>ERZ795061.131-NODE-131-length-72423-cov-10.518931_pt1 | contig 72423 bp, 55 predicted proteins | sample MGYA00375145_ERZ795061 | MGnify/ENA primary metagenome ERZ795061 (study PRJEB30190, sample SAMN05720144) | anaerobic digester metagenome | isolation source: active sludge of municipal wastewater-treating anaerobic digesters | place: USA | collected 2014-12-22 ... | reverse complement strand
TCGAGCGGAAAGATCGACTTCCGGACGCTCACCGAGACCGTGCGCGGCCTCGTGCAGCGGGTCTGACGGGCGCCTGGCCGCGCGCGCCGCGCGGCTCAGCGCGCCACGCGGATCGGCACCAGTTCCTGGGCTTGTTCCGCGCCTGCCGTTGCCCGCAGGCGCACGAGGTAGGTGCCCTGTCCGAGGCTGCCGACGGGCAGCTCGAACCTGGCCGCGCCTTGCGCCGGCTCGGGCACGGGAAGCGGCGTGAGCTCCTTGCCTTCACGCGTCAGCACGTGGGCGCTGAGGGCGGGGTGCGTGTCGGGGCTCGAACCGTAGCAGTCCACGGCGACCAGGACGCGATCGCCCTGCACGAACTCGCGCACGGCGGTGGGCACCGGGTCCGGCGCCGACTGCAGCGCCCGCCACTCGGGCAGCGAGCGCGCGCGATAGAGGCGCGGGGTCGACATCGACACAGGCGACGCCTGCCAGTCCGGCGCGGTCAGCGTCGTCACCCACCGATCGATTTCCGACCCGTCCCTGGCCCGCGCCGTGAAGCGCAGCGAGACCGGGCCCTCGTCGGCCTCGAACGCCGCGGCCCGCCGCGGCGGCCCGCCCGCGACCGGGGCCGGCAGCGACTGGGCGGGCTGGCCTGCGGCGTTCTTCGCCGGCAGGAGCTCGACGTCGAGGCTCGCGACCGGCACGTTCGGAGGCGGCTCGACCGGGTCCCAGGCCACCACGACCCTCGTGCGGTTGTCCGGCAGCCGCGACAGGCCCGTCCAGATGTCCGCCGGGCGCTTGTTCTGCTCCTGGCGGGCGAGGGTCTGCAGCGCGCCGGCGACATGCGGCTCGAGCACGCGCGACGAGGCCTCGGCGGCAGCCTCCAGCTCCTTCGTGCTCGGCGCGTAGTACCCCTGCCGCGCGATCACGTGGACGCCGGGGCGCTTCACCTTCACGCTGATCTTGTGGTACTTGCCGTCGTCGTCGGCCCTGGTGGGCGTGTAGCCGATCATGTAGTACGCGCTGCTGTCTTCGAACACCCGATTGAGGCCGTCCGAGAAGTTGTTCGTGTTGACGATTGGGCGCCCGCCGGTGTCCGCGGCGAGCTGGTAGAGCGTGTTCTTGTCGCCGGTCCGCCACTCCAGCGTCAGGCCCACCGGGTCGAGCGGATAGATCGTGACGTTCCCGCGGTTGGCGGCCTGGAAGATCTCGCGCATCTGGTCCTGGAGATCCGGCTCGCGGGTCGCGAAGAACGTGGGCGGGCCCTGGCTCACGAAGACGATCGCCTTCCGGCCTTCCTTGATGCCGCCCAGCTTCACCGTCAGCGCGGCCAGCGCCGACAGCGTGACCTGGGCCCGCACGCGGCGGACGTCGCCCCGCATCAGCTGCGCTTCTTCCATCGGGCTCTTGATCGGGAAGATCTCGCCCTGGCGCCCTTCGAAGCTGTTCACGATCCGCTGCAGCTCGGATTTCGAGCGCGTGAAGCGCAGCTCGCTCAGCGGAGTGAGCGGTTCCATGATCGCGACGAGATCCGTCGGCCACAGCCGCTCGATGAAGAGCGAGAGGGTCTTGCGGAGCGGCATCGTGACCTGCGGCGCCCGGTCGATGTGGTAGTCGTCGAGGAAGAGGGCGAACACGCGGACGTCCTCGCGCGAGGCTTCGGCCTCGCCGTGCTCGCGCGACCTGATCTCGAGCGACGTCTCGTCGCCGGCCGGGCGCTGACCGTCGAGCTTGATGAACTGGAGCTGATCGACCGTCTGGGGCACGCCGTCCTCGCTCACCTCGAAGTCGGCGGGGGTCAGATCGGCCACGGGCTGGTCGCCGCGCCCGGTGACCGTCGCGTCGACGCGCACCACCCGCACGCCCGCCCGGAACACCGGCGGACGCTGCTGCGCCGGGTCCTGGGCCGGCGGCTGAGCGGAAGGAGGCTGATCGACGGGGGCCGCCGGTTGCTGCGCCGCCGGCGCTCGTGCCTGGCCCTGGTCCGGCGCTTGAGCAGCGGCCGCTGCCGCGATGAGGACGATCGCGGCGGCGAGGGTGCGCGCCGGCGGGAGGGTGCGGCCGCGAGTCTGGGCCATACACGCATTGTAGTCCCGGCGCGGGCGCTATACTCGCGTCGTGGCCCCTGGCGCGCACACCGTCATCACGGACTCCGGACTCGGCGGGCTCGCCGTCTGCGCCGCGCTCGAGCGCGCGCTGCGGCCGTCGGCTGCCGCGACTCCGGTGAGACTGACCTACGTCAACGCGTGGCCGTTCGAGGGCCGGGGATACAACGATCTGGCCGACGTGCCCGCGCGGGCCCGCGTGTTCGACACGGCGCTCCGGCAGATGGCGGGCCTCCGGCCCGATCGCATCGTGATTGCCTGCAACACGCTGTCGATCCTGTATCCCCACACGGCGTTCAGCCTGAGCAGTGGCGTGCCCGTGCGCGGCATCATTGACGCCGGCGTCGGCGTGTTCGGCGAGAGCCTGGCCGAGGACGCGGCCGCCACCATCGTCCTCGCGGGGACCAGGACTACCATCGAATCGGGCGTGCATCGGGACCGCCTGGCTGCGCGCGGGACCGACCCTGCGCGCATCGCCGCCGTGCCGTGCCACGGCCTGGCGGCGGCCATCGAGCGGGACGTGAACGGCCCGTCGGCCGCGAGGCTGATTGAAGAGTGCGCCGCCCGCGCGGCGGCCGCGGCCCCGCCCGGCGGCACGCTGCTCCTCGGGCTCTGCTGCACGCACTACGTCTACGTCGCCGGTCGGCTGGAAGCCGCGCTGGCCGCGAAGACAGGCCGGCTGGTGCGGGCCCTCGATCCTGGCCGACGCCTAGTTGAGGCGCTGCTGGCGGAGCAGACGGACGGGTCGGACAGATCGGACGGATTGATTGCCGCGGAGGCCGGAGGCAGCCGGGGCCGGGAGGCGGGTGGAGAAGACGGCGCGCCGGGCGGCGGCAGCGCCGGGTTGGCCGACCGCAGCGGACCGGCAGGCATCGGTGCGCCGGACGGAGTCACCGTTCGCGTCATGTCGAAGGTCGAGCTTGCGGAGGAATCGCGCGTCGCGATCGCGCGCCTCGTCGAGCCGGTGTCGCGCGCGACGGCGGAGGCCCTGCTATCTTATGCGCGCCTCCGATAAGGGGTCGGGACGATTTAGGCACGACCGGTCCCGCGACTGACGAATTCGTCATCGCACGAGAGGCCCGATTGCTGGGGCGCCGATCTCTCACGCCTGGAGCTGCTCGATGAGGATCCTGCTGTTGACCGGTCCCGGAGGGGACGCGCAGGGCTGGGGCGACATGCACGTGACCGAGTCGGTCGCCGAGGCCGCCTCCGCCGTGGGCCACCCGGCCCGCATCGCGTTCGCGGAAACCGAGCAGGACTTCCTGCGCGCGGTCGACGGCGGCGGCTTCGACATCGTCTGGAGCGCGCTCTACTACATCACTGCGAACGAGCGATTCATCGGGCGGGGCGAGAACGCCATGTGGGTGGCCGACGTGCTCGACGCCCGAGGGATTCCCTACATCGGTTCCGACAGCCGGACCATGCGGGAGATGATCGACAAGTACCGGACGCACGAGGCGCTGGCGGCGCGCGGCGTGGCCGTACCTGCCCATCACCTCGTGCGCAGCTCGGACGATGTGTCCGCGGTCCGGTACCCCGCGTTCGTCAAGCCGATGGGCGAATCGCGATCCATCGGCATCAACGACGACAGCGTCGTGACGAACGCCGACGAGCTCATGCGGCAGGTGCGGTGGATCGAGCGCGAGTTCGGCCAGGCCGCGCTCGTCGAGGACTTCCTGCCGGGCGATGAATTCACGACGCTCGTGCTTGGAAACGGCGCGACGCGCGAATGCCTGCCCGGCCTCGTGTCCGTCGCGCCGCAGCATTACGGGAAGCACAAGGTGCTGCGGGCGGACCTGCGCGGGATCGGCCTGACGAAGATCAGCCTGCCGCCGTCGCGAGGCGACGAAGCGAAGGTGCTGGCGGCGCAGGCCGCGGACGCCATGAACTGCCTGGACCACGTGCGCATCGACATCAAGACCGATGCCGGCGGGGCGCTGCGGGTCATGGAAGTCAACGGCATCCCGGGGCTCAAGCCGCTCAAGAGCTGGGCGCCGCAGATCTACACGCTGTACTACAGGTCGCCGGAAGGCGAGATGGCGGACTACCGAAATCTCATCCGCGCCATCATCGCCGCTGCGGGCACGCGGTACGGGATCGCCTGACGGGCCGGCCTTCGGGCCAGGCGCCAGGCGGCCGCCTTCACTCGGCGGACCGGCTCATGGCGCTGCCCGCTTTCTGAAGTACTCCTCCACCAGCTTGTAGTCAGCCTTCGCGTAATCGTGCCGGCCGCCGGCAATCAGGCGCGAGAGAAAAGTCCGCCAGTGCTCCGTGTGCTGCGCTGTCGTCAGGCGGTTGCGGAACATCGCCGCGCCCTTCCGCGGGTCCGTGTCCATCCTGTCGAGGATGGCCGTCACCTCCGCGCGGAATCCCTGCTGGCCGTAGTACTCCAGCCAGGCGTTCCATGCGCGGGCGGGCCCGGAGGGCGTGTGGAACGGACGCGAGAGCCGGGCCATCGTCCGGTCGAACGCGCGGCGTTCGGCGGCATCGAGGCGCCGCAGGCCTGCGTCCGTGATGCGGTAGGGATGGAGTTCGAACCCATCGATCCGGCTCCGGGCGCAGCGCAGGCTGACGCAGAAGCCGACTTTCCGGTGGTGGAGGTCGGTGGGCTGGTAGAAGGCGAAGTTGCCGAGGCTGTAGAAGATCGGGCAGCCGCGCCGGAGTTCGACCCCCTGCGGCACGTGCGGGTGATGGCCGATGACGCAGTCCGCCCCCGCGTCAACGAGCGCCCGGAACGCCGCGACCACGTACGGCGCCGGGAACGGCACGTACTCGAGCCCGCAGTGCGCGATGGCGATCACGACGCCGCCGCGGGTCTTGAGGCGACGAACGAGCGCCGCGGCCCTCGGGACGTCCCATCCGACGACGCCGGGGCCGCCGCGCGCCGCCGTGAGATCCTCGCCTTCGCTGATGTTGACGAGGTGGACGTGCTGCCGCTTCGTGCGCACGGCGAGGGGCGCGTGGGCCTCCGCCTCGGTCAGGCCGGCGCCGACGGTCCGGATGCCCGCGCGGGCGAGCACGCGCAGGCTCTCGCGGAAGCCCGCGATGCCGAAATCGAAGACGTGGTTGTTGGCCAGGCAGGCCACGTCGAATGGGACGGCCGTCAGGCCCGCGGCGTGCGCGGGCGCGCCCTTGAACACCGCGCCGCTCTTCCACACCGGCTTCGCTGCCGACGTCAGGGCGCACTCGCAGTTGACGATGCGCAGGTCGGCATCGCGGAGGATCGGAAGGAGATCGCCGTAGATCGCCTCCGGATCTGCGCGGATGATCGGGTCGAAGGCGCGTATCGGCGCCCAGTCTGACGCGATGACGACGTTCATGGGGTCAGATCCAGAACCCGGACATTATGCCGCGATCCCGGCCCTGGCCCCGTTTTCCTGGATCTGACCACGCTTTCCTGGATCTGACCCCGCTTTCCTGGATCTGACCCCGCTGCCCCGCTGCTCGCTACCCCGCTACTTCGCTGCTCCTGGTCGTGGGGGATCGCCGTGCCCTTCAGCACCGCGTTGAAGCTCCCGAAGCGGCCGTTTTGCGGGTCGACCGCGTATACTGGCGCCGTGGCAGTCACCCGCTTCCGCGCGTTCGCCGCGTTCGTTCTTGCCGCGTGGCTCTCGCCGGCGTGGGTCGTGATCCCCGCCGCGGCCGCCGCTGCCCCCTCGCCCCCGAACATCGTCCTCGTCTACGCCGACGACCTCGGCTTCGGCGACGTCGGGATGAACGGCTCCGCGACCGTTCGCACGCCAAACATCGACGCCCTCGCCGCCGACGGCCTCCGGTTCACCAACGCCCATGCGCCGGCGGCGACGTGCACCCCGTCCCGGTACTCGCTGCTCACCGGCGAGTACGCGTGGCGCCGCACGGGCACCGGCGTGCTGCCGGGGGACGCGTCGCTCATCATCGAGCCTGGCCGCACGACGCTGCCCTCACTCCTGCGACAGGCAGGCTACGCCACGGGCGTCGTCGGCAAGTGGCACCTCGGCCTGGGGGCGGGCGACGTGGATTGGAACCGCGACATCGCGCCCGGGCCGCTGGACGTCGGCTTCGACTACGCGTTCATCCTCCCGGCGACGGGCGACCGCGTGCCGTGCGTGTACGTCGAAGACCGGCGCGTGGTCGGTCTCGACCCGGCGGACCCCATTCGCGTGAGCTACCGCGAGCGCGTCGGGGACGAGCCCACGGGCAAGGCGCGTCCGGATCTGCTGAAGCTGCATCCCAGCCACGGCCACGATCAGACGATCGTCAACGGCATCAGCCGCATCGGCTACATGAGCGGCGGGGCGAAGGCGAGGTGGGTGGACGAGGACATTGCGGACACGATCACCGCGAAGGCCGTCTCTTTCATCGAGCGGCACCGGGCCCGGCCGTTCTTCCTCTACTTCGCGACGCACGACATCCACGTCCCCCGCGCGCCGCACCCGCGGTTCACGGGCAGCAGCGGCATGGGGCCGCGCGGCGACGCCATTGTCGAGTTCGACTGGAGCGTCGGCGAGATCGTGAAGGCGCTCGACCGCCTCGGGCTCGCCTCGAACACGCTTCTTGTCGTCACGAGCGACAACGGCCCGGTCGTCGACGATGGATACCGGGACCAGGCGGTCGAGAGACTCGGCGCGCACCGGCCCGCGGGCCCGTACAGGGGCGGCAAGTGCAGCGCGTTCGAGGGCGGCACGCGGGTGCCCTTCGTCCTGCGGTGGCCGGTGCGCGTGAGGCGCGGCGTGTCCGGCGCGCTCGTCGGCCAGATCGATCTGGCGTCGTCGCTCGCGGCGCTGACGGGACAGCCGGTTCCGCCGGGGGCGGCGCCCGACAGCCAGAACGTGCTCCCTGCGCTCCTCGGCCAGAGCCGCGAGGGCCGGGAGTGGATCGTCGAACAGGCCGGTCCGCTCTCCCTGATCAAAGGCCGCTGGAAGTACATCGAGCCCCGCGACGGGCCGCGCGTCTCGACCAGCACGAACACCGAACTGGGCAACGATCCCGGGCCGCAGCTGTTCGATCTCAAGGCGGATCCCGGTGAGCGGCGGAACCTCGCCGCGGCGCACCCGGACCGCGTGGCGGAGCTGGCGGCGCTGTTGACGAGGGTGCGGGAGCGCTGATTCGCAGACCGCGGGTCTTCAGAGCCCCGGATCATGAGCAACAGCAGGGAGCATCTCGCCGCGCGCCTTCACGGGCCGCGCGATCTGCGCGTCGAGCGGGTACCTCATCCCGGACCGCCACCCGCAGGCCACGTGCTCCTTCGGGTCAGCCTGACCGGCATCTGCGGGAGCGATCTGCACTCGTATCTCGACGCGCGCATCGGCGACACGGAGGTCGCCGGCCCGTTCGTCATCGGTCACGAATTCTCGGCCACGGTCGAGGGCGTCGGCCCGGGCGCCCTGGACTACGCCTGCCAGCCCCTCAGGCCCGGCGCGCGCGTCGCGGTGGACCCCGCCCAGCCCTGCGGCGTGTGCGAGCTGTGCGCGCGCGGGCATCCGAACCTGTGCGAGCGCCTGCGCTTCTGCGGCAACTGTCCCGACGGCGGCAGCCTGTGCGAGTGGATGCACATGCCCGCGCGCTCGTGCGTGCCCGTGCCCGACGCGCTGGACGACGCGAGCGCGGCGCTTCTCGAGCCGCTCGGCGTCGCCCTCCATGCGGTGGATCTCGCCCGCATCCGCGTCGGCGACAGCGCCGCGATCCTCGGCGCCGGGCCCATCGGCCTCTTGATCCTGCAGGTGGCGCGCCTTGCCGGCGCCTCGCCGATCATCGTCACCGACCGTTTGCCCGCGCGCCTCGCGCTCGCCGAGCGCTGGGGCGGCATTCCCATCGACATCGATCGCGACGACCCGGCGGCATCAGTCGCGCGCCTTACGGGCGGCCGCGGCGTAGACGTGGCGATCGAGGCCGCGTGGGCCGACGAGTCCGTCTCACAGGCGATGGACATGCTCCGCCTGGGCGGGCGCGCGGCGCTGGTCGGCATCCCCCGCGACGATCGGCTCACGATGCGGCATTCGACCGCGCGGCGCAAGGGCGCGACCATCCGGCTGTGCCGGCGCATGAAACACGCTTACCCGCGCGCGCTCGCGCTGGCCCTCGAAGGCCGCGTCGACTTGCGGCCCCTCGTGACGCACCGCTTCCCGCTCGCGCGGGCCGCCGAGGCGTTCGGGATTGCCGCGGCCTACGCAGACGGGGTGGTGAAGGCCGTCGTCGAGAGCCGCTGAAATTCGGACCGGCGGTCCGCAAGCGCCTGCGCCCGGGCCTTGTCTCGAACGGCCGTTACTTGTCCGTGGGCCTGGCGTGCGGCGGGTACGGCACGCCCAGCTGCTCCAGGTACGTCGTGTACCGCGATGGGTCGAAGTAGAACGGCCTCATCTTCTCGCGGTATGCCGCCATGAGCTTCGCGTTGAGGAACGTGGCCGGTTTGTCCCCGGGCCGCACGATCGGCGTGTACTTCTGGTCCTTCGTCTGAACGCTGGTGTAGTAGTCCCAGGCCTGCTGGACGAGCGCTGGCTTCAGCAGCAGGTCCAGCATCGTGAGCGCGTGCACCTTCGCGCCAGCCGTGCAGCCCTTGTGCGCGATCGGCGTCGCCATGGCGATTCCGCTCGACCAGTGGTGCCCGATCGTGCCGGGGATGTTCGCCGGGTAGCGCAGCGTGATCGTCGGCACGACCCACGACACGTCGCCGATGTCGTCGGACCCGCCGCCGCGGTTGTCCTCGTCGCGGACCGGCTCGCCGAGCCGGCCGACCTCGGACTCCAGGCCGCGCTCGGCCTGCTTCAGCTCGCGCTGCACCGCCCTGGCGAGCGCCTGGTCGGCCTCGTCCCACTTCGGCATGCCCACGGTCTTGATGTTGGCGTAGGTCACGTCGGCGACGACCTTGTTGAAGTGCTGCGGCCAGGCCGCCCCGAGCACCCGGGAGGTCACGGTGGTGTCGGTCATCATCGCCGCCGCCTGGGCGATGCGGTCGCCGATCTGCCACATCTCCATGATGCGCGGGTACTCGGTCTCGCGGAAGTAGTACCAGACGGCCGCGGTCGACGGGACGACGTTCGGCTGGTCGCCGCCGTCGGTGATGACGTAGTGCGAGCGCTGCTGGAGCCGCAGGTGCTCGCGCCGGAAGTTCCAGCCGGCGTTCATCAACTCGACCGCATCCAGCGCTGACCGCCCGCGCCACGGCATGCCCGCGCTGTGGGCGCTCTGCCCCTTGAACGCGTACTCGACCGACACGAGCCCGTTCCCGGCCGCCGCGCCCCACGACACGCCCATCGACGAGGCGACGTGCGAGAACAGGACGACGTCCACATCCTTGAAGAGGCCGTCGCGGACGTAGAAAGCCTTGGCCGCCACCAGCTCCTCGGCGACGCCCGGCCAGACGACGATCGTGCCGCCGAGCTTTTCGCGCTCCATGATCCGTTTCACCGCCAGCGCGGCGGTGATGTTCATCGGCACCCCCGAATTGTGGCCTTCGCCGTGTCCCGGGGCGCCGTCCACGAGCGGTTCGTGCCACGGGATGCCGGGTTTCTGGCTGGTCTGCGGCAGGCCGTCGATGTCCGAGCCGAGCGCGATGACGGGCTTGCCCGATCCCCACGACGCGAACCAGGCCGTCGGCATGCCGGCCACGCCTTCCGTGACGGCAAACCCGTTCTTGCGCAGCACGCCGGTGAGGTAGCGGGAGGTCTCGACCTCCTGGAAGCCCAGTTCACCGAAGCTGTAGACCTGATCGATCATCTGCTGCGTGAGCGCGCGCAGGCTGTCGACCTCGGCGAGGGCCTGCTGCTTCAGCGCCTGCAGCCTCGCGTCGACGGGGCCGGGGGCCGGCGCGGGATGCTGCGGCGCGGCCGCGGGCATCGCGGCCAGCGCCAGCAACAGGGTCAGCGTGGCAACGCGCATCGGCGTTCTCATCGGCGGGTCCTCCCTGGACGGGCGTCGGTCAGGCCGGGCGCGGACAGTCTACTCCAGCCGCGCGCCCGGGACGGCGCGTGGTCGGCACGTACATGCTCGACTTCAGGATGCGGCGCTCCTGCGCGACCGCGAAGTCACGGGATGCCTGACACGGCAAGGGGCTGCCGGCTCAATCCCACTGCCAACCACTCACGAGCACGTGATCTGGAGGCGCGCAGGGCGAGGAGGCCGGTCGAAAGCAGCAAGAGCGAGGAGCCCGGTTCGGGAACGGGCTTGCGCTCGCACTCGCCGGCCGGCTCGTTCCTGCGCGAGGCGGCCTCGCCAGCCGCGCCTCTGCCTGCGCCCTGAGCAGAGCCCGGGGTCAGGCCCGCCGCGAGAGCCCGTTGCTTCGTGGGCCGGTTACCGGCCTGCGGAGCCTGGCGACGCCGCGGGCCCCGCCGGCGCGGCCACGAGCCGGATCGGGCCGAGCAGCCCCGCCGGCACCGGCTTCACCTTGTCCATGTCCTGCGGATCGAACCGCGATCCGTACCGCAGGTTCAGCAGCTTGTAGTCAGGCAGCGCGCGCCCCGCCATGTGGTTGATCGCGAGGTTCGCGACGTCGACGCGCAGGCTGTTCGGGCCCGGCTTCAGGAACGGCGTGACGTCGATGGCGTAGGGCGGGCACCAGACAGACCCCGCCCGCGTCCCGTTCACGAACACGACGGCCGCGTCCCGCACTGGCGCGTCCAGCCAGGCCTGCGTGCCGTAGCGCGGCTGGCCGATCTCCCGCGGCGTCGGCTCGCCGAAATCCAGGCGCACCGAGAGGCCGTGCCCGAGCATGGCCGCCGGCACGTCCACGCTCTTCTCGTACGTCGCCACGCCCGAGAAGTGCAGCCTCTCGGGATCTTCTGTCCACGAACGCAGCGCCGCCCACTCCGACGGCGCGCCGTTCGGGCCGAATGCCACGCGCCATCCGGCGCTGATGTCGACGGGCCGCGGCAGCTGGCGCGGCGGCCTCACCGTCTGCGGCTGGCGGACGCGCGAACCTGCGGTGTCGGCGGGAAAGACGATGACGGTCGATTCGTAGGGCGCAAGATCGAGCGACACTGTCGCGCCTTCTCGGCTGGCGCCCGCGGCACCCTTGCCGCGAACGGCCCCGGCGGGCCGTACGGCCACCGGAACGGCCTCTCCCGTCAGCGCGTTCCACGCTTCCGCCCTGGCGCTGGCGACGCGGAACGTGGCCTCGAGCGTCTGCCTCGCGTTCGAGGTGTTCGCAACGAAGTAGATGTCGGCCGCGTCCGTCCGCCGGTGCACCGCGGCCACGGCGCCCACGCCGGCCGACACTGCCACGTCCGGCGCCACCCGCACGCGCAGCGCGACGGTCAGATCGGCGTCGCGTTCGACGAACACCCCGGCCGGAGACGCCCCCCGGAACAGCCGCTCAGCCGCGGCGGCCACCGCCGCGTGATCCGCTGCCGCGGCCATGTAGCCAGGCTCTTCGGCCGGCAGGCGCCGCGTGGCGAACACCTGGCCGCCCTGCTTCGCGAACTCCTCGAGCAGGCGCAGCGTGGCGATGGGCATGCGCTGCACGTTCGGCAGGACGACGGCCCGGTAGCGGTTGGCGCCGATGGCGAGCCGGGCCTGCTCCACTTTCGCTCCCGCGCCGAGCACGCCGTCGTCCACGAAGTCCAGGTTGACTCCCGCGTCCAGCACGGCCGGCACGATGTCCGGCCCGAGCGCGCGCGACATCATGTCGATGAAGCTGTCGATCCTGCCCGGCACGAACTGCGCCCACGTATCGGCAGTCGGGAGGTAGAACGCCACGTCGTTCACGGGCCGGCCCTGGCGCAGGAGCCAGCTCAGCCGCTGCAGGTAGCGAGAAAGATCGGGCATGACGATCCACCACGGGTTCTTTTCGTTGTAGACGCCCGCCGCGTAGAACCGCCATCCCGGGTACGCCACGCCGTCGGCCGTGTAGGGCCAGCCGTGGCCGATGAGCTGGTTGATGCCCTGCAGGAAGTGCGCGTCCGCCTCGGCCTTCAGATCCAGCGGCGACGCCATGAACGCCGGCGAGTGGAGCCACGTCCACGTCTCGGACGAAATGACGGGGCGGTCGTACAGGTGCCCGATGGACGAGGCCCAGCGCGACGCGCGCAGCACGCGCCACTGCGCGCCCTCGCCCTCGGGGAGATCGACGGCCGCGTTGCTCGAGATCGTCGCTGGCGGGATGCCGTAGCCCTGGATCCTGAACTTCGTGTGGCGGCGCCGCGCCCACTCCTGCATCGGCCCGTAGAAGCGCTCGCCGAGGAGTTCGGTGAGCGTCCGGCCCCAGTCGTGGCGGATGCCTGCCGTGCCCGGCCCCGCGTCGAGCAGGAGAGCGGGCAGGAGCGGCCGCAGGTCGTAGCCCCGCTTCGCGCGGAAGGCCTCGAGGAAGCCGTCGGTCCAGTCCGACCCGTACACTTCGAGGCTGTCGCAGAACACGGCGTACGGCGGTGCGTCGCCGAAGGGCGCGAGGAGGCGGTCGCCGACTTCGCGCAGGTAGTGATCGACGGCGGCGCGGTCGTAGTGGTTCAGGACGAACCCCTCCGAACCGACCGCCGCGCGCTTCACCATCTGGCCCGTGCGGCTGCTGATGAAGAACAGCACCTCGCGGGCGCCCGCCGCCCGGTCCGGCAGCCGGAGCACGCCGTCCTCGATTGCGGAGGCCTCGCGCAGGCCCTTCGTGGACGTCGCCGGAGCCGACGGCGCGAGGAACGCGGCGATCAGGCGCTCGCCGGGACGGATGTCCGGCACGGGCACGCGCATCGATCCGGCCGGAGCGGGCACGCGCTCGATCCTGAGCGTGCCGGCCGCCTGCGTGATGCCGATCTGCGGGCCGCCGTACGGCCAGCCGCTGCCGATCGTCATGTCCACGCGCAGCCCCAGCTCCTTCGCCCTGCCCGCGGTGAAGCGCAGATCGTCCAGGAAGGCGTCCGACAGGAACGGATGCGTGACGAGCCCTTGCGCAGCGTCGTCGAGCACGACCGGGTACACCGGCTGGATCTCGAACCCGCCGATGCCGCCTTCCTTCATCAGGCGCATCTCCCGCCCGAGCCGGGCCTTCGTCACCGTCGGCCCGAACCACCACCAGCGCATCATGATGCGCGCATCGTCCGGGGGCTCGACGAACTGGCGGCGGAGATCGGCGAGCGCCGGCGGAGACGGCGCGGCCGGGCGAGCGCTGGCGCCGGGGGCGGCGGGCGGAGCCGGTGCTTGCGCCGCGCGCAGGATGACGGCGGCGCCGAACGCGGCGGCGGCGACGAGCGCGAGCGCCGGAGCGGCCGCCGTGCGGGACGAGAGTCGCGTATGCATGGTCACGGGAGACCCTCCATCGGGGCAGACCGGATTCCGGCTGCGTCAGCGTGCCTCGGACGCCGGCGCGGAACAAGGGCGACTGCGTCCCGGCGCACGGCCGCTGCCTGCCTGGCCTGTCCCGGAGGGTTCCGGGGACGCCGCCGGCATCGTGCGCCGACAGGCCGCGCGCGTCGGAGCCAGGGTCCGCCGCCGGGCCGCCGGCGTGGCCTCACATGAACTCGCGGAACAGCTCCTTCGCCGGCCCCGGAATGACCGCCTTGCCCACGAGGATCCCCTCACCCGAAGCCACGGCGGCGCCCGCCGCGACGGCGGCCTCGACGCTGGCGATGTCTCCGGTCAGCACGACGAAGCCCTTGCCGCCGACGGCCATCGCGAGGTGGATGCGGAAGAGCACAACGTTCGCGGCCTTCACCGCCGCGTCGGCAACGTCGACGATGCTCGACGCCGAGAACGTCTCGATGAGGCCGATCGCCTTCGTGTACTCCGGCGCGACGTCCACGGCGAGGCCGATCGCGGGAAACACGGCGGGATGCACCTTCGTGACGACGCGCCGCTCGATGAGCGACCCGTCGCACTTCGCGGCGCCCGCCTCCACCGACGCCTGGACCGACGCCACGTCCCCGCCCACGACGATGAGGTACTTGCCCGAGCAGATCGTGCGCGCGAGCAGGAGATCGACCTGCGCCGCCTTGAGCATGGCGTCCAGCGCCACGTAGCCGGCGGCGATCGACGAGACCTCGACGAGCCCGATCGACTTCAGCTTCGGCACGGCAGTCTCCCTTTCACGGCTCAGGCCTCGATCACGACGGCGCCATCCACCGAGCGGACCACGCCGCTGATGCTGGCGTGGATGCGCGCGCCGAGGGCGCCGGCAGCCGGGGCCGCCACCAGGTCGCCAGCAGCGACGCGGTCGCCGGGCCGGACGACTGGCGCGGCCGGAGCGCCCGCGTGCTGCTTCAGCGGCAGCACGACGCGCCGCGGCGCGGCGCCCAGATCCTCGAGCGGGCCGACGTTGCGGAACCCGGCGAGGCCCAGCTTCGCGATGAGGCGCTTCGTCGGCACGCGGCGGTCCCCGGCCAGCGGGTGCGCGGCGATCGAGTCCGGCGTGCCCTTCCACTCGAGCTTCCGCTCGCGCGCCGCGGGTTTCGACGCCACGCACACGTTCTTCGGGTCGAGGTTCTCGGGGCACGAGTACAGGCTGCAGAGGTTGCACTCGCAGCAGTACAGCGTCCCAGCCGCCATCGACGTCGGGCTCGTGGAGAACCCCAGCGACTGCATCGCGAGGTGCGGCTGGATGGGATGCCCGATGAGGAAGCGCGGGCAGAGGTCCGTGCAGAACCGGCACTGGTCGCACGCGGAGCGGCCGATGCGCGCGATCTGCCGGGGCGTTGCCTTGTAGCGCTCGATGAGCGGGTGCGACTCGGGCAGGACGATGAGGCCGCCGAGCGTCTTCGTGACCGGCTCGTCGAAGTTCGCGGCGAGCCGGCCCATCATGGCGCCGCCGAGGAGCACGGCGATGCGATCGGCGGTGGGGCCGCCGGCGCGCGCGATGAGCTCGCCGATGCTCGTGCCGATCGGCGCCGCGAGCGTGACCGGCGCGGCCACGGCCCCGGCCACCGTCAGGTACTTGTGCGTGACGGGCCGATCGAGGCCGATGTTGGCGAGCGTCTCGACGTTGGCGACGACCGCGTCCACGTCCTTCGGCAGGCCGCCCGGCGGGATGATGCGGCCCACCGCGTCGTGCACCAGCAGGAACTCGTCGCCGGCCGGGTAGGTGTCGGTGAGCGGCAGGATGCGTACGTTCGGCGGCAGCACCGGCTCCAGGCCGGCCATGACGGCCGTGTACTTCTCTTTGATGCCGATGATGCCCTCGCGAGCGCTTGTCAGCGCCATTGCCGCCGCGAGGCCGCGCAGCATGGGCTCCGCAAGGTGCTGGAGCAGTTCCTTGTCCTTGTGCAGGAGCGGCTCGCACTCGGCGCCGTTCACGATCACCGTCGACACGCGCGCCGCCAGCTTGACGGCCGCCGGGAAGCCGCCGCCGCCGGCCCCGACGATGCCGAGCTCAGCGATGCGGTCGAGCGTGGGCGGTGCGGACGGCCTCGGTGACCGATTCATGGGTTGCACCTGTCTCTTATCGGTCGAAAACTGTCGTATTTCAGTCTATTGACGACCGTTAATATAGATATTTTGCTTGCAATACGTCAACAGAAATCATACAGTTACGTCGATATCAGGGAGTGGCGGAGGAAGCAGAGGACGTCGAGCGGCATTGTTACGACCGATCCAGGCCTTCCTTGTCGTCATCAAAAGCAGTCATAATCGGTCAGACCATGAACATTCTGGTCGCCAACATCGGCAGCACGTCGTTCAAGTACCGCCTCTTCGACGTCGAACGCGACGCCGTCCTCGCGCAGGGACGCGTCGAGCGCATCGGCCAGACGGGCGGCGACTGCCCCAACTACGAAACGGCTATCCGCCGATGCGTCGCTGACATCGCCGGCGACGGCAAGCCGCTCGCCCGCCTGGACGAGCTGGCCGCCATCGGCTTCAAGGCCGTGCACGCCGGCCCGGTCAGCGGCGCGCGCGTGGTGGACGAGGACGTGCTCGCCGCGATGGAGGAGTTCTCCTTCTTCGCGCCCGCCCACAACCCGCCCTACGTCGCCGCGATGCGCTCGTTCGCCAGGGGCGTGCCGGGCGTTCCCCTCGTCGCCCTCTTCGAGACGGCCTTCTTCGACCGCCTCGACGAGGCGGCGACGACCTACGCGGTGCCGTTCGACTGGCGCGAGGAGCTGGGCGTGCGCCGGTACGGCTTCCACGGCGCGAGCCACCGCGCGGCACACGAGCACGTGCAGGCGCACCTCGGCGCCGGCCTCCGGCACATCTCCTGCCATCTCGGCGGCAGCTCGAGCCTGGCCGCCGTCCGCGACGGCGTCGCCGCCGACACGAGCTTCGGCATGTCGCCGCAGTCTGGCCTGCCGCAGAGCAACCGCTGCGGCGACCTCGACGTCTTCGCGGCGCTCTTCGTCATGAAGAAGCGCGGCCTCGGCCCCGACGAGATGGCGCGCGTGCTGGCGTCGCAGTCCGGCCTCGCGGGCATCAGCGGCCTGTCTGGCGACATCCGCGACCTCGACGAGGCGGCCGCGTCGGGCAACGCGCGGGCGCGCCTCGCCCTCGACGCCTTCGTCCGCTCGATCCGCCACTACCTGGGCGCGTTCCTCGTCACGCTCGGCGGAGTTGACGTCCTCACGTTCTCCGGCGGGATTGGCGAGAACAGCCCGGACATCCGCGCAGGCGTCTGCACGGGCCTGGGCGAGTTCGGCATCGTCCTCGACCGGGGCCTCAACGCGGACGCGCGCGGCGCCGCCAGGATCTCCGCCGCCGCCTCGCGCGTGCCGATCCTCATCGTCCCGGCCGACGAAGAGCGGGTCGTGGCGCGCGCGACGGCCGAGGTGGTCAAAGGCGGCGGGGCCGCCGGAGGCGCACATGGCCGCTAGCACCGCGACGATCGACCGCCCGCCGCTCACCCGCGCGGCCATCGAAGAGGTCGTGCGCCAGGTGGTCTCGGCGCGGTTCGGCGCCGCGCCCGCGGCCGGCACGAACCCGCTCGTCGTGCACGTCTCCGCCCGGCACATGCACGTGAGCCGCGCGGACCTCGACGTGCTGTACGGGCCCGGCCACGAGCTCACGCCGGACCGGCCGCTCTACCAGGAAGGCAACTACGCCGCGAAGGAGACGGTCACGCTCGTCGGGCGCCGCGGCCGCTCGATCCCGAACCTGCGCATCCTCGGGCCGCTCCGGAAGGAGTCGCAGATCGAGCTGGCCTTCACCGACGCAATCCTCCTCGGCTTCGACGACGTGCCGGTGCGGCTGTCGGGCGACACCGCCGGCACGCCTGGCGCCTACGTGGTCGGGCCGGCGGGGATGGTGCAGCTGAAGCAGGGCGTGATCCGCGCGGCGATTCACGTGCACATGAATCCCGCCGAGGCCGAGCACTACGGCGTGAAGCAGGGCGACCTCATGCGCCTGCGCGTGGAGAGCCCCGCCCCGCTGGTCTTCAGCCGCGTCGTCGCCCGCATCGACCCGACCTCGCGGCTGAACGTGCACATGGACACCGACGAGGCCAACGCGTGCGCGCTGCACCTGGCCACGGAGTTCGAGCTCAGCAAGTCGGAAGGCGGCGGCCGGTGAGGCCGCTCCGACGGACACGGGCCGGGGCGGCAGCGCCGGCCGGGCAGCAGAAGGGACGGGCGGCAGCGCCGGCCCGGCCGGAACAGGAGCGCGCGGTGAAACCTGCAATCGGGATGATCGAGACACGCGGACTGGTGGCGCTCTTCGAGGCCGTCGACGCGATGCTGAAGGCGGCCGGCGTGACCTTCAGGACCTGGGAGCCGGTGGGCTCCGGCCTGGTGGCCGCGGTCGTCGAAGGCGAAGTGGCGGCGGTCAAGGCGGCGGTGGACGCCGGCGCCGCGGCGGCGAAGCCCCTGGGCGAGGTGGTGAGCGTCCTCGTGATCCCGCGCCCGCACGACGACCTGGACGGGCTCGTCGGGAGGCTCGGGCCGAAGGCCGCGGCCGGCCTCTCGTAGGCGCGGCTGGTGAAGGGAGCAGGGCCATGGTGGAAGCACTCGGCTTGATTGAAACGAAGGGGCTCGTGGGCCTGGTTGAGGCCAGCGACGCCATGTGCAAGGCCGCGAACGTGAAGCTCACGGCCCGGATCCAGATCGGCGGCGGCTACGTCACCTCCATCGTCCGCGGCGACGTGGGCAGCGTCCGCGCGGCCGTGGACGCCGGCGCGGCGGCCGCCAAGACGGTCGGCGAGCTGGTCGCGGCTCACGTCATCACCCGGCCGCACGACGGCCTCGTCGCGGGGATGCTCCCATAGGGACGGCCCCGAGACCCGTGCGACGCGGCCGCTCCGGTCCGCGGGAACGAATCTCGGGTCCGGCGTGTTCGGCTGGAGGACGACATGGCACAGACGGCAATCGGCATGATTGAAACACGCGGCCTCACGCCCCTGGTCCAGGCCGCCGACGCGGCCCTGAAGGCGGCGGATGTCACGTTCAAGGGGTGGAAGAAGGTCGGCAGCGGGATGTGCACGATCTTCCTGGCGGGCGACGTCGCGGCCGTCAAGGCGGCGGTGGACGCCGGCGCCGTGGCGGCGCGCTCGGTCGGCGAGGTGGTGAGCGTGCACGTCATCCCGCGCCCGCACGACGAGGTGGCGGGAACGCTCCCGGGCTAGGGAACGGAGGCGGGACCATGTTGCTCGCGAGAGTCATCGGCAGCGTCGTCGCGACGCAGAAGCACGCGAAGTTCCAGGGCGCGAAGCTCCTGGTCGTGCAGCCCTGCGTGGCGAAGGACGGCGTCCTCACGGAGTCCGGCAACACGGTGGTGGCCGTCGACAGCGTCGGCGCGGGGCTGGGCACCTACGTGCTCTTCACGCAGGGCAGTTCGGCCCGGATGACGCCGATGACGAAGGACAGCCCCACCGACGCGGTCATCGTCGGGATCGTGGACTCGGTGGAGATGGGCGCCGCCACGGTGGAGATGCCGCAATGATCGCCGATCGCGATCGCGTCGTCGCCGACATCGCGCAGGAGGTCGTGGCCCGGCTGCTGGCGTACCCCGGCGCCGCGCCGGCGGCCGTCCTGCGTCCCGCGCCGGGATCTCGCCCGCCAGGCGGCGCCTCGGTGCGCCCGTTCGCGCCGGCGGCCCCCGCGCGGGCGGCGGCGCAGCCGGCCACGCCAGCGGCCGCGAAGCAGAAGCGCGCCCCGCTCGGCGACGGCGTCTTCGCGACGGTGGACGAGGCGGTGAAGGCGGCCGCCGCCGCCCAGGCGCGCGTCGCGCAGATGAGCCTCGACGAGCGCGGGCGGATGATCGGCGTCATCCGCCGCCTGTGCGAGGAGCGGGCCGAGCCGCTCGGCCGCATGGAGATGGACGAGACGCGCATCGGCCGACTCGACCACAAGATCGCCAAGCTCCGCGCGATGCGCCTCGTGCTCGGCGTCGAGGCGATGCGCAGCGACGCCCGGAGCGATCGCTCCGGCCTCTGCGTGATCGAGCGGGCGCCGTGGGGCGTGATCGGCATGATCCTGCCGGCCACGCACTCGGTCCCGACGATGGCGAGCAACGCCATCAACGTGCTGGCGGCGGGCAACACCGCCGTGTTCAGCCCGCATCCCGCCGGCGCGCTCGTGGCGGCGCACGCGCTCGCCCTCTTCAACCGCGAGATCCACCGCGAAGTCGGCCTGACGAACGTCATCACGACGATGGCCGAGGCAAGCATCGAGGCGGCCGGAGAGGTGTTTCGCCACCCGGACGTCGCGCTGCTCTGCGTGACCGGCGGCCCGGCCGTCGTCAAGGCCGCGGCGCAGAGCGGCAAGCGCGTCATCGCCGGCGGGCCGGGCAACCCGCCGGTGGTCGTGGACGACTCGGCGGATCTCGACCTGGCCGCCAGGTCGATCATCGCAGGCGCCGCCTTCGACAACAACCTGCTCTGCATCGGCGAGAAGGAGGTGTTCGTCCTCGAATCCGTCGCGGACGACTTCATGGCCGCGATGGAGCGGGCCGGCGCCGTCCGGCTCGACGCGCGCGCGATCGCGCGGCTCACCGAGGCGGCCTTCACCTTCGACGGCCCGGGCAGAGGGTGCGGCCGCGCCCACGTGAAGCGGGACCTCCTCGGCCAGGACGCCAGCGTCCTCGCGGAGGCCGCCGGCGTGCGGGTCCCGGCGGGCACGGAGCTGCTGTTCGGGGAGACCGACGCGTCGCACGCGTTCGTGGCGGAGGAGCAGATGATGCCGTTCCTTCCGATCGTGCGGGTGCCGTGCATCGACGCGGCAATCGAGGCGGCAGTGAGGGCGGAGCAGGGCTACCGGCACACGGCCGTCATTCACACGCGCGACGTCGAGCACGCGACGCGCATGGCGCGCGCCGTGAACACGACGCTCTTCATCCACAACGCGGCGTCGCTGGCGGCGCTCGGCATCGGCGGCCCGGGCTACTTCAGCCACACCATCGCGACGCCGACCGGCGAGGGCATCACCACGCCGCTGACCTTCACCCGGGAGCGCCAGATCGCCGTCGGCGGCGCGCTGCGCATCGTCTGACGAGGGCCCATGTTCCTGGCGCGCATCGACGGCACGCTGACGTCCACACGAAGGCACGGGACCTTCGAGGCGGTGCGGTTCCTGATCGCCAGGCGCATGGACGCCAACGGCTGCATGAGCGGCGAGCCGCTCGTCGTGCTGGACCGCATGGGCGCCGGGCCGGGCACGATCGCGCTGGTGTCGTCGGACGGCAAGCTGGCCCGCGACTGGCTGGGCCCGGCCGTGCCGGCGCGGTTCACCGTAGTGGGCCTCGTCGACCGCGTCCACCTGCCGGGCCGCGCGTGCGGAGGCCCGTCATGAGGCTCGGCATCGTGCGCGGGCAGGTGACGCTCGGCCTGGCGGACGCGTCGCTCGCCGGAACGACGCTGCTCATCGTCGATCCGGTGACGGCCGAGAACCTCGAGGCCCGCAACGGGCAGGGCGGCGGCCGGCAGATCGTCGTGGCCGATCGGCTGTCGCCCGGCCAGGGCGAGCTGATCGCCTTCGTCGAGGGGGCCGAGGCGGCCAATGCCTACTTCCCAGGCGTGGCGCCCGTGGACGCGTACTGTTCGCTCGTCGTCCGCGACTACGAGTTCAAGTCGCCGGCGGCCGGAACGCCGCCGGGCACGGAAGGGCCGCGATGAGACCGATGGACCTGACCGCGTACGGCGTGATCGCGCTGGCGGACGTCGAGGCCGCCGCGCGCGAGGGCGCGCGCGAGATCCTCACCCGCGAGCGGGTCGTCCTGACGCCGTCGGCACGAGAAGCGGCGGAGCGGCACGGCATCGTCTTCCGCGCGGCCGGCAGCGGCGCCTCGGCGGCCGCGTCCGCCCAGCCGCCCGCGCCGCAGGCCGCGGCGCCGCCGCCGCCGAGCAGGGCCGTCCGCGACCTCTTCACGTCGCCCGAGGCCGAGGCCGTCAAGGCCGAGATCGTCAGGGTGGGCAGGAAGCTGTGGCACCGGCAGTACGTGGACGGCAACGGCGGCAACATCTCCTACCGGATCGGGCCGAACGAGGTCATCTGCACGCCGACGCTCCGCAGCAAGGCGGATCTGGCGCCGGAAGACCTGTGCCTCGTCGATCTCGAGGGCAATGAGCTGCTGCGCGGCCCGTACCCGCGGACCAGCGAGATCTTCCTGCACCTCGAGATCTACAAGGCCCAGCCGAAGGCGAAGGGCGTCGTGCACTGCCATCCGCCGCACGCCACCGCGTACGCCCTGGTCGGCCGCGTGCCGCCATCCGGCGCCGTTCCCGAGTTCGACGTGTTCGTCGGCAAGGTCGCGTGCACGCAGTACGAAACCCCCGGGACGAAGGCCTTCGCCGAGACGGTGCTGCCCTTCGTGCTGAACTACAACACCGTCCTGCTCGGCAACCACGGGATCGTCTGCTGGGCCGACACGGTGACGCACGCCGAGTGGTACGCGGAAGTGCTGGAGACCTACTGCTGGACGCTGACGATCGCGTCGCAGCTCGGCGTGCCCTTCTCGAAGATCCCTGCCGAGAAGGAGCAGGACCTGCTCAAGATCAGGCAGCGGCTCGGCCTGCCAGACCCGCGGTTCAATCCGGAGGCCTGCCGGGCGGCGGAGATCGCGGAAGGCGAGCCCGGCGAGATCGCCGTCGCGCCCCCGCCGGCGTGCGTGTACGAGCCGGCGCGGCCCGGCCAGGCGGACATCGAATCCCTCGTGCGCGACGTGACGAGCGCCGTAATGGCCGCGCTCAGGGAACGAGGGCTCACGGCGTGAACCGCACCGCCCGGCACCTGCGCATCCGCGAGATCCTGGAGCGCCAGGAGTTCGTCGACCTGCAGGCACTGTGCCGGCTGCTCGACGCGTCGGAATCGACCGTCCGGCGCGATCTCGCGGACCTGGAGCGGCTGCAGGCGCTGAAGCGCGTCCACGGCGGCGCCCTGGGCGTCCAGCCGCGCGACCACCTGCTCGATCACGACTGGCAGGCCCGCCGGCAGTCCGAAGAGAAGCGCCGCATCGGACGGCTGGCCGCGACGCTTGTCGCCGACGGCGAGACGGTGATCCTGGACGGCGGATCCACCGTGGCGTGCGTGGCCGACGAGCTGGCCAACCGGCCGATCCACGCCATCACCAACTCCCTGGCCATCGCCCGCCTGTTCAGGGCCCCGTGCAGCGTCGAGGTCACCCTGACGGGCGGCTACCTCTTCCCGAGGCTCCAGGTGATGCTCGGGCCCTTGTGCGAGCGGATGCTCGCGAGCGTGGCGGCCGACGCCGTCATCATGGGGATCGGCGGCGTCACCGAGGCCGGCTTCAGCAACAACCACACGCTCGTGGTCGGATCCGAGCTGCGGATGATCGAGGTGGCGCGCCGCGTCATCATCGTGGCGGACGCGACCAAGTTCGGGCGGCCGGCGATGGTGCCGCTGGCCCCGCTCGACGAGGCCGACATCGTCGTGTCGGACGCGTCGCTGCCGCCGGAGCACCGGCGGATGCTCGAGGACCGGGGCGTCAAGGTCCTCCTCGCCTGATTCGCCGAACGAGCGGCGCCGGCCGGGCGTCGCGGCCCTTGCTCGACGCGATGCTCGTCCCGAAGCCCGGCGGCGCCGGGTTGACCGCCGCGATGCCCTGCCCCAGGCCCCTCGGCCGGCCGAGCGCGTTGCCGGCCGGCTCGACATTCGGCGTGGCGAGCCGCACCGCGTTCCGGCCCGGCGGGATCGCGGCCCCGGGACGCGTCGGACGTCCTGCCGGCGGTCGTCGTCTGAGAGGGCCCGGGGCGGCTCACGGCGCCGCGCCGACTGGAACGGGCGGCACGGGGAACCACGGGCCGGGCCTTCGGCCGCCTGGTTCCCCCCGCCAGCCGGCTACTTCTTCGCGCCCAGCAGCTTCGCGAACGCCTCGTCGTCGGTCTTGAAGTCGCGCGCGCCGTCCCCGACCCGCGTGATGCGGACGGCGCGGATCGTGTCGCCCTTCTTCAGATCCTGCAGGTGCGACAGCCCGGCGATCACGGTGCCGAGGGCCGCGGACCGCCGGTTGAGGCTGCTCTTCTTCTGCAGCGTCAAGTAGAAGACGTTCGGCCCGGACAACCCGAGCACGCCTGCGGCGTCGTGCCCCAGCTTCGGGTTCAACGTCCGCGGCAGCCTGGCGACGGCCACCGACTTCTGCGTGTCCGACACGATCTGCATCGAGACCAGGCCGTCCTTGACGTCGAGCACCTGGCCGATCGGCTTCTGTTCGGGGCCGCCCCGGCCGCCGCGTCCGCCGAAGCCCATGCCCGGAGGAGGCCCGCCTGCGCGGCCGGCCGGCGCCGGGGCCTTCCCTTCGACGATTCGGACGAAGTTGGCCGTCGCGAGCGGCGCGTTGACGTAGTCGAGCGTCGTCATGATCTGCCGCGTCTCTTCGCCGGATCCAATCGCGAGCGTGGCGTAGAGCCCGTCGGCCAGGTAAACGCCCGCGCGCGTCAGGGGCTTCTCCAGATTCGCCACGCCGTACGCGACGACGGCCGTGACGAGCGCGGAATGCTGCTGGTGCTCCGCGTAGGGCACGAGTTCGCTGTACAGGTCATTCGTCGTGTGCCACGCGTACGAGTACGGATAGCTCGGGATCTCCTTCCCGTCCGGGCCGATCCTCGCGCTCGACGTGGCGAAGTTCAGCGTCGGGACGCCGACCATCTCGAACGACGACGAGTCCGTGCCGCCCGGGCTCGTGGCGTGCGCGCGGGGGACGCCCCTTGCGAGCACGAAGGGCCACCTCGGATTGAGCGAGGCCAGCGGCGCCGTGATCGCCTTGAAGTCCTCGTACCACGTTTCCGGCACGGTCGCGCCGGTGATGGCGCTCGGGCTGCCGTCGCGGTTGATCATCATCACGATCTTCGGGTGGAGCTCCGGGTGCTGCTTCAGCCACGCCTGCGACCCGACGAGGCCCTGCTCTTCCGCCGCGAACCCGATGAACGTGATCGACCGCTTCGGCTTCGCGCCCGCGGCGGCAATCAGGCGGATGGCCTCCATGCCCGGCGCGAACCCGGACCCGTCGTCCACGCCGCCCGTGCCTGAGCTGAAGGCGTCGAAGTGGCCGCCGATGACGATGTGCTCGTCGGGGTAGGCCGTGCCCGGGAGCGTCGCCACCACGTTGTGGTACTCGATCGGCCCCATCTTGAAGTGGTTCCGGATGTCGAACTCGAGGACGACCGGCTCGCCCTTCTCGACGAGGGCCTCGATTTCCTTGTACTGCGCGTCGAGCAGCTTGATGTCGGGGAGGACGGGGAGCGCGTCCCACGAGGCCACGAATCCGTCGAGGATGTTGATGGGCGGCTCCGAGTTCTGGTGAGGCTGGAGCGGCGAAGGCGGGGTGGCCGACTGAATCGTGCCGAGCGCGCCCGCGTCGATCAGGGCCTTCGTGAGCGGGGGCATCATCTCGGCGTCGAGGTACTCGGGCGAGCCGTCCGGCAGCTTCGAGCCCCGCCGGCCGTCGCGGGCGAACCCGCTCGAGGCCCCGGCGATGAGCACCCACGCGCCCTTGAACGCGGCCTTCTTCGCCGCGACTTCGGCAAGCGCCGCCTGCACCGCCGCGCGCTTCTTCTCGACGTTTTCCCGGGCCACCGGCCGACCGGCCTGGGCGCGCCCCGGGATCGAGAAGGGATCGGCCCGCAAGATGACGACCGGTCCGCGCTGAATGCCCTTCGTGCCCGCCGTGAAGCTCGGCGTGCCGAAGCGGAGCGCCTTCTCCGTGGGCTTCAGCATCTTGCCGAACCACGGGCCCCGGTTGAAGCCGACTGGCAGTTCTCCGGCCTTCTCGAGCCGCGCGTCCAGCCCGAACTGCTTCAGCTGCCAGACGGCCCACAGCGCGGCGTCGGTGTAGGAATTGCTGCCCGTCTCGCGCCCGCCGAAGCGGTTGCTGGCGTAATCGTTCCAGACCAGGGTCTTGTTGTCCTTCGTGCCCAGCTCGATGATCCTGTCGACGAACGGGTCTCCCGGGGCCTGCGCGCTCGGCACGGCCGAGAGCGCGAGCGCCGCGGCCACGACGGCCGCCGCGACCGCCAGCCCTTGCAGTCGTCTTCTCATGGTTCCTCCACCAGAAGGGGCCAGGCTCCCGCTCCCTCTCGGAAAGGGGCCGGGCCCCCGCATCTCGCGGCCTGCCGCCGATTTCCCTCAGCCGGGCCCCCCGAACGGAGCCAGGCCCCCTCGCTCACCTGAACAACGGATCAGGGGCGACAATCAGGCGCTTGGTCTCGACCTCGTGGCCGTCGACCGTCAGTGTCACCTTGTACGCGCCCGGATCCACCTGGCCGCCTCCTCGGCCGCCGCGGCCGGCGGCAAACCCGGCCCACGGCGTCTGGGGCGCCGGGCCCGCCGCGCCGGGCCCGCCAGCACCGGCCTGGGCGCCTCGGCCCCCCGCCCCGACGGGCGCCGCGCCCGGCTGCGCCTGGCGGTTCAAGTTCCAGAAGATCTTCTGCAGCCCCTTCCTGGCCGTCGCGGTGACCTCCTGGACCGGGTTCCCCTCGAGGTCCTTGATCGTGATCTTCACGTTCTGCGCGTCGGCCTTCAGGTAGTAGTAGATCGTCGCGCCCACCGGCGGGTTGACGGCCTTGACGATTTCGCCCAGCGTGTCGCCGCGCCGCTCGTAGCGGTTCCACCTGACCGCTGCCTGCGGCTCGAACAGGTGCGCGGCCTTCTCGAAGACCTCCGGCTTGAACTCCCGGATCGGAGCGATGTCGGCGATCCAGAGCCCCCGCGCGTAGCTCGCGATGGCCATCTCGCGGTCGCGTTTCTGAATGGCGAGGTCGCGGATGACCATCGTCGGCTGCGACGTGCTGAACGCCGTCCAGGTCCTGCCCTGGTCCACGGTCACCCAGATCCCGTTGTCCGTTCCGAGGTAGAGCACGTTCGCGTTGTCCGGGTCCTCCTCGACGTCGAAGATCGGGTTGCTCATGCCGCCCGAGATGTTCGTCCAGGTCCTGCCGAGGTCCTTCGTGACGAACAGCCAGGTCGTGTCCTCGCTGTGCGTCCGGTACCCGCTGAACCCGACGTAGCACGTGTTCTCGTCGAAGGCAGAGGGCACGACGCGCTTCACCCACCGGTCGTACGGAATCAGGTCGCCCTTGATCCCGGGTTTCGGCCTGCCCGCCGCGTCGTAGAACCGGGCCGTGACGTTCGTCCAGTTCACCCCGCCGTCCACCGTCACCTGCACGTTCCCGTCGTCGGTGCCCGCCCAGTAGAGGCCGGGCTTCCGCGGCGACTCGGCGAAGGTGTACACCGTCGCCCACTGCAGGTTCGTCTTGCGGGACAGCGCGATCTTCTCCTGGTCCGCCTTCGTGAGATCCGGGCTGATCCGCTCGAACGAGCCCGGCTCGCCCCGGTTGAGCGATCGCCACACGTACTGGCTCGCGAGGAAGACGATGCCCGGGTTGTGCGGCGAGAGCACGATCGGCGCGTTCCACTGGTAGCGGAGGGCCGGCTCCCCGGCCGCCGCCTGCTCCGGCGTGAGCTGGGCCGCCAGCCGGCTCGTCTCGCCGGTGTTCAGGTTCAGCCGGCTGGAGTTGCCGAACTGGCTCTCGGTGTAGAGGTACTCGGGGTTCCACCAGTTCCGGACCACGTAGAACCCGTCGCCCCCGGAGAGGTAGCGCCAGTCGGGCGGGAAGATGCCGTACGCGTTGCGCGTCTGCGACGGCCCAATCCACGACCCGTTGTCCTGCGTGCCGCCCATGACGTTGTACGGCCGCTCCTGATCGACGGAGACGTCGTAGAACTGCTGCGCCATGATGGCGTTCTTCTGGCTGAAGTGCTTTCCGCCGTCCCACGTCTCGGACACGCCGCCGTCGTTGGCGCTCAGGATGTGGTTCGAGTTGAGCGGGTCGACCCAGACCGCGCGGTGATCCACGTGGGTCCTGCCGGGGCCGTCCCATCCCGTCGCCGCGAAGGTCCTGCCGCTGTCCTTCGACACGGTGGTGTTGGTGTCGCCGCAGTACACGATCGTGTCGTCGTTCGGGTCGATGGTGATCCGGCCGTAGTAGCCGCCCTCGGTCTGGTTCACCTGCATGCTGCTCGCCGCAGGCCCGCTCCCGCGTCCGGCCGGCGCCGCCTGGCCCGCCTGCGCCGGGGCGGGGGCCTGGACGGCGAGTCCGGCGTCTTCGGACGGGGCGGCTTCTTCGGGTTCTTCGAAGCGGCCGCCGCTGCCTACGCCCAGGGCGTACTGCGTCATGCGCGTCCAGGTCTCGCCCTGGTCGTCGCTGCGGTAGACGACGCCGTTGCGCTTCTGGGGCTCGAAGCTCCCGAGGATCCCCGAGTACAGGGTCTGGAGCACGAGGCGGTTGACGATCTGGGAGCGGGCCCTGCCTTGCGAGGACCCGGCGTCCACCGGCGCCTGCGTCGTGATCTTCTCCAGCTCGTCGAGGGCGGCCTGCGTCGCCTCGTCTCCGGCAAACGCCTTCCGGGCGGCGGGAACGAACCTCGCCATGTCGACGGCGTGCTTCGGCAGGAAGTCCTGGTCGGCGACCGCCTCGTTCAGCTTCGCGATGAAGTCGGCTTCCTTCTCCGCCGGGAAGGGGACGAACCTGACGCCGCTCGCCTTGACGAAGAGCGGGTCGAGCTTGAACGTCCTGAGCGCCGCGAACGACGATCCCGGCCTGAAGTTCGGCGCGGCCCCGGCGCCGCCGGCGGCGAATCCCGGGGCCCCTCCGGGTGCGGGCGCGCGGAAGGCGGCGACGCCCTCGCGTTCCTGGAACCCGAGGTTGACTTCTTCGTCCAGCCGCGCGTAGACGATGGACGGGTTCTTCTCGAAGATCGCGAGGCCCGTGCGCCCGAGCGCCACGCCCTGCGGGAGCCCCGCCGTCAGCTTCTTCCAGGTCCTGCCGCCGTCCACGCTCTTGTACAGCGCGTTGCCCTGGTGGCGGTCGACGTAGGTCCACGCCCGCCGGAGGGTCTTGTAGGACGCCGTGATGATCACATCGGAGTCGCGCGGATCGAGCACGAAGTCGGAGACGCCGCGGTCCGGCATCGGGCCGAGGTTCGTCCACGTCCTCCCGCCGTCGGTGCTCTTGAACAGGCCGCGCTCGCAGTCCATCTCGTTGTCGTAGAGCCTGCCCTCGGCGGCGGCGTACACGATGTCGGGGTTCTTCGCGTCCACCTCGACCTTGGGGATGAAATGGCTTTTCTCGAGGCCGATTCGCGTCCACGTCCTGCCGGCGTCGGTGGACTTCCAGAGGCCGTTGCCGTGGGTGCTCGAGCGCGCGTGCATCGGCTCGCCGGTGCCCAGATAGAGGATGTTCGGGTCCGACGGCGCGATGGCGAGCCAGCCCATGCTGAGCGTGCCGCCCTTCTCGAAGATCGGATCGAAGTGGATGCCCGCGTCCTCGGTCTTCCACAAGCCGCCCGACGCCGCCAGCACGTAGTACGTCGTGCTCTGGCCGCGCGGGACCGCAAGCGCGGTGATCCGGCCCGAGAACGTCGTCGGGCCGATCCACCGCCAGGTGAACTGGTTGAAATCGTCGGCCGTCGGCTGCGTGGACGGCGGGGCCGGATGCTGGGCGACGCTCATCGCGCCCATCAGACACACGAGCGTCAGCACCGCCGAGACGAACGGATGTCGCGCTGCTGTGGTCACGGGGGCCTCCCGGGGAAGCGTCTTCCCGACAGTGATCCCGGAGAGCATACCCGAGTCGAATCCGCCGCGGAAGCGGCGGCCTCGCGCCGGCGGGCCTGGGCGCGATCGTCGATGATATCCTTTGACAGGATGCCCTCATCGGACTACGTGGTGCTCGGCGCCGGGATGGCGGGCCTGACCATCGCGCGGGAGATCGCGCGCGCCGGCCGCTCGGTCACTGTCGTCGAGCGCGGCGCGCAGGTCGGCGGGCTGGCGCGGACGGTTCGCCGCGACGGGTTCGCCTGGGACCTCGGCGGCCATCGCTTCCATTCCAACAATCCCGGTGTCGTCCGGTGGCTCGAGGGCCTACTGGGAGGCGACCTGCTGCGCGTCGAGCGGCGCAGCCGGATCTACCTGCGCGGGCGGTTCATCGACTATCCGATCCGCCTGACGCAGGCGATCCGGGCGTTCGGGCTGGCCAACGCCGTGCGCGGCGCGGCGTCCTACGCGGCCGCGGCGGTCGTGAACCACCGCGAACGGGCGGTCACGTTCGAGGAGTGGGTCACGCGGCGCTTCGGCCGGGTCCTCTACGAGACTTACTTCAAGCCCTACACCGAGAAGGTCTGGGGCATCCGGTGCCACGAGCTGTCGGCGGAATGGGCGGCCCAGCGGATCGGCGTGCCCAGCCTCCTGAACACGGTGCGGCAGGCCGTAAGTCGGCCGGCTGTGGCTCCAGCCACCGCCGTGCGCGAGTTCCGCTACCCGCGGTCCGGCTACGGCGCGATCACGGACCGGCTCGCCGGCGAGATCGATCGGGCGGGCCACACCGTCCTGACGTCCACGACCCTGGCGTCGCTCCGGTTCGGCGACGGGGGAGCGGTTGTCGGCGTGGCGGGCGAAGACGGCGCGCGGCGGACGATCGACTGCGGCCGCGTCATCTCGACGGTGCCGCTGGGCGCGCTGCTCGGCGCCTTCGCCGGCGATCCGGACCTGGCGCGGACGGCCGCCGACGCGCGGCTCGACTACCGCGGCATCGTGCTGGTGCTCATGGCCGTGGACGCCCGCCGGATCTCGCCGGACACCTGGACGTACTTCCCGGAATCGAGTGTCGTGTTCGGCCGCAGCCACGAGCCGAAGCACTTCAGCCCGGCCATGGTGCCGCGCGAGAACGTCACGTCGCTCGCGCTCGAGGTGTTCGCCTCGCCTGGCGAGTCCGCCTGGACGAGCGACGACCGGGACCTCATTGCGCGCGCCGCGGGCGATCTCGAAGGCATCGGATGGCTGCGAGAGGAGTCGCTGCTCCACGCGCACGTCGTCCGCGTGCCCTTCGCCTACCCGGTGCACGATATCGGCTTCGCCGATCGCCTCGCACGCGTCACGGGGGCGCTCGGCCGCTACCCCCGACTCTCGCTGCTCGGCCGGACCGGCGCGTTCATGTACCGGAACGCCGACGGCGTGATCGAGGACTGCTTTCGCCTCGCCGCGGCGCTCGGGCTTCGACAGGCCGACGGCGTGCAGCCGCTGCCGGCAGACGAGGGCCGCTGGGTGTAGCGGGGCTCACCTCCGCGCGGCCCGGATGGCGGCGGCGGCCTCCAGGCCGGCGCCGATGAGGAAGCCGGTTCCCGCGCAGGCGAAGTACAGCCAGTGCCACGGGACAGCCGCGACGGCGAACCTCGGCCCACGCTTCCGCCAGAGGAACCGGTAGAACCCCGCGTTCAGCGCCAGGATCCCGGCCGCGGCCGCCGCGGCCGCCGCGAGGCTCCAGGGCTGCCAGGCCGCCCAAGCCAACGACGCGGCCAGCGCGGCCGTCAGCGCGACGCTGGCGCGCGCGCCCCTGCGCAGGTTCAGGTCGTCGGGCATCACGTGCGAGCGGAGGACCAGCCGGGTCCACGGGACCGCGCGCGAGAAGACGTCGGTCCGCAGCATCGACCACGCCGTCCACCGCTTCAGGTGAGTGACCTGCAGGTCCTTGCGCAGGCGTATCCGGCGCCCGGCCGCCCGAAGCCGGTAGCCGAACTCGATGTCCTCGATCATCGCGCCGCTGAAGCTCGGATCGAAGCCCCCCGATTCCAGGAACGCATCGCGCCGGATCGCCCCGCATCCGCACCAGAAGGTCGACGCCTCCTCGCGCCCGGTCTGGTGGACGTAGTGGTGCAGGAGGTTCCGGTACTGCGACAGGAACCGGTGGTCAGCCGGCTCGTCGTCGTACGAGCCCATGAGCGCGGCGAGATCGGGATCGGCGTCGAACGCGGCGGCGACGCGGCCGGCTAGATCGGGCCGCACGGCGACGTCCGAGTCGACGAACAGGAGGACGTTCCCGCACGCGGCCCTCGCGCCGGCGTTGCGGGCCGCAGCGGGGCCGGACGGCGCGTCGAGCGCGATGACGCGAGCGCCGGCCGCCTCGTCGCGGCGGGCCGCGCCCTCGCGTCCGCCGTCGATCACGACGATGATCTCGCCGGGAGGCGGCTGGCACGCGGACAGCCGGGCCATGCAGACGCGAAAGGCGTCGCCGCCGCCGCGCACCGGCACGATGACCGACACGCGCCCGGCCCCGGCCGGCCCGCCGACGGCAGAAGGCGGCTCGGATGTGCGGGCAGTGGTCATGCGTGGCGGGCTCCGGGCAGGGGACGCTCCAGCTTAGCCGCCCCTCTGACGCCGGCGCAAGGCGCGAGACGAGGCGCGCGGCGGCGCCGGACGGCGGCAGACGCGATGCCCGTCGAGCCAGCCGCGCGCACGGCCGGTCAACACGGTGGCTGACGCGATGTTGTCCGCGCGCCGTCCCTCCGGTAGAATCCCCGCGCGTCCGAAGGTTCGACGAGCCATGACACGAGACGACCGCGTCGCAATGGCCGGAACGGCCGCGTTGCTGGCCGCCTTGGTCGCACTGGCGCTGGCGCTGTCCGTCTTCAGGCCCTTCAACAACGACGAGATCGAGCACGTCCACAGCGCCTGGCACGTGTACGGCGGCGCTCGCCCGTACATCGACTTCTACCAGCATCACCACCCGCTGCTGTGGTACGCCCTGGCCCCGCTCCTGGCCCTGACCGGCCAGTCCGCGTCGGCGATGCACGCGTTCAGGGCCGTGTTCTTCGTCCTCGCGATGGCCGTCGTGTGGGCGACGTACCGGCTCGGCCTCGAGTGCCGGCTGCCCCGCCCCGTGGCCCTGCTCGGCGCCGTGCTGCTGCTCTCGATGACCTCGTTCACGCAGGTCGCCATCGAGGTCAGGCCCGACGTGCCCCAGACCCTGTTCGGCGTGCTCTCGGCGATCTTCCTCGTGCGACTCGGGCGAACAGGCGCGGCGCGCGACGGTGCGCGCGCCGGCGCGCTTGCGGCCCTGGCCTTCCTCTTCCTCCAGAAAGCCATCGTCGTGCTGGCGTTCTTCCCGGTCGTCCTCGCCTGGTACGTCCTCACCGGACAGGCGTCCTGGCGCGCGATGTGCCGCGCCGCGGCGGCCTTCGCCCTGGCCTTCGCCGCCGTGTGCCTGCCGCTCGTCGCGTACCTGGCGGCCACGGGATCGCTCGAGGCGGGCGTCATCGCCACCTGGCGGCTCGCCGCGAATATCCCGGCCGGGCGCTCGCGCTGGAGCTTCCTGAGCGCCGCCATGCTTCGGAGCTTCCTCAGGAACGCCGCCTTCTGGGCGATCGCGGCCGCCACGAGCGTCTCCTTCGTGGCGCGCAGACTGAAGGCCGACGTCGCCGTGCCGGCCGTCCTGGGACTCGGGACGGCGGCCGCGCTGGTCGCGCTCAACCGCGTGGCGGACCGGTACCTCGTCGCGGCGATGCCGTTCCTGGCGGTTGCGGCGGCCGCCTGGCTGTCCGACGCGCTGGAGGCCAGACGCGCCCGCGGCCCTCGCGCCCTCGTCGTCCTGCTCGCCGTGTGCCTGCTGCCCGCGATCTCAATGGTCCGATCCATCGGCCGATCGAACCGGAATCAGCTGGCGCGCATGCAGTACGTGCTGGATCGATCCGCGCCCGGCGAGCGCATGTTCGACCCGTGGCGCGACTACAACCTGTTCAGGCCGGACGTCCACTACTTCTGGTTTCACGGGGGAGGGGCGATCGCGAGGGAGTTCAGCCGGATGACGGGCGGCCGCGTGGCGGCCTACGACACCTGCGGACTCCTCGCAGCCGCAGAGCCGCCATTCGTCTCGGATCGGCGGAGCGACTTGCCCCGCTGCGGCCTGGCGGGCCTGTACCGCCCGACGCCGTTCGACCGGTTCGTCGAACGCGCCGGGCGGTGAGGCGGGGCGCGGTTACTTCGCCGGTGCTTCGGGCGCGGGCACCATAGGCGGCAGATCGCTGCTCATCATCTGGCGATCGAACTTCCACTGCCCGCCGAGCTTCTTCAGGATCCACATCACCTTGCCGCGGTCGCGCTGCGGCTCGGCGCCGGCGGGCTTGAGGTACAGCACGTGCGCCCCGGCGAAGTACGCCAGCGGTCCGTGGCCTTCGACGGCCAGCGTCTCGATCTCGAGATCCCCAGCGCCTTCGACGTTGAGCCGCTCGTTGAAGAAGCCCTTCACGCTCTCGGTGCCGCCGAGGATGCTCCGGTTGGCGGGCATGATCGTCGCGGTCGGCGAGAAGAACGTCACGATCTTCTCGACGTCCTTGGCGTTGTACGCCGCGATGAAGTTCTGCACGAGCGCGTGGATCTGCTGGACGTCTTCCTTGCCGAACTCCTGCGACGGTGCGGAGCCGCCGCACGCGCCCAGGGTGACGGCCAGGACAAGGGCGAAACACAGGGCCAGGAATGTGCGCATGGTCATCGGCCTCCAACGGGGGCATTCTAGCCTCTGAACCGGGCCGTGTCACGCGCCTGCTTCGCCCGCCCGGCTCGCCCGTCGCGCTCGCCCCGGCCTCGGAAGCCGCCGGTGCGGTTGCCAGCGCCAGGCACGGACACGGGCAGCGGACTGGCATGCGGCCCCTCCGCTCCACGTCCTGGCCCCCCGAGGGCCGAGTTGGGAGATGATGGCAGGATGGATCCTCATCCGGCCGCGGCCGATCGGCGGAAGCCGGTCGGCGGACCCACTGCCTCGCGGGCCCTGCACGCATCGGCCGCACGCGGCGGGCGCGGGCGCGCTCCGGGCGAGTCAGAGGCGCTCCTCGCGCGCGCGGGGCTGCGACCCGCTGACGCGCTGACCGCCGGCGCGCGGCTCTCGATCCCCATCGAGGTCCACGCATGAAGACGGGCTACGCTTTCGGCCGGGCGTCGCTGGACGCAGATATCGACGATCCCGGCGCCGCGGCGTGGCTGTCGGAGTTCCTGTGCCCTTGGGCGGAGCCGATCCAGGCCGGGCGCGGCGACGTGCTCGTGCGCTTCGACGCGTTCTCCGGCGCCTGGGACGCGCTCGCGCGACGCCGGCTGGCTCCTGCGCCCTCGGCGTTCCCGTGCTTTGCGCTCGACAGCCGGGTTGTCTGCCTGCCGGGCTGGCCCGAAGCCGGGAGCACCGTCGTCGTCGACGAGGAGTTCGACTGCTTCTACCGGGTTGCCAACCGCGCCGTCCACATCGTAGCCAGGCCCGGGTGCCGGCGCGCGCGCCTGGGGCTCATGCGGACGGTGCGCGAAATCCTCGTCTCGCGCGCGCTCGACGGCGGGACGCTGCTCGATCTCCACGCCGCCGCGTTCGCCGCCGGGGGGCGCGCAGTGCTGCTTGCCGGCGCGAAGAACGCCGGCAAGACGACGCTGCTGATCCATGCGCTCGCGTCGGGACACGCAGACTTCGTCGCCAACGATCGCGTGTTCGTGAGCGTGGACGGCAACGCCGCCATCGCCATTGGCGTTCCCACGATCGTCTCGGTTCGGCCGTGGACCGCCGCCGCGTTCCCCGCTCTGCAGGGCGACGGCCTCTCGCACGCGCCAACCCTCAGCGTCGGCGAAGACCCGCCCGAAGGGAGCGGCGGCGCGGCGTCCGCGCCGGTTGGCCTTCCGAACGGCGCCGCCTGGTCGCCCGCGCAGTTCACGCATCGGCTGCGCGTGGCGCGCGCCCGCGGCGGCACCGTGCACGCCGTGGTCCTTCCCGTGATCGATCCGGAAGTCAGCACCTGGGCACTGGAGCCCCTCGCGCCCGCCAAGGCCGAGGCTCTTCTGGGCGCGTGCCTCTACGGCGCCAGTTCGCACCCGCGCCCGCGGACGATCTTCGAGGCCGCAGGCGCAGCCGGCCTTGACGCGGAGCGGCGCGCGCTCATGGTTCGCACCCTGGCGGCCGGGGCGCCCTGCGTCTCCCTCCGTCTTGGGCCGGACGCTTATCGCGAGAGCGCGGCCGGCTGGCTGCGCGCCCTCGGCCTCGCGGCAGGCCCCGGGATCGCCGATCCCCCGCAGGATCTGGCGAGGGAGAGGGGCCGCACCCGGCCGCCAGGCTGACGCAGCCGAACGTCAGGGCCGGCACCACACGCCGGCTCTGGCCGCGGGGCGCCGCGACGCGGGCCTCGCCGTCACGCTCACCGACGCATGTCGCGGCCCGCTTACCGCGGACACGGCGCAGGGTCCGCTGTCGAGCTCGCCAATCGGGCCCTCGGCCGGATGCTCGCGAGGCTCGCCAGGGGCCGCGCAGAAGAGGAGGATCCGCTGCCGACCGGACGCCGCCCGCCGGGTCCTGGAACCCGTCGGTGATCCTGGCGGCTGTGCGGCGGGAGGAGCCGGCTCCCTGGCGCGGCCCTCGCTGCTGCTTCAGGCCGGAGGCTCGGCTGGCGGGCCCGCTGGCGGCGCCAGCGGCCGGCGGGCCGCCGCGCGGAACGGCAGCGACACGGCCCACCAGAGGAGCCACGCCGGCACCGACGTGTCGTACGCGCGCGCGGCCCACCATCGGTTCCCCGCGGCCATCCACGCCGGGGCGAAATGACCGGGGCGATCAAGCGCCCGCGCCGGCCCGCGCCGGCCCGCGCAGCGCGAGAGGGCCTGGGCGAGCCGGGGCGCCAGGCCGTGCGCGCCCGCCGCGTCCAGGCAGAGCGCCAGCACGTTCACCATCGGGCCGAACGTGCCGTCGCTGCGACCGGCGTCCAGCAGCGCGTCCCAATCCATCGCGGCATCGAGCGACGCCGCGATCTGGACCAGATCGACGATGTTCTTGGCTTTCGGCCGACCGCGCTCGATGTCGCGGAGGAGCGAGAGGGCGTGAAACGCCACTTCGTGCGCGTCCGACAGCACGCCGAAAGTCCGGCCGCCGAGCGCGAAGGAGCCGGCGCCGGCCCACAGGGCGTCCTCGTCGACGCGCACCGAGGGCTGGCGCGTCAGGCGCCAGTGGATGTCGATGCCGGTCGCCCGGCCGGCGAAGTCGTAGGCGTGCACGAAGAAGCTCGCGAGGCGCTCGCCGCCGAGGGCCCGCGATCGGCGAGCGAAGCCGGCGTTCTCGAGGAGCCTCCAGGCCCGGGCGCGGCCGGCGCGCGGCACGAGCAGGTCGAGGTCGACGTACTCCCGTCCGTCCGCGTCGCCGTAGAAACGGGCCGCGAGATAGGGGCCCTTGAGCAGGAGAAACGGAAGGCCGTCCTCGATGAAGGCCCGGGCGAGGCGATCCAGCGACGCCGCGAGCGCAGCCGACCGCGCCGATTGGAGGCGCCGTTTCGACTCGAGCTGCTCCAGCCGGGCGCCCGACAGGCTGAAGCCCGCCGGCAGCGCGCCCAGCGCGCGCAGCAGCACAACGGCAAGCCCCTCGGTCGCGGCCGCTGCGGCGAGCCGGTCGAGAGCATCCGGGTCGGACTCCAGCCGCTCGGCGGCTTCCGCCGTCCGTCCCCGCACCAGGCGCACGATCAGGCGCACGTCATCGATCGTCATCTTCCGCAACCGCGCTCTTCCAGGCGGACATCATAGTCCGTCCGACGGCCGCCGCCGTGCGCGCTCCCTCCCGGCCCGGAGCCGGTGCGACAACCCGAAGAAGCGCCGGGATCCCGGGCCCTGGCCCGTGAGAGAATGCCTCCCATGCGTCACACCCATGTCGCGATCATCTGCTTCGCCCTGGTCCTGTCGCAGCGCCCCGTCCCTGCCGCTCCGGCTCCTGCCGACCCGGTCCCGGCGTACCAGCGGTTCCTAAGCCCGGCGTCTCCGCTGGACATGGCGTCGGCTGAGAAGGCGGATCGGCTGGCCTGGATTGCGTTCGAGGAGGGCAAGCGCAACGCGTACACCGCGGCGCCCCCCTCCTTCGCCGCGGTCCGCCTGACGAGCTTCCTGCACGACGATGGCGTCGACATGTCCGCCCTCCGGATCTCGGCCGACGGCTCGATTGTCACGTTCATCAGGGGAGCGGCCCCGAATCGCGACGGTTGGGTGGCCAATCCGTCGGCGGACCCGGACGGGCCGACCGGGCGGTCTGGGCCGTGCGCACGGCAGGAGGCCCGGCGTGGCGCGTGGCCGGCCTGCCCGGCGGGGGCTACGAGCTCGCGCCAGACGGCCGCTCCGTGGTGTTCGTCAAGGACGGCCAGATCTACCGGGCGCTGGTGACGCCGGCGCGGCCGGCCGCGGCCATCGATCGGGCCGAGCAGCCGTTCATCCGGGGCTGGGGCGTGCAAAGCGCGCCGGCGTGGTCGCCCGACGGCCGGAAGCTTGCGTTCGTGTCCACCCGCACCGACCACAGTTTTGTCGCCGTCTACGACCTGGCGCGGCGCCGGGTGACCTACATGGCCCCGAGCGTGGACTTCGATTCGAACCCGATGTGGGCGGCCGACAGCAGGAGCCTCGTGTTCGTCCGCAGGCCCGGGTTGCCCTTCGGGCGGCAGGCCCAGCAGGGCGGGCGGGGCGTCGGCGCGCCGGTCGGGCCCGCCGCGCAGGTCGCGCGCGGGGACGCGCCCGCCGTGCCCCCCGACGCCGCGAAAGTGCCGGGCCTCACGCGCGCGACCTTCAAGGGCGGCTATGCCTTCTCCATCTGGAAGGCCGATGCCGCAACCGGCGAAGCCGCGGAACTCTGGCACGACCGGCCCGGAGACACCGACTTCTCCACAGTCGGGAACATGATGCTGGCGGGCCATCGGCTCGTCTTCCGCTTCAACGTCGGCGGGCGCGGGGCCCCTATGGAACCCCAGCCGTCGCCAGCCGACGAGTGGGACCGCTATTACTCGCTCGATCTCACATCGCCCGATTCGGTTCCCGTCCTGTTGACGACGACCGACGGCCTCATCGAGGACCGGACCTCGGTGGCGCTGTCGCGCGACGGGACGATCCTGTTCTACTGCACCAACGCGAAGGACATCGAGCGGCGGCACATCTGGGCCGTGCCGGTCGGCGGCGGGACGCCCGTGCAGGTCACAACGGGCGCCGGGATCGAGACGCGCCCGACGCCGCTGTCCTCGGGCCGGCTGCTGGCGACGTTCAGCGCCGACTGGAAGATGCCCCAGTCGCTGGGCTTGTGGACGCTCCCTTCCGGCGAGGCGCCCTCGGCGGCGGCGTCGCCCCAGCGAATCGTGTTCCCGACGGCGCGGACGGGCTTCCCGGCGGACGCCCATGTCGAGCCGCAACTCGTCCTGACGAAAGCCGCCGACGGCCTCGAGATCCACAACCAGCTCTTCCTGCCGAAGGACGTCAGGGGAGGCGAGCGCCGGCCGGCGGTCGTCTTCGTGCACGGCGGGCCCATGCGGCAGATGCTCCTCGGCTACCACTACATGCAGTTCTACCACTGGGCCTACGCCATCAACCAATGGCTGGCGAGCGAAGGCTACGTGGTGCTCTCGGTCAACTACCGCCTGGGCGTCGGCTACGGGCGGTCGTTCCGCGCGGCCCAGAACAGCGGCGCGTCCGGCAACAGCGAGTACCAGGACGTCGTGGCGGGCGCCAGGTACCTTCAGACGCGCGCCGACGTGGATCCGGAGCGCATCGGGATCTGGGGGCTCTCCTACGGCGGCCTGCTCACGGCGCACGCCCTCGCGCGCAACTCGGACATCTTCAAGGCCGGCGTCGATCTCGCCGGCGTCCATCTCTGGGGGACTTCGCTCGATCCGGCGGCGGTGTCCTACGCCTCGTCGCCGATCAGCGCGATTGGCGGCTGGACGTCGCCCGTGCTGCTCGTCCACGGAGACGACGATCGAAACGTGGCGTTCCAGCAAACGACCGGCCTCGTGCAGCTGCTGCGGCAGCGGGACGTGCACGTCGAGCTGATCGTGTTCCCCGACGACACGCACGAGTCGATGCTGCACAGCCGGTGGATGCACACGCTCGCCCGGATGGACGGCTTCTTCCGCCGGTTCCTCGATCCGTCGCGTCGCTGACGTCTTGGCGGCCCGCAGCTCGGACCGCCATCATCCGGCAGGTCCGGAAGGCGGCGCTGCCCCGGCTGACGGGGCCGGGCCCGGAAGATCTACCCCGGATCAGAAATGGAGGCCGAGCTGCACGAAGAGGCCCCGGGGCGAGGACCCGTACTCGCTGCGGAGGCCGAGCGACGACACGGCGATCCGGAAGGCGGCGCTGCCGGTCAGCACGTCGGCCGCCGTCAAGCGCCGGAACGCGCCCGCATCCGGCCCGCACGAACCGCTTCTCGATCTCGACATCGCCCGGCCCGCCGAGATTGGCGAGGCCGAGCGTGTACGCCACCTCGCCATGCACCGCCACGGGCCCGATGTCGCCGGCGGTGTCCGCGCCGAAGACGATGTCCGAGACGTACTTCGCGGCGGACGCGGACACGTCGAAGCCTCCCGTGTTCGCCTGTGCGCGCGCGACGCCTCCCTGGGCCCAGCCCTTCTTCTGAGGCAGGGACATGAGATCGACGAACCCGGTCGCGCCGAGCAGTCGCGAGTAGCGCACGGCGTCGACGCCGTGGCGGACCTCGCGGTCGATGTCGGTCGGCGCGAACGGGCTCAGCAGGTCGGTCGGGTTCCAGAACCGGCCCGTGCCCCACGAGAGCACCTGGCGGCCGACGACGAACTCTCCTTTCGGCAGGACGACTTTCACGGTCAGCAGGTCGAGGGTGTGCTGGAGCAGGAACCCGCCCCGATCCACCAGCACGCGATCGAAGTCCGTCAGCCTGCGGCTGAGCGGGGAGGTGCGTTCGGCCCTCGAGATTGGCGAGCCGAGCGACGCTCCGGACGATCCGCCTGCCAGGCTGCGCTCTGACGCCAGCACCCCTTCCGCCTGCCAGCCCGCCCTGTCCATGTAGCAGAAGGGGTCGGGACGGTTTATGCAAACAACGAAAACCGTAATTCAATTTTCGTTGTTTGCATAAACCGTCCCGACCCCTTTCCTTTCGTCCCACGCGGCTCTAGCGCGTGCCGACGGCCCTCAGCGCGCCGGCGCGCACGTCGCGGACGGCCGCTGAGAGCCGCGCCTCGCGCTCCCAGTTCACGCCGTACAGTTCGACCCCCTCGCTGCCCCGCGGGCTCGACACCAGGGTTCGCGCGACCACGCGCCAGCCAACTTCGCTGTGGGGCGGCAGGTGCAGCGCCGTGACCATCGCCGCCGGCGACTCGATGGCCTCGGCGGCGCCGTGGCGGCAGCCGCCGTTGTCCGCACGTCCGGGCGCGTTTCCGCATACGATGATCGAAGGGCGCGCGCTCTGGGCAGCGCGGCCTCCCAATCTCGGAAAGGAGCGCGATCATGATCGTCGTCACCGGCGCGACCGGGAAACTCGGCACGCTCGTGCTGGAAGGACTCCTGGGAAAAGTCCCGGCATCGGAGCTGGCGGCCGTGGTGCGGAGTCCCGCGAAAGCGGCGGGCCTGGCCGCGCGCGGCGTGCAGATCCGGCAGGCGGACTACGGCGACCCCGAGGCCCTGGCGTCCGCCTTCCGCCCTGGAGAAAAGGTGCTGCTGATCTCGTCGAACGAGATCGGCCAGCGCGCCGTGCAGCACGCCGCCGTCCTTGACGCGGCCAGGCGGGCCGGCGTGGGGCTGCTGGTCTACACCAGCCTGCTGCGCGCCGACACGTCTCCCATGCTCCTGGCCGGTGAACACAAGACGACCGAGGAGGCCATCAGCGCGTCGGGCCTGCCGTACATCATTCTGCGCAACGGCTGGTACATCGAGAACTACACGGACCAGCTTCCCGGGATCCTGGCGCGCGGGACGATCGCGGGAGCCGCCGGGCGGGCCCGCTACGCGGCCGCGACGCGGCGGGACTACGCGGATGCCGCCGTGGCCGTGCTGACGTCGCCCTGGAGCACGAACGCGACGTACGAGCTGGCCGGCGACCGCGCGTTCACGCTGGAGGAGCTCGCGGCCGAGGTCTCCCGGCAGAGCGGGAAGACGGTGAACTACGTGGACCTGCCGCCGGACGAGTACAAGAAGGTCCTCCTGGGGGCCGGGCTGCCCGAGCCGATTGCCGTGTTCTTCGTGGACTTCGACATCGCGGCGGCGAAGGGCGCCCTGGACACCGACCGCGGGGACCTGCGGCAGCTGATCAAGCGGCCCACGACGCCGCTCTCCGAGGCGGTCGCCGAGGCTCTCGGCCGGCTGCAGCAGGGCTGACGCCCGGCGCATGAAGTCCGGCCGGCGCGTCCGGCCGGGACCCGCAGCCGGCGGCGCGTCGGCACCGGCGCGTCGGCACCGGCGCGTACGGGCGCGGCCTGTTCCAGTCCGCGCGTGGTTGCCACGACGTCGAGGCCATCACGGCGGCCACATGAGTGGAGCGGACCGGGAAGCACCTGCAAGCCGGCCGGTCCGGCCTGCGGTCCGCTCTTCGGCCCACGCGCCTACGGCCCGGTGTTCCCGTCAGCCGCCTCCGCCTCCGGCGCCAGGAGCGCGTCGAGTTCGGCCAGCGCGCGCGCGTAATCGTCCTCGACCAGGATGGCGTGCATCCCGACGGCCCGCGCCCCTTCGACGTTCCCCGGGGCATCGTCGAGGAAGACCGACTCCTCCGGCTGCGCGCCAAGCTGCTCCAGCGCCAGGCGGTAGATGCGCGCATCGGGCTTCCGCACGCCCACCGCCGACGAGTCGACGACGGCGTCGAACATGTCGTCAACGGCGATCTGCGCCCGCCACGTGCTGGAGTACTCCTTGATGTTGTTCGTGACGAGCGCCGTCCGGTAGCCGGCCGCCCGCAGCGCCAGGACCTTCGAGACGACCTCCTGGCGGATCGCGGCGCTGCCGCCCATGGCGCGGAATAAGCTGGGAAGGTCCAGATCGAACCCTTGCGCGGCGGCGGCCTGCCGGATGCGGGCGATGGCCGAGGAAGCCGGGATCTCGCCGCGCTCGAGCTGGTGCCACGGATGATCCGTGTCCCGATCGTACGGGCCGAAGAGCGTCTGGAGGCCCAGCTCCGGGTCGATCCCTCTGGCCGCGTGCCAGGCGCGCAGCGCGCCGAAGGGCGACGGGGTGAGCACGCCGCCGAAGTCGAACAGAATGGCCGTGATGCGCATACGTCCTCCCGGCACCGCCGCTAGCATGGGCCGCGCATGACAAAATCCGGCCAGGGTTGTCCCCTGAGCCCCAGGCGTTCCACGGCGGGCACCGCGGCCGGTTCGCACAGGACGAGCGGCGCGTAGTCCGGGTAGCGTCTGGTGAATTCCGACAGACCGCGCAAGCGAGCCGACTCGATGTCGCCGGTCTTGACTTCGATCGCCCACCGCCCCCAGCTTCCGTCCAGTACGGCATCGACCTCGAGGGGCTCCTCGCGCCAGTAGCGCACCTGCTGCCCGCTGTTCACCGCGTGCGCCAGGCAGGCGTTCTCCACCCAGGCGCCGAAGCGCGCCGGGTCCGACGCGCGCTCGGGCGCTCCCCGCTCGTCGAACGCTGCCAACAGGCCGTTGGAGAGGACCACGAGCTTTGGCGGCGCAGCCCGCTGCCTGAGCGGCCGGGCCGGCGCCTTCCGCAAGACCGCGATGAGAAACGCCTCTTCCAGCAGGGACAAGTAGTGGGCGATCGTCTCGAGCGCCCCGGAGTCCTGCAGCTGTCCCTGGATCTTGGCCAGCGAGACGACCTGGGCCGGGCTGCTCACCGCGACGCCGAGCACCTGCCGCAGCAGGCCCGGCTTCCGGACCGGCCCGAGCGCCGTCAAGTCGCGGCCGAGGGCGGGCTCGATGATGGCGTCCCGGAGATACGCGAGGCGCCGCGCCGGATCGTCCCGGAGCGGCATCGCGCCGGGGTAGGTGCCCCATCGGACCGTCGTGTCGACCGCCCCGGCGTCGGGCAGGTTGAACCCGCGGGCCAAGGCGGAGGCGCTCCAGTGGCCCAGCGTCACGCGCTCGAAGCGTCCCGCCAGGCTCTCGCGAGACCCCGTGGCGAGGCGGAGCGAGGACGATCCCGTGGCGATGATGTTGACGGGCAGGCGCCTGCGGCGGACGCGGTCCCACTCGCCTTTCAGGCGCCGGGCCCAGTCCGGGAGCAAGTGGACCTCGTCGAGGAGCAGCACGGCGCGGCCCTCGCGGCGGGCGGTCTCGCCGGCCCTGGCCCACAGCCGGTCCCAGAAGCCCGGCAGGGAGGCTTCGGGCCCGTCGGCGGCGGCATAAACGGCGGCGGGGCCGAGCGCATCGGCCAGGCGCAGCAGGAGGGTGGTCTTGCCGACCTGGCGCGGCCCGACGAGCAGCTGGACGCGGGCGGGCGCGGGTTCCGACGCGCGGCGCCGGAGCAGGTCCAGGCACGCGGGGAAGTCGAGCGCGAAGGAGCGCGCGGCCATGGTCGAATAATTATTCGACTACAATAGGCTCTGTCAACCACGCCCGCCCGGCGGCGCGCCTCCCGCGCTCGCCCGGGCGGCCGTCAGCCGCGGAGCTTCCTGAAGCCGTCGAGGTTCGCCTTCAGCGCCTCGACCGGCGGCGTGCCCTCTCGCTCGTACTCGACGATGTACCAGTCGAGGCCGCCTACCGACTCCGCGGCCGCCATGATGGCGGGCCAGTCGAGCTCGTCGGCGCCGATGTAAGCGTTCGGGTTCGCCTTCGAGTACGGCTTGATGTGCATGGTCACGGTCCGCCCGGCGTTGCGGCGGACGAGATCCGCGAGCGGCACCCCCGGCAGCTCCGCGGCGTTGCCCGTGTCGAGCTGCAGGACGACGTCCTTCGTGGTGGCGTCGGCGAACAGGTTCCACCAGTACTCGCCGCCGATGCGGTTGAAGTCGGCGAAGTGATTGTGGTACCCGACGCGCATCCCGTGCGGCTTCACCTTCGCGGCCGCCTCGTTCACGGCGTCCGCGGTCTTCTTCAGGAGGTCGGCCGACGTGTAGACGTCGGCCGGGAGCGACCTGATGATCAGGTAGGCGTTGCCGATGGCCTGGTTGAACTCGACGGTCGCGGCGAGCTTCTCGCCCTGCAGCTCGGCCAGCGTATGGTGAAAGCCGCACGCCTTCAGCTTCGCGCTGTCGAGGTGCTTCCGCCACTCCGGCCCGGGCGTCTTGAAGGCGTTCTCGAGCTCGACGCCGTCGAACCCGGCCGCCGCCAGGGCGCCAAGCACTCCGGAGATGTCCGTGGCGAGCTGCTTCCGGACGCACCAGAGCTGCACGCCGATCGGGATCTTCTTCCACCCGGCCGCGGCCCGCAGGAGGTCCGGCCGGCCAGCCAGGGCGGCACAGGCGGCAACGCCGCCGAGCTTGAGGACGTCGCGGCGAGTCAGGTGCGTGCGCATGAGGGAAGTCCTTTCGATGGCGCAGATCCTATGCCGGTCCCGGCGGAGCGGGCAAGCGGCGGCGCCTGAGGCGCGGCTCGCGGCGGCGCTGCTCGAGCGGCGGCCGCGACGCCGCCGGCCGGAAGCCGACCGGACGCCGGGCATGCTGCCGCCCGAGCGGAGCCGCCCCGTGCCGCCGCAACCGCCATGGCCGCGCGTCGCGCGGACGCGAGAAGGGGGATAATCGTTCGTCTGGACGAGGCGCGGGGACGCGGGAGGCGATTGTGGATGAACCGGATGCCCGGCTCGAGGAGGAACTTCGCCGTGGCGCGCAGTATCTGGCGCAACGCCTGACGCCGACGGCCGGGGCGATCCCCAGGCTGCCGGGCATCGGCATCCACGGCGTGTCGCTGCCGCTCAACGGCATCGCCGGAGGCGATCTCCTCACCTACGTCGATTTCCGCGCGCGCTACGACCTGGACGCCCGGATCGCCCGCGCGCTGGCGGCCGGGCAGGAGCGCCTCGCGTGGGTGCTCCAGAAGCTCAAGCACGTCGGCGGCATCCTGGTCGCCGACGTCGCCGGCCACGACTTCACCGACGCGGCGCGCGCGGCGATGCTGCACCAGGCCTTCCACACCGGCGCGCTCTACGAGATGGACCTGACCGGCCAGATCACGCTGCGCCTCTTCGAGCAGATCAACACGCGCTTCTGCAAGTCCACGACGCTGCGCAGCCTGGCCGCCGACCCCGACGAGGCGAGCTACATCACGCTCATCTACGGAGAGATCTCCTCGACGGGCCGCTTCAGCTTCCTGAGCGCGGGGCACCCGCCGCCGCTCGTCTTCTCGCGCGAGTTCGACCGCTTCGTCGAGGTGAGCCAGGATCGCCTCGTCAGCTACCCGCCGATCGGGCTGCAGCCGGCCGCGCACCACGTCGACGCGAGGCGCTACGAGCGGCCGCTGGGCTACAAGAAGCGCTACACCGTCAACAACCTCAACCTCATGGGCCAGGGCGACGTGCTGCTGCTCTACACCGACGGCCTCATCGAGCCGGATTCCGCTTACACCCAGGCCCACCTCGAGCAGGCGGTCTCGCGGGCCAAGGACGGGAGCGCGCAGGCGATCTGCGAGGCCATCATCAGCGATCGCCAGGCGGCGACGCCGCAGACCGACGACCTCACGCTCGTCGTCATCAAGTACCGGTGAGCCGCGCCGCCGACGTCCTGCAGGTCCATCAGCCGCGGGTGCAGCTCGCGCACCAGGAACTCGCCGGCGGGAATCTCGAGCTTGCTCTTGTTGAGCAGCGTGTTCTCGGGCATCTCCAGCGACAGGCCGGCGGCCTCGCCGTAGATGCCGACGCCGGCCTTCCACAGCAGGTCGGCCATCGTGCCGTAGTGGCTGTCGGCCCACGTGTCGGCGAGGGTCCGGCGGACGTCCCGCGCGAACCGGTCGCTGACGTCGGCGGAGTCGACGATCCTGCCCGCGAGCGCGGGCGGGGTGGGGACCGGGCTGTACCCGCGGCGCTTCGTGGGCTCCGCGACCATCGCTTCGGTCCAACGGCCCGCCCGTCTCGCTTCAGCCAGGCGAGCTGAAGAGAGCCATTTCGAGGAAGAGGCGGTCCGCTTCGGCCGCGGCATGGCGGACCGCGTCGGGCCACTCCGGCGTGCCGAAGGGGATCCTGGGCTCGACCGTCCGGCCTCCGCCCGAGTTGACGCCGGCGCGGCCGCGCGCCCGCGGCCGCGCGGGCGATGACGGTGGCGGAGCGGCCGCGCGGTCTCGTGGGCCCGCGGACCCGATCAGCGCCCGACGACCGGATCGACCGGATACGGCACCAGGATCCGGCCGCCGTTCGGCGTCACCTCGTAGATGTCTTCGTGCCGCACGCCGCCGAGGCCCGGCAGGGCCAGGATGGTGTGGCCGACGGTGACCGTCATGCCCTCCAGCAGCGCCACGTTCCGGTGCGGCTTCACGATCGTCGAGGCGGGCGTCTCCTCGAAGCGCAGGCCGATCCCGTGCGAGATGCCGTCGACGTGCGCCTCGCCCAGGCCGTGCGACGCGCAGACCTCGAGGCCCCGCGCGTCGATGTCGGCCACCTTCGTCCCGGGCCGGAGCCTGTCTCTTGACGCCTCTCGCATCTCAGCATAGGCGTCAAGCAGCCGCTGCTGCTCCCCGTCGGGGCGGCCGACGACGAAGGTGCGCGCGAGGTTGGCGCAGTAGCCCTCGAACTGCGGCGTCAGGTCGACGAGGACCAGATCGCCCTCCCGGATCGGGCCCGCGCTGATCCGTCCGTGCAGCCAGCACGTGTCCCGGCCCGCATTCACGTAGATCGGCGTGCTCGTGCGTTCCGCGCCGGCTTTCATCATCGCGTAGAGCGCTTCGGTGGCGATCTCGTGCGGCGAGGCGCCGGGCGCGAGCATCTCGCGCACCCGGTCCATGCCGAGCGCCGCGATGGACTGCGCCCGCTCCAGCAGGGCGATCTCCTCCGGCTCCTTCACCATCCGCAGGCGGTCCATCACCGGGTCCGACGGCACGAGTTCCAGCGCGGGATTGACGCGCCTGAACAGATCGACCAGGAACGCCGGCGTCTCGAACCACATCTGCATGCCGACTCGCGGCTTCGCGCCCGGCGGGGGCCCGCCCCTCGACTTCATCAGGTCCCGGAACGCCATCACGACGTCCTGGATCTGTCCGCCGACGTGGGTGAACACGCGGATCGGGGCGCCGGCCGTGGCGTCCCGGAGTTCCGGCTCTTCTCCGGCGAACGCCACGAGCACGGGCGGGCCCTCGAAGGGGATGATGGCCCGCGGCTGGGACCGGTCTGCTCCGAAGAAGTACCGGTAGTCGTCGTGGTTCATCACCATGATGCCCAGCCATCCCTGTTCGCGCATCAGCTGCTGGGCCCGCTCCACGCGGTCGAACCGGATGTTCATGCTCTTTCCTCCTGCTGCTGCCGCCCGTCCGCCGCGGCCGCTCACTCGAATCCAAACGCCAGCGGGAACAGGAGCGCGACGATGGCCGCCCAGGCGGCCAGGATGTAGAGGTAGAACTGCTGCCAGTCGCACAGGCGCGAGAAAGCGGCCCTGCCTCGCAGGAAACCTGAGTAGAGGACGGCCGAGCCGCCCAGGTTGACCAGGAGGACGATGTTCTCGCCGAGGGCCGCGACGCGGTTGGGCGTGAAGCCGAACTCGAAGATCCGGCTCCCGATGGCCCGGAGCGCGAGCCCGTCCACGACCAGGGCGGCACCGACCAGCGTCAGCTGAATCCAGTCGCCGGGCCCGGGGGGCGAGGCCGCGTCGCGGGCTGACGCCGAGTAGAGGAGCAGCCCGAAGACCACGGCCAGGATGAGATCGAAGAGAATCAGGACCTCCCGCTTCGCGTCGATCGCCCGCCCGGTCGCCGCCATGGTCACGACGAAGGCAATGAGCAGCAGGGCGAAGAGCGGCGCGAAGATGCGCGTCAGCACGGGCGCCATGTTCTCGATGACGCGTTGCTTCGCCTCGACGAGCCAGGCCGCGACGACCGTGGCCCCGGCGGCGCCGCACGGCAGGACCCAGCTCTCCAGGAGCGGCTCTATCCCGACGCCGATGGCCCCGAAGATGCCGGCGGACAGCGCCATGAGGACGCCGCCGCCCAGCGCGATGAGGACGTAGTAGATGAAGAACTCGCCGGTGAAGCGGATGAAGTCCATCCGCCGGTCGCTGCCCCGCCAGCGCCCGCCGGCGTAGGCCACGCCCACGCCCAGCCACAGGGCGATGGGCAGGTGCAGCATCGTCAGGATGAGGGTGTGCGGCGGTCCGTCCTTCGGTGAGACGGAGAACGGAAAGAGGTTCACCACGACCGCGGCGGCGGCGAAGGCGGCGGCCAGCCCGAACCGGCCCGTTCGCCCGAGGGGCCGGTCCCAGGCGAAGTAGGCGGCGATGAAGGGAAGCGTGAAGAAGCCGATGTTGCGCGGGTAGAACGCGGCGGCGGGCTCCGCGTCGAACGAGATCCCGAACAGGGCGGGCAGCTTGATCGCCGCGGCGGCCGCCGCGGCCAGGCCGAGCGCCACCCACATCTTCCGGACCCGGCCGGAGGCGGACGAGCCGATGCTGCCGTCCCCGTCGTCGCCGGAGAGCACGAGCTGCTTCCACAGGCGATCCGAGTGCTCGCGCGCGAACTCCCGCGTCAGGGCGTCGATCGCCCCCAGCCGCCTGACCCCCACCAGGAAGGCCTCGTCGTCCGAGAGGCCGCCGGCGCGCAGCGACGCGATGTCCTCGCGCAGGTGATCTTCCAGCTCGGCCGAGTCCGTGCCTGAGATGGCGCGGCTCCGCCGGAGGTGGGCCCGCCATTCCTCGATCCGGGTCTCGAGCGCACCGGCCGCCGGCACGACCGTGTGGTTCCGATCCATGGGCTCAGCTCCGCAGCTTCTCGAGCGTCTTGTGCACGGTCTGCCATTGGCGCCGCTCGTCGGCCAGTTGATGGCGGCCGGCCTTCGTGATCCGGTAGTACTTGCGCTGGCGTCCCGATTCGGCCCGGGCCCACCGGGATTCGACGAGCCGGGACCGCTCCAGGCGATGGAGCACCGGGTAGAGCATGCCGTCGCTCCATTCCAGCTCGCCGCCGGACATCTCGCGGACCCGCTTCAGGATCGCGTAGCCGTAGCTGTCTCCGTCGGCCAGGATGGCGAGGACGAGGGCCGTGGACGAGGCCGCGACGAGGTCCTTGTTGATGCTCATCGGACCGGCGCCCTCCGCTGCCGGCCGTGCGCGCCACCGGAGCGGGGCGGCCCGGCTCGGCTCGAGAGGGGGCGGGAGGGCGAATACATAGAAGCAGTATACATAGAATCGCTAGGTATGTGAGGGCGGCGGCACACGCCAGCCGGCGTCGGCAGCCTCAAGCGCCTCTCGTGCTCCCGCCGATGCCGCGGCGTCAGGCCGGCGCGACGCCGATGCGGCGGAGGAGATCGGCGAAGCGAGCGTCGGCATGCAGAGGATCGAGGCCTGGGTCTCCCGCGAGCCAGAACAGGTGGCCGTCCCTCAGGCGGTACGCCGTTTCGAGCCACTCGAACGCCGCATCGGCCTCACCGAGTCCCGCGTGGATGGCCGCGAAGGCGGTCGGGGGCGCCTGGCCCCGCGCGCGGCGCTGTTCGAGTTCTCGCAGGAGCTTCCTGGCTTCGTCTGTCCGGCCGAGCTGCGCGTACATGTGCCCCAGATAGGCCAGCGACAGGGCTTCGCGCGAGTGGGCGAGGGCCGTTTCCAGCGACGCGACGGCCTCTTGCGCGCGGCCCTGGCGCCAGGCGGCCCACCCGAGGACGAAGTACGGCTGGAGGGAGTCCGGGAATCGCCCGATCGTCCGCCTGGCTTGCGCTTCCGCCCGCGCGTACTGGCCGAGATGCAGGAACATCCACGCCGCGTACTGGTTCGGCATGAGCGGCGCGGGATTCAGCTTCAGCATGTACTCGACGGCCTCGGCCGACTCGGATTTCGAGCCGGCGAAGCACAACAGCGTCGAATGGAACGCGTGCGCGTCCGACTCGCTGGGGCCCAGTTCGATGGCCCGCCGCACCTCGAGCATCGCCGCGGAGAGGTCCCAGTCGAGGAGCAGGTTCATCCACGCCAGGACCAGGTGCGCGCGGGCCAGGCTGTCGTCGATGGCCAGGGCCTGCAGCGCCAGGCGTTTGGCGCTGGGGTACACCTCGCCTGCCGGAGCATGCCCCCAGTAGCCCAGCATGTACAGGCAGGCGGAGTACCAGACGAGCCCGGGCGCGAAGTCCGGCGCCCTGAGCGCGATCTCGCGGAAGCCCGCGAGCGCCTTCCCGATCCCCTCGGCGCTCATCTTCTCGAACTCGACGCGCGCGTTCAGGAACAGCTCGGCGATGTCCCGCGCCACCGGTTGCGCCGCTGCCTGGCGCGGAGCGGCGGCGTCGGCGGGCCGCAGCGCCGTCGCGACGCAGCCGGCGATCGCCCGCGCCAGGTCGCGCTGGGTGGTCAGCACGGCGGACAGGTCGCAGTCGTAGGTGTGCGCCCAGGCGTGGCGTTCCGGCTCTGCGAGCACCAGCTGCGCCGTGACGCGGGCGCGATCGCCATCGTGCAGCACGGCCCCCTCCACGACGCCGTCGACGCCGAGGTCGCGGGCGATCTCGCCGATCCTGCGCTCGCTCCCCTTCAGGTGGAGCACGGACTGGCGCGACAGCACCCGCACCGCCGGAATGCACGCGAGCTCGGCGATGAGCACGTCGGTCACGCCGTCGGCGAAGTAGTCCTTGCCGGGGTCGCGGTTGAGATTGACAAACGGCAGCACGGCGAGGGTGGGCTCGTTGAACGCCCGTTCGCGCCTGATGGGCGCGATGAAGCGGTACCCGCGCCGGGGAAGCGTTTCGATGAACCGGGGCGACCGCGCCTTGTCGCCGAGAACGGAGCGGATGCGGTAGACACAGTAGTCCACGCCGACGTCGTAGTCCACGAACGTCGATTCGCCCCAGAGGAGCCGGCGAATGGTCTCGCGGCAGACCGGTTTGCCCGCCTGGCCGACGAGCAGGCAGAGCACACGCATCGGCTGCGGGCGCAGCTTCAGCACCCTGCCGGACCTGTACAGGGTTTCGCCCTCAACGTCCAGCTCGAACTCGCCGAAAGCGACACGACCGCGGTGCGCCGCCACGTGGTCTGGTTCTCTGCAAGCCGAATCCTACCACCACGTTGGGCGCACAGGACAAATCCAGCAAGTTCCCAGCCGCTGTCGATGGAACACCCGGCGAGCGGAGTCTACGGTACGCGTGTCGGCAGGGGGCCGGATTGGCCTCCGGCCACGGCCATTTGAAAGGAGACACGCATCATGAAGCACTGGCTAGCGGCTGGCATGCTGTTGTTCGCGGCGACGGCCGGGGCGCAGGACCCGGCGGGCGCTCCCCGGTATCCGACCTCGCTGCCAGCCAAAGCGGGCGCGCCGTGCGGCGCGTTGCGCGTATCGGCGCTGCGGGGCACGTACGGCTTCACCGCCACCGCGTGGCAGGATCTCTCGCAGCTCAATTCCCAGCTTCCGGCCGGCTACGCTCCGGTGACGATCATCGGCACCTTCACCATCGAGCGCGATGGCGTCCTGACCGGGTGGGCGCTCATCAACGCGGGCGGGCTGCAGATGGCCGCCGAGTTCGTCAACTCGACGGTGGGCGCGCCTCGGGCCGACTGCGGCATTCCCATCACGATGTCGATGAAGATGGCGCAGTTCGAAAACGCGGTCATGGGACCCTACTCGTACGTGGGGGTCGTCACGGACGACGACGGGGCCCTCGAGCTGGCGTTCATGATGCTCGGCACCGGGCCGGGGTCGCACGTGGAGCTCGACCGCGCGAGGCGGATCTCGATGAGGGCCCAGTAGGCGCGCTCGGCGCCGCGGGGGCCAGGCCGTCTCCGGCCCGGCCCCCGGCGCGCGTCCAGCGGCTCTCGGCTTGTTCCTCCGCGACGGGCCACGCCATCGGCCCGATGCCCGCCTCGCGCGCGGGCCAGGGGCGGCGGAAGGCGGCGGGCCCTATCGCCCGGTGGCCGCCTCCAGCGCGAGGTACCGGTCGCGGTGCGGCTCGGGGCCCGCCTGTGACGTCACGTCGATCAGCATGCGCTGGTAGTTCGTGGCGGCCGTGTAGGCCGGCCACGGCGGCAGGCCCTGGCCGTTGGGATCGCCGGTCTTGATGAAGTTCACGAAGTACGCCTGCATGGTCTTCGACACTTCGTAGTCGGCGGGCTCCCACGCGTACCGCCGATCGAGATCGAGGTTGCCCATGGCGTACTGGATCTCGGCCGAATGCGCTGCCCCGCGGGGCGGCTGCGGCTGCGGCATCGCGCCGGGAGCCGGCGCGGGAGGCGCGGAAGGCGCCGGCGGCGGCTGGCCCGGCATGCCGAGATACGCGGGCCGCACCCTGGCATAAAGGTAGCGGTACACGGGCTTGCCGCTCGTCTGCATGTGCAGCTCGGTCCACTTCCACGTGCCGTAGGAGATGAACCGCGCGCTCGCAAGGTGCATCGCCGCCTCGAACACCTCCTCCGTCGTCGTCGCCGCATACGCCTTCAGCACCGGCCCGGCCTTGTCGCCGTACAGCTTCGTGATGGCCGCCGCGAGCGTTTCGGGCGTGGGCGGGCCGCCGGCGAGCACCATGCGCGGGCTCATCTCCTCCGTGTTCGTCCCCGCGAGCAGCGGGACCCTGGCCTGCTCACCAGCGAGCCCGATGTCGGTCAGCGTCCTGGCGAGGAAGTATCCGTCCATCGCCGTGCTGAACCGGGCGCCCTGCGCCCTGGCGGCGGCATCCTGGATCTGCTGCGCCGTCATGGCGCGAAGGGCGGCGAGCGACTCCGCGCCGGCGGCGGCGGCAAACGCGACGCCGGCCTGCTCCGCCTCGCCGAGCGGCCGCGGCGGCAGGCTGGCGATGGCCGCGCCGCTCTCGCAGATGGCGCCGGCGATCAGGTCTTTCGAGAGCGGCGACGCCATGAGGGCGCTGACCGAGATCGATCCCGCCGACTCGCCCGCGATCGTCACCCGCTTCGGATCGCCGCCGAACGCGGCGATGTTCTTCTGCACCCACTGCAGCGCCGCCACCTGGTCGAGCAGGCCGTAGTTGCCCGAGGCCTTGTGCGGCGACTCGCGCGTCAGCTCGGGGTGCGCGAGGAAGCCGAAGACGTTCGTGCGGTAGTTCAGCGACACCGCGACGATGCCCTGCCGGGCCATGTTCGCGCCGTCGTACCGCGGCTCGGAGCCGTCGCCGTTCTGGAACCCGCCGCCGAAGATGTAGACCAGGACCGGCAGCTTCTCGCGGTCCGACTTCGCCGGCGTCCACACGTTCAGGTACAGGCAGTCCTCGCTCATCCCGTCGCCGCGCAACCAGTAGTCCGCTCCCGGCGACAGCCGCTGCATGCAGGCGGGGCCGAACTTGTCCGCGTTGCGCACGCCGCCCCAGTCCTTGACCGGCTGCGGCTCCCGCCAGCGCAAGTCGCCGACGGGCGGCTGCGCGAACGGAATGCCCTTGAAGGCGCGGACGCCGCCCTCCGGCGGCGCGGTGGATTCGACGATGCCGTTGGCGGTCGTCACGCGATCGGCGGCGCGGGCCGGCAGCGCCGCCGCGGCGACCAGGGCGGCGGCGCAGGCAGCAACGGGAATCAGCGTGCGCATGGAAGCTCCCGGAGGCCCCGGGTTCCCGCGAGTCATCGCGCCTGACTCCCGCCGCCGCCCGGCCCCGACGGCTTCCGCTTCGCCGTGAAGGCCATGGAGCCGAAGCCCTCGACGTCGGCCGTGCCGGCCAGGGTGTCGCCGTCGATCCTGGCCTTGTGCACGATGGCCAGTTGCTGGCCGCCCATGTCGATTGTGAGCGTGTACTCGACGTCCGCGCCTTTCACGGTGCCTTTCAGGGGCGCCTCGCCCATCTCGCTGACGTGGCTGCCCGTCAGCGTCTCGCCCTCCTGCCGGTAGTTGGCGGTGATGACCATCTGCCCCTGGGGCGATTCCACGGTCATCTCCCACGCGCCCGTGATGTTCACCGGCCTTGCGGCTTCCTGCGCGGCGACAGGCGCCGCGGCCAGCGCGATGGCCGGAACGAGCAGAACCAGCTTCCTCATGGGTCGCTCCTTGCCCCCCGGTGGCCGCGCGCGGGCTGCCGCCGCGCCGGGCCGCGCGCGCCGGGCTGGACGCGTCGGAGAATAGCACAGCCGCCTTCCCGCCGCGTCGCCGCCGCCGTCGCGCTCGGGTTTCGCCGTCGCGCTCGGCGCAGCCGGGGTCCTGGTGCAGCCGGAGAGGGCAGGAAGGACGCAGCCGAGGACGATGCCGCAGCCGAACAGCCCGCTTCGCATGAGGCGCCTCCTGTGCCGGCCATGAGCACGCGGACGGCCTTCTCTCCCTCTTCCTTGCCGAACCGGGCCGCCGCATAATAGGCCCCGTCGCTGGCGTCACATGCCACTGCGCTTGCGGGTGCTCGGCGCGCCGCTTCTCCAGCGGGTCGTCGGGGAAGGCGAGCAGGAAGTGCACGTCCAGGCAAAGCGCCTGGCGATCCTGGCCTTCCTCGCCGTCCGCCGTCCGCCCGGCTGGTGCCGCCGGGACACGCTGCTCTCGCTCTTCTGGAGCGAGCGCGACGGGCACGACGCTCGCAACGGCCTCAACCAGGTCGTCCACCAGCTGCGGCTCGGCCTGGGGAATCGTGTCATCTCGACGCGCGGCCACGAGGAGATCCGCATCGAGCCGGGGCGGCTGTGGTGCGACGCCCTCGCCTTCCAGGATGCGCTTGCGGGCGGCCGCTGCGAGGACGCCCTCGATTTGTACCGGGGACCGTTCCTCGACGGACTGCACGTCGGCGATGCCCCCGAGTTCGACGGGTGGCTGTGCGCCGAGCGCGAGCGTTTGCGCGCCCAGGCGGCCGAGGCGGCCTCGCTGCTCGCCCATCAAGAGCGGGCGCGCGGGCGAACGGCCGTCTGCGTCCGCTGGCTGCAGCGCCTGCTCGCGCTCTCGCCCGACGACGAGAGCGCGCTGCGGCAGCTGATGGCCGTCCGGCGCGTGCTGGGCGACAGACCTGGAGCGCTGCGCGACTACCAGGACTTCGTGCGGAGGCTGTCGCGGGAACTCGATCTGGAGCACGCCGACGAGACCCGGTTCCTGGCCGACGCGCTCAGGAACGACGCCGGCGTCCCCGTGCCCGCCGTCCCCCGCGATCAGCCTGCCGACGACGCGTACTGGCGGGGCCTGGTGCACTGGTCGAGGCGCACGCCGGACGATCTGCGCCAGTCGGCCTACTGGTTCCGCCAGGCCATGGAGCGGAATCCCTCCAGCTGCGAAGCGCATGCGGCGTTCGCCATGGCGGGCACGGCCCTTGCGGCGGCGTTCTACGACGCGGAGCCCGCGGACGTCCTGTTCCCCCTGGTCAGGAGCGCGTTGACGAGGGCGCTGGCGATCGACGGCGGCCACGCCGCGGCGCTCGCCGTCCTCGCCCTGGTGCAGGGCCTCTACGAGCGCCGCTGGCGGGAAGCCGAGGCGACCTCGGCGCGCGCGTGCGGGCTCGCGCCTCATAACACCATCGTTCATCACACGCGCGCGGTGCTCGCGGCCTACACCGGGCGCCTGGACGACGCGCTTGTCTCGATCGAGCAGGCTGCGCGGCTGGAGCCTCTCGCGCTCGGCTACCGGGAGATCCGGGGGCACTATCTGTGCGCGGCGCGCCGGTATCGTCAGGCTGCCGACGACATGGAGGGCCTGTTGCGGCTCGAGCCGCGGCTGTACCTGGCGCGAATGGCACTCGGCCATGCCCGCGCCGCTCTAGGCGACACGAAGGCGGCCGAGAAGGCGTACCGCGAGACGCTGACTGCCGCGGGGCGCCACCCCTACCCTCTCACCTCGCTCGCCGTGTTGCTCGCCCGCACGGGCCGGCCCCGGCGCGCCGCGCGTCTGCTGGACGAACTGCTGCGCTTGTCGTCGAGCCGCTACGTGCGTCCCACCTACCTGGCCGTCGTGCACGCCGCGATCGGCGACCACGACAGCGCGTTTGCCGCGCTGGAGCGGGCCATTGCCGAGCGCGACATCCACGCGACGTCGATCGTGGCCGACCCGTTCGCCGACGCGCTGCGCGAAGACCCGCGCTTTCCGCCCATCGTGCGGCGCCTGGGCCTGGAGCCGCGGCGGCTCCCCGGAGTGGGCTTCAGCGGAAGCGTCGAAGGCTGACGCCGAGACGATCGCGAAGTACCGGGATCCGGCGTGGGGGCTCGGCTGGGACCCGATGCCGCGCATGCCCGAGCGAGAGCAATACTCGCGCCGAGCGGCGGCGGCGTGCTACGCGCGGTAAACGCAGGGCTATGCCGCTCTTTGTCTTCCCGGCTACGCGGATTTTGCAACGCCCCGGGGCGGGCGCCGTGACGGAAATTGCAGGTGTCGGCTTCGCGCGCGCTAATGAATGCTGTCGGGAAGGGTTCGAATTCGGCATCGGGGGTCCGCCTTCGCCACGCGCCCGCTGCTTCGCCCGCTACGGCTCGGGCTTCGGCGAGACCTCTCGCCGTAGCGGCCGTGCGATCGAGCGGCCGCGGAGGCGGATGGCCGGGAGGCAGGGCTTCGAGTACCGACGACGTGATTGAGGACTCGGATCAAACGGGAGTAGATCGTCCGCTGTTCGCGAGTTGGGGAATCCCCGGGTTCAAGTGGCGCTTTCGTTCCCCCCGGATCGCCTCGATTGACGGACGCATCCGTTCAACCAGCCGGATCTTTTCCGGCCACGGTGCCGCCTGGCGGGTCTTCTGCCATTCCGCTTGCCGCCTCAGCAGCCGTTCAGTCTCGGTCATCGAGGAACTTCCGGCGGAATCGCGTCCACGTTTCAGCCAATCCATGCCGCGCAGCTAGAGCGCCGATGTCGTCCTGCGTGGCCGCCCCCGACTCGAGCAGCTCCAGCACTCGTGCGAAGTCCTTTGGGCGGCCGACGCTGAGCGCGATGACCGCGAGATGGGCCGCTCCGGTGACCCGGAACGGCACCCCTTCGAAGTCCGCCGTATCCGCAAGGCTCACGGCCTCGCGTGTCAGCGAGCTGAACACCGGGATGAACTGGACTGGCCAGGCACCGACGCGAACCGCTTCCCCCTCGGGCGTGTACCCGCGCTCACGGCAGTAGGCGTAAATCGGTTCCAACGCATCGAGGCGATCAGGTGTCGCCGTGACAACCAGGACGTCGGCGTCCAGCGTTGCGACCGCCTCCGTGTAGCGCATCTGAGCCGCTGCTCCGAAGAGGGCGTAGTCCTCGATGATGCCCGCCTCGCGCATGCTGTTCAGCAGCCTGGCGACTTCCTGCACGGTCCTGATGGTAGCGGGATCGCCCGACCGAGGCAAGGCGGCGTTGGCACGCCGCAGCGCTCGCCGTCCTCGCCCTGGTGCAGGGCCTCTACGAGCGCCGCTGGCGGGCAGCGGAGGCGACCTCGGCGCGCGTTTGCCGCGCTGGAGCGGGCCATTGCCGAGCGCGACATCCACGCGACGTCGATCGTGGCCGACCCGTTCGCCGACGCGCTGCGCGAAGACCCGCGCTTTCCGCCCATCGTGCGGCGCCTGGGCCTGGAGCCCTGATCGGTCCCCTGTCCGCCGGCCGCAGTCGGCGAAACGGCGCTCACCCCGATACGGGTGCTGGACGACCGGGACGCGGCGGCGCCGTTCTGCGGGCCGCGACGCATGCGGGTCGCGACGCATGCGGGTCGCGCTGGGGCAGGCGGGCTACGGCGTGAATGGGAAGCACGTTCTACGCCCGATGCGGCTGTCTGGCCTCGAGGCGATCGTACTGAATCGCAGCTGCATCACGACTCCCTGTGCGCGCCTCGGGCCTCGAAGCGCGTCCGGATGTACTCGCGGGCGCTTTCGGGCGGCAGCTTCACCGTGCCGGGGCCGCTTCGGACGAAGAAGTCGCCTTCGGGCGCCGCCTCGAGCCCCTTCCATTTCAGGAAGACAGGCTCCGGGCTGCGCTGGCAGCTCACCACGCACACGGTCTTTCCCTGGACGACCTGCATCTTCGGATCGATGCAGGTCCCGGCGCGATCGCCGAGGCCGTTGCGCACCGCCTGGGCGAGGTGACGCACGAACTTGTCGTCGGTCTCGAGCCGGTCGCGCTCGATCCCGACGATCGAGCCGTCATCGGCCGCGCCAATCAGCAGATCTCCGCCCTCCGTGTTCAGGAAGGCGGCAATCGTCTTGAGCGCCGCGTGCGTCACGCCCTTGTCGTCCTGCCGGTCCTCCTTGAGGCTCCAGCGCAGCGTCGACTTGAACTCCAGCGTCTTCGACTCGCCGCGCTTGATCAGCGCCTCGGCGTTGCGGTGGGCGCGCAGGTACTGGTCGAAGAGGAAGTTCTTGATCACCTCGCCGAACGCCCGGTCGTCGGTGATGCGCTTGTACAGCTCGAAGTTCGAGTCGACGATCTCCTGGATCACGTGCTCGACCTTCTGGTCGAAGGTGAGGCGCACGTTCTCGCGCGTGTTCACGCGCGCCGCCGCGTCGAGCCCGGCGTCATCGTCGAGCTTCGCCATCATCTGGCCGAGCGTCACGCGGTGCTCGGGGCCGAGGTTGAGCCCGAAGCGCTCGTTCAGCTCGGCGATGATGCGCGAGAGAGACTCCAGCTCCTCGGGCGCCCTGCCGTGAGACGTCCGGCTCCCAGCCGGATCCACCACGCCCGGCCTGCGCTCGAGCGCGATCTTCCCGCTTCCGGTCTGTTGGATGCGGTACGACTCCATGTCGATGTTCTGCTGCACCTCGCGCGGCAGCACGTCGCGGTCCGCGGGCAGAAGCCGCCGCAGGTGGCGTGCGAAGACGTAGAGCTTCTCGAGGTCGGCGTCGGCGAAGGTCAGCACCTGGGCGAGAAACGCGTAGAGCCGGACGTAGTCGGTGAGCTGGCCCCGGAAGTCCGCACGTTCGTCCTCTGGCAACTCCCCGAAGCGCTCCACCGGCGGCGCCAGGACGGCGTAGAGCCGATCCTGCGCCGCCCTAGGATCGAAGTACAGCGTCGCGAAGGCGTTGACGTCGGCCTCGGCATAGACCGGGAACGCCGCGAGGCGCGTCTGGATCTCGTAGAGCAGGTTCGGGTCGGTGGCCTCCGAGAGCAGCGTGGTCTCGTAGTACGGCTCGAAGGCCGCTTTGATCTCGTCGGCCTCGTTGGCGAAGTCGAGCACCAGCGTGTTCTTCTTCCCCGGGTGCGTGCGGTTCAGGCGCGAGAGCGTCTGCACCGCGTTCACGCCGCCCAGCTTCTTGTCCACGTACATCGTGTGGAGCAGCGGCTGGTCGAAGCCTGTCTGGAACTTGTTGGCGACGACGAGGAACCGGTATTCGGGGCGCTCGAAGGTCCTGGCGGTTTGTGCCTCCGGGAAGCCGTTCATGTTGGCCTCGGTGTAGGCCTGCCCGCCGTCCTGCACGGTCCCGGAGAACGCCACGAGCACCTTGAACGGGTAGCCGCGCTCGGCGAGGCAGCGATCGATTGCGAGCCGATAGCGCACCGCGTGCAGGCGCGACCGCGTCACGATCATCGCCTTCGCCTTTCCTCCGATCTCGCCCTGCGTGTGTGCTGCGAAGTGCTCGACGCAGAGCCTCACCTTCTCGCCGATCGCGTGCGGGTGCAGCTCCGCGAACGACTTGAGCAGGTACTCGGCCTTCTTCCTGTCGTAGCGCGGATCGGTCTCGACCGTCTTCAGGAGCCGCCAATAGGCCTTGTAGGTCGAATAACTCTCCAGCACGTCGAGGATGAACCCTTCCTCGATCGCCTGCCGCATGCTGTAGAGGTGGAACGGGCCGAACGTGCCGTCGGCGCGTTTCACGCCGAACAGCTCCAGCGTCTTCGGTTTCGGCGTGGCGGTGAAGGCGAAGGTGGAGACGTTCGGCAGGCGCCCGCGCCGCTCCATCTCCGCGAGGACCGTGTTCTCCAGCTCCTCCTCCGGCGTCGCCGCTCCCGCCTCTTCCGATTCCGCCTCCTCGAGCGAGCCGGAGGCGAGTACGGCCTTGAGGCTCTTCGTGCTCTCGCCCGACTGGGAAGAGTGCGCCTCGTCGACGATGACGGCGAAGCGCTTGCCCGGCAGCTCGTCGATCTCCCTGGCGATCACCGGGAACTTCTGCAGCGTCGTGACGATGATCGTCTTGCCCGACTCGAGCGCCTCCTTGAGCTGGCGTGACGTGGTGTCGATGTTCTCGACCACGCCGAGCGTCTGCTCGAACTGGCGCATCGTGGTCTGGAGCTGGCGGTCGAGCACGCGGCGATCGGTGATCACCACGATCGAATCGAAGACGCGCCGATCGCTCGCGTCGTGCAGCGTCGAGAGCTGGTGGGCGAGCCAGGCGATGGTGAAGCTCTTGCCGCTGCCGGCCGAGTGCTGGACGAGGTAGCGCTGCCCCGCGCCGCGCGCGCGGGCGTCGGCGACGAGCCTGCGCACGCAGTCGAGCTGCTGGTAGCGCGGGAAGATGATGTAGCGCGCGCCCGTCTTCCTGCCCTTGTCGTCTTCCTCCTCCACTTCGTGGATGAACTGGCGCACGAGATCGAGCACGCTGTCGCGTGCCCAGGTCTCCTCCCAGAGGTACGACGTCGCGTAGCCCTTCCGCGTGGGTGGCACGGGCGGGTTGCCGGCGCCGCCGAACTTGCCCTGGTTGAAGGGCAGGAAACGCGTCCGCGCGCCGGCGAGGCGCGTCGTCACGTAGACCAGGTCCGGGTCCACCGCGAAGTGCGCGAGGCAGCGGCGGTAGGCGAGCAGCGGCTCGCGCGGATCGCGATCGGTCTTGTACTGCCGGATCGCGTCCTCGACGTCCTGTCCGGTGAGCGGGTTCTTGAGCTCGGCGGTGAAGATCGGGATGCCGTTGAGGAAGAGCGCCAGATCGAGGCTGTTCTCGTTCTTCGTGCTGTAGCGAAGCTGCCGGACCACGGAGAAGAGGTTTGCCGCGTGCAGGCGCCGCGTCTCCTCGTTGAGCCCGCTCGCGGGGCGGAAGTACGCGAGCCTGAATTTGCAACCCGAGTCCTTGAGGCCGTTGCGCAGCACGTCGAGCGCGCCGCGCCGTGCGATCTCGGCAGCGAGGCGCTTGAGGAACTGCTCCCGCACCGCCGTGCCGTGGTGCTGTTCGAGCCTCTTCCACTCCTTCGGCTGCGTGGCGAGGACGAAGTCCAGCGCGTCGCGCGGCAGGAGGCAGAGCGTGCGGTCGTAGTCCTCGGGGCGCCGCCTGCGGTAGCCGCCCGGCGGGCTCTCGCCGTAGGGCGGCGGGGTCTCGCGCACCGTCGGCGCAGCGCCGGCGCAGGCGTCGCGACCGTGCTGCAGCAGCCCGCACTCGATCGCCAGCTCGAAGGCGCGCTCGGAAATCTCGGGGCTCACAGCTGTCTCCTGTTCGGGCGCGGGCGTTCAGCGACGGGCAGCCGCGGTGGCTCTTCGAGGATGTCGAGGAGCGCGCGCGCGCAGTAGACGCGGTTGCGCCTGGCCTGGCCGGCGAGCGCGACCATGCCTGCGGCTTCGAGCCGATCGACGCCACGTTGGGCGGTGGTGAAGGCCACGCCGAGCCGCCCGGCGAGCCTGTTCACCGTCCAGAAGGGGTTTTCGACGAACAGATCGAGCGCGCGCCCGGGCACGCGCGTTGACCCCTGCGCGAGCCGCTCGCGCCAGCCGGCAACCAGCGCGTCGATGCGCTGGATGCGTCCGAGGGCGTCCTCCGCCTGTCCCGCCACACCGCGCAGGAAGTAGGTGAGCCATTCCTCCCATTCGCCGCGCGCGGTCACCCCGGAGAGGCGTGCGTAGTACTCCGGACGCGTGGCCTCGAAGTAGGCGCTGAGGTAGAGCAGCGGCGACGGGAGCACATGGCGCTCGACGAGCAGCAGCGTGATGAGCAGGCGGCCTACGCGGCCGTTGCCGTCGAGAAACGGATGGATCGCCTCGAACTGCGAGTGCGCGAGCGCCGCGTGGACGAGCGGCGGCAGCGACTCGTCGTGCAGGAACGTCTCCCATGCGCCGAGGCAATCCATCAGCCGGTCCGGAGGCGGCGGCACGAAGCTCGCGTCGGCGAGCGTAGAGCCCGGCGGGCCAATCCAGTTCTGGCTGCGACGGAACTCGCCAGGTGTCGCTGCATCGCCGCGCACGCCGCGCATGAGCCTCTCGTGCAGCTCCCTGACCAGTCGCAGCGAGAGCGGCAGCTCCGCCAGACGGGCGACGCCGAACTCGAGCGCGGCCACGTAGTTGGCGACCTCGCGCAGGTCCTCCGGGCTGCGCTCGACGGCCGCCCCGGCCTCAGCGGCGAGCACTTCGCCGAGCGTCGCCTGCGTGCCCTCGATGCGGCTTGACAGCACCGCCTCGCGCCGTACGAAGGGCCTGATGAGCAGGTGGGGGTTCGGCAGCCGCCGCCCCTCGCCTGCGAGCCGGCCCATCGCCAGATCCGCGCGCGAGAGCGTCGCCGCCAGCCCGTCGCTCCAGGCGAGGCGGGGCGGCAGCGGATGGGGCACGTACGCCCGATAGCCGCCGGGGCAGCGGACGCTGCGGCCGTGCGGCTGGCGTTGAGCTTGCGCGGTCGCCACCGGCTCCCTTGTTTGCGGCCGTGAAAACAGCCGCGAGGCATATTAGCGTATCAGCCAGGATTCGAAAACAAAAAAAGGCAGACTGCGGCCGGTCACGCGATCGCCTCCTCCCGCACGTCGATCTTCCCCGTCACCGCGGCGGAGATGAGCGCGGTGCGGAGTTCCTTGAGGCGCTCGATGGCCTCGCGGACCTTGGCGATGAGGGCGTCGATGCGGGCGGTCTCGCGATCGAGGAAGGCGGCAATGGCGCGCTGCTCGCTACGGGGTGGAACCGGTACGGTTACGAACCTCCACTGGTCCATTCGGATCGCTCTCGTGCCGTGTGCTGCCTCTTCCACAATCGCTGTTAGAAGTGCCTTCCCGATACCCTCGAATACCCACGCCATGAAGAAGGGTTCGATGTCCTGTCGAAAGATCAGGGCCTTCATGTCCTGATTGATCGTCACGGGCACGCTCGTGCAAGCCACCGGAAAACTGTGAGCGAGGATCATGCCCCTCACGACGATCAGTACGACCGGCGGCTCAATGAGATGGATTCCTGTTTCGTGAACTGCTTGTTCGGTTACCGTGTCTGCCGAAGAATCGATTACACGGCGCTTCATATCCTTCGGAGACACCCAAGGAATCCCACCGTCCCAGTACGCTCGCTCCTCGCGTGCTGGTGTGCCCCCGCTCACCGCCCGGCCGATTCGCCACATCCGGGCAGCCTCCCAATGCGCCGGAATCTCGCCCAGCCACTCGACGCCGGAGTCCTTCATGGGGACGGTCGGGTCGAGGCCCCTGGTGACGGCGCGGGTGATGAGGGCGGTGCGCTTCTCCTGCAGCAGCTCGAGCAGCCGCTCCTTCTTTGTCATCAGCGCATCGATCCGCGCCGTCTCGCGGTCGAGGAACGCGGCGATGGCGCGCTGCTCGGGGACGGGGGGCACAGTCACGAAACTAACACCGACCTGATCAGGGCTGACTCGAGGCATCTTCGTGCCGTAGGTCAGCGCATCGAGCCACTGGATGTACGAAGCATTGAGCAGCTCGTACATCAGATAACTCTGAGAACACCCGGCGCTTGGACGCAGCGGCAGGATTTCGCTGGAGCACACACCGTCAAAGCCTGGACTGGCCACCTTGGCGAGATACGGGCGCAACTTCCCGATTAGCACATCGCCGGCCTTGAAAGAGCCGACGACGCTCTCCACGCTCTCGGGCTGGTTTTCAAGCAGCAGCCGTCCGGTCCACGAATCAACGTGTTCGAGCCCAACGTAGACAGCGTCGTCCGGCTTGACCTCCAGCTTGCTGACCCGAGCAGGCGCGACATACTTCAGCCGCTTCACCTCCCAATGCACCGGAATCTCTCCCAGCCACTCGACACCCGAGTCCTTGTAGGCGGGGTACGGCTTGAACCGCCGCAGAGCACTCATCGCCACGGGCCTCCGGCCGGCCACTGCCGGTCGAAGGGAGACTCCGCCCGGACTGCGTCGAGGACCGGTGATGCAAAGTCCCGGATGGCCGCGACGACGCGCACGAAGTCCTCCCCGGCGACATCCAGGTGGCCCTTGTCGAGGAAGGCGCGCCACCGCCCGGCGTGGAGCGGATCCCTCGCGAACGCATCGCTCAGGCCTTCCAGCGGCGTCGGCGGGACGGGCGTGGCGCGGCGTGCGAAGGTACGGCGGATCGACTCGGCGAGCAGGTCTCCTTCCAGGCTGAGCGCGCGAGACAGTTGGAAAAGGTCGTAGTAGTCCTTCGTCCGGCTGTTGGCGTTGCCGAGCACTACGACGGCTTCCAGCTTCTCCGCGAGCGTGGAGTACGGCGTGTAGGCGCGCACGCTGGCCATCGGCATGGCGAGCAGTCCGCCCGGGATGATCTCGACATCCGGAGGAAAGACCGCATCGCCGAGCCCCACGTCCACCTGGTAACGCAGGCGCGCGCGCCCCAGCGTGGCGTCGAACTTCGCACGCAGGCCCAGCACCGCGGAGTGTCCGCGGATCGGCCGCACCGCAATCGAGTCCTCGACGAACGTGATCGCGTCGTCTTCGACTTCGGTGCTCAGGATCTCGGCGATGGCCGCGCGCAGCGCGGTGGCATCGAGGTCGACGGGACCCAGGAGATCGATGTCGCGCGTGGGCCGGCTTTGCGCTCCGAGCCATTGCCTCAGCAGCATCGCCCCCTTGAGGACGAAGCGGTCGCGCTGGCGCGAACGACCCAGGCGATGGAGGAAACGCTCGACCGCATAGAGCTCCAGCAGTTCCACGAACGGGCGACCGCCCTCGATGGCGGCGTTCTTCAGCCGGGCCTGGATCGACTGCGCGAGGTTTTCCTCCGGTGACCGGGTCATTGCACGGCTTCCAGATAGGGGCGTACGACCCCGGCAACGCGAAGCCGCTCGGCAACCCTCAGGATCTCGGCGGGCGTGAAGATCCGTTCCTCGAGCCCCGTCCGCAGCGCTTCGACCGCCACCTCGATGCCGAGACGTCTCCGCAGCCGAAAGCAGTCCGCTACGCTGCGGGCCGCACCGTAGATCTTGAGCGTCACGCCATCGCGCGCGCGCGTTTCGATGCCCTCGGTGTAGAGTCCGCCCGAGAACCAGTAGACGCGCAGAGGCGGCCATTCGAGCCGCGGCCGGCTCGTTCCCTTCGGCAGCGCGATGCTGACGGCGTGCGGGATCTCCGTGGTGAGCCGGTGGAAGTGCAGCGCCGAGACGACGGCGATCACGGCTTTTGGAATGCGTGCGGAGACCGCGGCGAGATCGGGCTCGGCCAGGGGCGGCAGGTCGGCGAGACGGTACACCCCGCGGCTCACGACCTCGAGGGCTCCTGCATCCCGAAGCGCATACAGGTCGCGGGGGTGGATGCCCGCCCGCACCGCCTGGGCGGTGCGGAGGATGCCTCCGGCCCTGCGGAAGGCCTCTCGGGCGCGCGCTGCTCGGTCGCTCCTGTTCACTGGATAGAAAGTACATTACTTGAGGGTAGATATCAAGATTTCTAACCAGCCCCCGGAATGGTTCGGTCGGTCTGGAGACGGTTGAACCGGCGACACGAGTCGTCGGCACTTGCGCAGATGTGCCGACACTTTGCGTCAAACCTTCGCCGTCCCCGTCACCTCCGCCAGCATCCGCACGATGTCTTTCTCGATCGCCCGGATGTCGGCTTCGATCTCCTCCAGAGGCCGGGGCGGCGTGTAGCGGTAGAAGTAGCGGTTGAAGTTGATCTCGTAGCCGATGAGGCCGACGCGGCCATCCCTGGGGTCGCGCTTGGTCGTGTCGATCCAGGCGTCCGGGACGTGGGGCGTCACATCGCGGTCGAAGAAGGCGCGGACGCTGGCGGGCACCCCCTCGGCGTCGGCCGGGTCGTCGCCGGCGGGCAGCGGCACGCTCTCGGTGTCGCGCAGCTCCGGGTCGGGCTCCGGGTTGCCGTCCTTGTCGCGGCAGATCGCGGCCGTCTCGTCATGCTCGGAAAGCGCGGAGAGGATGGCCTTGCGAGCCGGCGCCGGGAGCCTCAGACCTGCCCTCCGAACGGCGGCATCAAGCGCCTCCTCGAACTCGTTGCGGTCCGTGAACAGCGTTCCCGGGAGCCCGTGCAGAAGTGCGCGAATCGCCGCCTGCAGCTCTCGGCCCTCGGCCTGTTCCTCCGCGCCGGCCGCGCCCTTCTTCTTCGACTGCGCGAGCGCCTGGAAGCCCTTCTCCTCTTCGAACCGCGCGATGCGTTCGGCGCTCGCCTGGAAGTTGAGCCGCAGCGGCCGTTCGACGGTGATCTTGCGAAAGCCGAAGTGCGTGGCCGGGAAGATGCGGCTGACGACGACCTCTTCCTCCGTGCCGCCCTTCGCAACCCGGCGCGTCTCGCCATCCTTGAACCCGGCAAGGAGCGTCACGATGTCCTGCGCCTTCTCCGGCGGGATCTCGCGCCGCTTGTCGCCGAGGCTCTTGCGCATCGGCAGCCAGAACGAGGTCGCGTCGACGAGCTGCACCGTGCCCTTGCGTGCCGGCGCCTTGCGGTTGGTCACCACCCAGATGTAGGTGGCGATTCCCGTGTTGCAGAAGAGCTGCTCGGGAAGCGCGATCAGCGCTTCGAGCAGGTCGTGCTCCAGGATGAAGCGGCGGATCTCGCTCTCGCCGCTGCCGGCGTCGCCGGTGAAGAGCGGCGAGCTGTTCATGATGATGGCGATGCGCGATCCGCCCTCTTTCGGCTCCTTCGCATGCGCCAGCATGTGCAGGAGAAAGAGGAGCTGTCCGTCGCTGATCCGCGGCAGCCCCGGCGCGAAGCGGCCGGAGGCGCCGCGCTCGTGCTCGGCGCGCACGGCGTCCTCGTCGCGCTTCCAGTCCTTGCCGTAGGGAGGATTGGCGATCAGGTAGTCGAAAGACCGGCCGGCGTGCCTGTCGTTGGAGAGCACGCTCCCGTAGGCGATGTTGTCCGCATCGCGCCCGGTCGGATCCTTCATGAACAGGTCCGATTTCGAGACCGCCCACGTCTCGGGATTCACCTCCTGGCCAAAGAGGTGGATCTCCGCATCCGGGTTGATTGCAGGCCGCAGCAGGTCGCCGTTCCTGCGCAGGCCTGCGGTGATGTGCTCTTTCGCGATCATGAGCATGCCGCCCGAGCCGCAGCACGGATCGCAGACCGTGCAGACGATCCCCTTGCGCCGGATGCGGTCGGAGTCGCCGGCCAGCATCAGGTCCACCATCAGGTGCACCACGTCGCGCGGCGTGAAGTGCTCGCCGGGGTTCTCGTTCAGCGCCTCGTTGAACTTCCGGATCAGCTCCTCGAAGATCGTCCCCATCGTCGGGTTGTCGATCCGGTCCGGGTGCAGGTCCACGTTCTTGAACCGCTCGAGCACCTGAAAGAGAAGTCCGGCCTCGTCGAGCTTCGAGATCGTGTTGTCGAAGTCGAACTTCTCGAGCACCTCCCGCATGTTCGAACTGAAGCCCGCGATGTAGTTGCGCAGATTGGCGGCCAGGTGCGGTGCGTCCGCAAGCAGCTTCTCGAAGTCGTAGCGGGAGGTGTTGTAGAAGGCGAAGCCGGACGCGAGCCGAAGCTGCGCGTCGAGATCCTCGAGCCCCTTGCCCTTGAGCTGGCCCTGGCGCTCGAGGACCTTCTGCTTCGTATCCGCGAGCACGCAGTCGAGGCGGCGGAGCACGGTGAGCGGCAGGATGATGTCCTGGTACTTGCCCCGCTTGAAGGTGTCGCGGATCAGGTCGGCGACGCCCCAGAGGAAGCTGACGATCTCGCTGTGGTTCACGTGCTCACCTTTCAGCCGCTCGTGTCGCCGCGTCGCCTGGTTGGGGCCGTCCAGCGCCCGGCATCGGCGGCGGCCCGAAGCGCCGTCGGCCGCAGGGACGGCCATTCGTTCTCGGTCCGGCGCTCGAACTCGCGCGCGAAGGCCTCGCAGATGCGCTGGAGCCCTGAACGGGAAGCGCGCTCCAGCGCCTGTCGCCGCTTCCCGTCTCCAGTCGGCAAATGATACTCGTCTTTCGAGAGCGCCAGAACGACATGCGGGATCCCAACGGCACCCGGGAAATCGCAGGTCGCGTCGAACATCGTTGGGCTCGCTTCAGGAAGCGGGCATGGCCAGAAGCCCGTCCTTCCATGTCAGGACTCGACAATCCGTGGCATTGAGACGAGCGGAGCGCGAAGAAGACGGACGGCGCGCCGAACAGGGACAGCGGAGCCACTGCTCCACCTGTGAGCGCGAAAGGTATCCGTCACGGACAGGGACAGCGCCTGCCTGTCGACCTCTTCGGCAAGAGCGTGGTCTCGCCCGTGGGACCTGTGCCTGTGATTGCGGTGGTCTCTGCCCCGCCTACACCAAGCCCTTCGACCTGCTGGTGTGCGGGAACGAAGCTGAGGATTGGCTGGGTGTCAGTGACGCCTTCCGCAACTGGGTCATGGCGAACGTTGCCTGACCTGCTTCGCAGGGGTACCCTTTATCTGTCCGAACCACGGGAAGTCCCGCTCTCTCCAACACGAACCGGCTCGCCTCGCGATTCACCGCGCGCACGCTCCACCGTGGCGGGATCGAAGACGACATAGGCGACGATCTCATGCGGTTGACCCGCCACCCAGTGCGTCTGAGCACCTCCGGGAAGGGGTGGCACCTGCGCGGCGGCGTCTCCAGCAACCAGCGCCGAGCAGATGAGCGTGAACGGCAACAGCAGCGAGATCAGCTTCATGCGCGACCGCAATCAGAGCCCCGCGAGCCTCTTCACCTGCCCCGGCTCCGCCAGGCTGTCGAACTGCGCCCCCAACTGGCGCGTGAAGTGACGGCTGCGCACCGGCGCACCAGCCTTCACGTTGCGTTGCTGCGCCCACCGGGTGAAGTCCGCCGACGTCACCAGCGCCGCCTCGTCGTCCGTCAGCGCGCGCACGAGCGCGTCTTCGAGCACTCGCTTGACCCCATCGGCCTCGCCGGCCGGCGTTTGCGGACGGGCGCCGTTCTCATGGCGGTGCTCAGCGAATGCCACGAATTTCCACCCGGTCCTGGTCTTGGCCGATGCGGGCCGTGCTCAGGACGCCCCACCTGGCTCGACGAATGGCAACCCTCCTCGACTCCCCGCCCGTGGCGATGCCGCCTCCACCAGCGCGGAGATGCCGCGGACGATCGCAATCGACACGCCGTGCGTGGGCTGCGGCGCCATCAACGCCATGATGACGTTTGCGTTGGCGGCCTCGGCCCCCAGGTACGGCGCCACCAGGCCGCGAAGCGCCTCGGCGCGCGCCGGCGCGAGAGGGGCGCCGGCGTCGAGGGCGTCGAGCGCCTCCAAGCCTGCCTCTGCCAGCGTCCGCAGGTCGGCTGACACCGGCACCATTTCGACGAGCAGCGAGGAACGCTCGGCCGAGCGGGTGAAGGCCGCGTGGTTGTCGCGCCACGCCTGGAGCTTCGCGCGCAGGAAGGCCCGCTCTTCCGGCTTCGAACCGGCCCCGGCCGCGGCGTCGTTGAATCGGCGGGCCGCGACGCTCTCTGGTGGAAGGGCGTCGGCGAACCGGTTCATCGGCGGGTAGTAGGCGGTGCTCGCCGGCCCGGCCATTGCGCTCTGGATGATCGGCATCAGCCGCGCGAGGTTCTTCAGCGGCTCCACGGCTTCGGCGAGGGTGGCGAGGGGCGCGAGATCGCCGCCCGCGGCGAGACGCCGGAGCGCACGCACGTGCGCGGCGCGGTGTTGCAGCCCCTGCAGCTCAAGGTCGGTCGAGATCAGCTCGAGGCGGCGAAGGAGGTCGTTGGTGTCGCGGACGGCCGCCGGCGACCACAGCCGCTCGGCGACTGCCGCCGCGCGCGGCCATGCGTGCATTTCGACGTGCCCGTCCGGCACCAGCTCGGTCCACATCGCCGCCTCGCCCCCGGCGACGAGGCGCTGCCCGGCCTCCGTCAGCTCCGGCGAGTCCGACGCCACCATCGCCTCGGTGACGTAGGCCTCGAGCAGGCTCCCCTTCAGCGTGGCCAGCATCTCGGCCGCCATGCCCGCCGCGCGGGTGTCGAACGGGTCCACCTGGTAGTAGCGGGCAGCGGGCAGCCCGTGATCGAGATAGTACCCGGCCGACACGATGGTCCGGTGGCCCGCCGCGGTTGCGCGGTGCACCATCTTGGAGCTGCGCCAGGCCTGCACGACGACGCCAGGCGGGAGGTCGGCATGCAACGCCTCGTCCCATACGGTCGGTGTCTTGCCGAGCGAGACGGCGATGGCCGCCACCCTCCGGGTGAAATAGGCCTGCAGCTCGTGCGCCGATTCGAACCCCCGGCGCCGCATGAACGCCCGGATCGCGGGATTCTCGAGCCACTGCGCGCCCGTCACCTCGTCGCCGGCAATGTGGATCGAGGCGTCGGGGAACAGCCCGGCCAGCTCGCCCAGCAGTCCCGCGACGAAGCGGTACGTCTCCTCGCGCGACGGGTCGAGCGCGGCCAGCATCGTGTCGGGCCTCCGGCCGCGTGCCATCGGTTTCGAGCTGCTTCCCAGCTCCGGGTAGGCGACCAGGATGCTCTGCACGTGCCCAGGCATCTCGATTTCGGGCACCACGCGGATCCCCCGGTCGCGGGCCGCCGCGACGATGGCGCGGATGTCGGCCTGCGTGTAGAACTGGCCGCCGGAGGAACCGTAGGCGGTCAGGCGGGGGTAGCGCCGGCTCTCCACGCGGAAGCCCTCGTTGTCGGAGAGGTGCAGGTGCAGCACGTTCAGCTTCACCGACTCCATCGCGTCGAGCGTGCGGAGGATCTCGTCTTTCGCGACGAAGTGGCGGGCGACGTCGAGCATCAGTCCGCGCCAGCCGAAGCGTGGGGCGTCCTCCACATGCACCGCCCGCGCCCGGATGCCGTCCGCCCCCACGCGCACCAGCTGCTGCATCGTCGCCAGCCCGCGGAGAACGCCGCCGGCGGCAGGGGCCTCGAGCCGCGCGCCGTCCGGGCCGACGTCGAGCGTGTAGCGTTCGTCGGCGAAGGGATCGCCTCCCGGTCCGCTCGCGACTCCCCACCGGGTCCGGAGCGTGCCGGGGCCCGAGCGCAGCGGCGTCAACCTGACCGGGAGGCCCGTGCGCGCCTGCAGGCGCGTGAGAAACCGCTCCACAGCCCCGGCGACGATGGGATCCGCCGGGCCTTCGAGCACGACCGTGAAGTGCTCGTCCACGGCGAGCGACCCTTCGAGCTGGACCACGGTCGCAGGCACCGGCAGCAGCGCCAGTGCCGCCACGCCGGGAGGCCCAGCCTGCGCCCATGCCGACGCCGGGAGAAAGAGGACGAAGAGGACCAGGACGGCCAGGCGGGAAACGGCAGCGATGAGCTGTGGCATGAGCACTCTCCGAGGCCGAAGAAGGCTATCGTATCGCAGCGGCAGCCTTGATCGGCTCCGTCGCGCTCCGCAGCTCGGGCAGAAGCCGCGCCCCTTGCAGGAAGAGACCACGAGTCGGTCCGTGCCGCACGCCGCGCACCGGAAACGCGCGAACCCCGCCGGCAGCCAGCCGCACCGCAGGTACGCGCGGAACGCCTCGTCCACGAACCGCGGCAAGCCCTCACCGCCACGCAGGCTCGCGGCCTGCGCGCAGCGCGATTGCTATCCCCCGGGGGCGCCGGGCGAACGATCGCCGATGTCCAGCGGCGTCAGGACGACCGCGCCCACACGCTCGGCGAGACAGCCTTCGTCCGTCGAAGAGTCCGCAAGAGCGAGGCGTGAGAGGAACCGGCGGTGACCTGCCTGATGTGGTCCGCCTTCGCTCGCCCTTGGCGAGCTGTGGCGAGACAGCCTTCGCATGTCAGGGAGTTCGCGAGAGCTGGGCGGGCGAGGATTTGACGCTGACTTGCCTGCCGAGCCGTAGCTCACGCGAAGCGTGAGCGAAGATTGGCGGCTATTCCGGATGCGGAATAGTGGCTGGGAGGCAGGGATTCGAACCCCGATAACGTGGTTCAGAGGTACGCCCTGATCCTGGTCAGGTGGGATCAGAACAGCATTCTCTAGCGCGACCCGGATCAGACATGGACTGGAGAGGGCGCCCCTGCATGCATCGTTTTGCAGAAACCCGCAGACGGACCCGGCCTGCAGCCTCACCTGCGTCGGCCCTCTCGGCAAGTGCGGGCGGGCCCTAGTCACGCCGTGACCGTCGACCGCTCGGAGATTCCATTCACAGATGAAGCTCTCATCTCCTGTTCCAGCGCTGATAGCGTCCGGCGTTCACTCGCCGCCACCTCATGTTCGCGCAGGCGACTGTTATGCGCGGCGCGGGGCCGAGCCGCCTGAACTGGCTGTTCCCTGGGGTGGCACCAAACCGCGCCAGATATCGCGCACGTCTCTCAGTGCCTCAAGCACGTGCATCACGGCGGACACGTCAAGCTCCAGAGTGCACTCACTCAACGCGAACGCCCGCACGATAGCCAGGGTGCCCCATTTCCGCTTTCGTGGCCGGGAGGCGAAGTGACTGACTTCATTCCAGCCGACCGGTTTGAACTTACCTCGCTCGTAGAGGGCATCCGGCCTGACGACGAACTGGCGTCTATCGCGCTGGTCGTTGCCGAACTCCACCCACCAGTACAGCTCCTTTCCGAGCAGCCGCGATGCATCCTGAAGCACCGGGTCGAGGTAGTGTCCCGTCAAGTGGTTGAAATTCGATCGCGTCTGTTCCTGAGTTCCTGA
>ERZ795061.130-NODE-130-length-72646-cov-10.093772_pt1 | contig 72646 bp, 55 predicted proteins | sample MGYA00375145_ERZ795061 | MGnify/ENA primary metagenome ERZ795061 (study PRJEB30190, sample SAMN05720144) | anaerobic digester metagenome | isolation source: active sludge of municipal wastewater-treating anaerobic digesters | place: USA | collected 2014-12-22 ... | reverse complement strand
CTATTAATTTTTTTTGAATATTTTTTCGTTTTTTTAGAATTGATAGAATCATTTTTTACCATAACTACACGGTACGGTAATACGGAAAGCTAAATCCGGTTTGTCATGAACCTTAATCCCTTTAAAGAAACAAATCTGTACGATCTGCAGAAAAACATACTGCAGTTCCTGTCAGACCATTTGAGCTCCAAGCAGGCGATGCTCAAGGACTGGTGGAATCGCTTTGTAACCAAGGGCAAGGAGCGCATTACCATCATGTTCATACCGCACTCCGAAAAGCGTATCATCAACTTCCATGTTTCCATTTTTGCCATTGCCATAATTGCCGGCGCCGTCACCGCCACGGTAACGGTCACGTCGGTGCTGATCATCAACCATTCATCGACGATAAAGGAAGTCTCAAAGCTTAAAAAGTACGGATCCAATTCGAAGATCCAGATAAAAAAATACAAGGAAGAGATCAACGAGCTGTATGATATTTTCCAGAAATTCAAGCCTGAAATCACCCATCTCTATTCATTGACTCCGGGCAGCGATATTGATTCACTGTGGGCCAAGGGAGGAGTTCACAACCCGGAGGCACCGGCATTTGACAACGGCGAAGCCGGCGACAACCCCAATACCAGCGTGACCGCCCCTCCCATCGAGATCCTCAACATACAGGAAATCGAGCGGGAGCTGAAAACAACCAGGAAGGTTCTTTCGAAAATCAAGGTGTTCCTGGAATACCGTAAAAAGATAATCGAGACCACCCCGTCGATCTGGCCGGTCAACGGCTACATCGTTTCCCGCTTCGGCCAGCGCAATTCGATATACGCGGCCGAAACCGAATACCACAACGGCATCGACATCGAGGCGTACCCCGGCTCCGAGATCAGGGCCACGGCGCCCGGCAAGGTGAGCGAGATCCGCTGGGACCCGATCCTGGGCCTCGTAGTATCGGTAAAGCACAAGTATGGATTCACCACCTCCTACGCCCACTGCCAGAGGGTATCGGTGGAGCAGGACCAGCAGGTCTCCAAGGGAGAGGTCATTGGATACGTGGGGCGAACCGGCAAGACCGCCCGCTATATCTGTCACTATGAAATTATCATAGGCACGGAATTCGTCGATCCCATGCCATACCTGAACAAGATCGCCCGCCAGTAATTTCAAGAACATTCAGTAAAAAAATTATCGGACCAGAGCATAGACAAGGCCCCTGTTTTCCCAGGGGCCTCTGCAGAAAATAAAGTAAACTTCTGAATAATCGTTAAAAGTCTTCGTCGCTTCTCTTGGAGATCAGCAGTTCGTCCGGCACTTCCTCGATGCGCTCGCCGATCTTGATCGCCATGCGGCTTGACACAACGCCGGGCCGGCACTTGAATTTTTTCCGCCCCCCAATCTTCAGGGTCATGTCCGACCCGACCTTGGTGTCCGGCAGCTTGATGACATCGCCGACGGAAAGGCGCAGCACTTCCTGAACCGCTATCTGCACTTCACCCAGCTCCGCCACCACCGGGAGGACAACTGTTTCGAGTCGCTTCTGGATAACGGAGAGGTTTTCGTCAGTAGCGCCTTTCCTGATGCTGGAATACATATACTGCGCGGACAGCTTCGAGATGACCGGTTCGATGGAGATGTAGGGAATACAAAGGTTCGTCATGCCCTCCACTTCCCCGACCTTGGTCTCCAGGGTTATGAGAACGACCATGTCATTGGGAGGGACGATCTGGGCGAACTGCGGGTTTGTTTCTATGTTGCCGAGCCTCGGCCTCAGGTCGATGACGTTCGACCATGCCTCCCTTAAATTCCCCAGGATGCGGACGATGATGCCTTCCATGACGGAAAGCTCTATGTCGGTGAGCTCCCGGCTGATCTTCGTGGCCTCCCCCATGCCGCCGAAGAGCTTGTCGATGATGGTAAAGGTGATGGAGGGGTCGATTTCGAGCACCGCTGAACCCTTCAGGGGGTCCATGTTGATGACCGCCAGGGTCGTCGGGTTCGGGATCGAACGGATGAATTCCTCGTAGGTCAGCTGGTCGACCGACGCGACGTGAACGCCCACCAGGGCCCGGAGCTGGGCCGACAGCGCCGTCGTGGTCAGACGGGCAAAGGTTTCATGCATCATCTGGAGGGTGCGAATGTGGTCCTTGGAGAACTTGTCCGGACGGCGGAAATCGTATATCTTGACCTTCTTCTGCTCCTTGGCGGCAGAATAGTCCGTGGTGTCCACCTCGCCGGTTGATATGGCGGTCAATAGAGCATCTATTTCGTCTTGGGATAAGATTTCTGTCATTTTCTAATACCCTTCATTACCGTGGCTTCCTCATCGGTGATAAGCCACAGGTTTTTATACTGCTCCAGCGTGAACCTATATTTATACCGGTGGGTATACCTGATACCGAACCGCTCCTCTACAACATCAACATAGGCGATTTTCCGGTCCTTTTCAACAGACTCACGTATTATTCTGAATTTGACAAGGTAATCATCCCTTTCTCTTGTCGCAAATTTGATGAATTCCTTTTCCACCCGGGTTTTTTCTTCAAAATTTGCCCGAATATATTTCTGGACAAATTCCGGATAGGCGTTGATATATTTTTCCACATTGATATACTTGATCCAGGTATCCCAATCCCTATCCTTTTCAGCCTTCAATGTCAACAAAATTACTTCTTTGGGTGATATCGACCGTTCAATCGCATCTACTTCGCTCGGCTTGTTGTGCCTCTTGGGCTCAATTATTTTGAAGGTAAGTTCGTTATCGCTCTTGACGACGGTATTATCCTCAAAGGACGGATAAAAAATACTCTGTATCCTGTAATTGGTGTTCAGATTCAGATTGAAAAGATCTTTTACATTAATGGTATGGACAAAGGATTCCCCGGGGGCAAGCTCCACCATGCGCTTTTCAAGTCCTCTGATCAGGTCATTGATGTCCCGCCTTTCTATTTTGTACGGTACGGTAACTTCAGCCTCCCGTCCTGTCATGTCAAAAACCAGGGGCTGGAATGTCGTGTAGTTTGACGACTCGTTCTCGAGGGAATCGTACACCTCAAAATAATTCTTTTTCTCGGATATATTTTTTACGTAAACATGGAGGGTGACTTCTTCATCGGAATAAAACACTCTTTTATCCATCCGCAGATGAACCCGTAATTTATCAGGCTCAAACGCAGCCGGAAACACCTCTGCCAGGAATATCATCGATATCTGGATAATGATCAAAACAGGATATATAATTGCTTTATTCATTTTCGAATTATTCATATTTTTTTTCTTATTCATTTTCCCCGGATCCTATATCGCCATCTGCCCCGCTCTCTTCAGGCGATGCTTGAGACACCATATTATTGGACAGGCCTATTGATTATAAAAAACTTCATCTCTTATACAATTTCGGTATAAAATGATACTTTTGTTATTAAAAATGAGCAAATTATAGAATAAATTTATAGGCTGTCAGCGAGAATTTTATTGTGACAGGGAAACTGCTGTGACATATGGGAGCCGGGTAAAACTGGCCAGATGTTGGCTAGTCAGATAGATAGGGTGTGTCAGAAACCGTGTGATTATGAACGGCTCATTCTCGGTAGGTGCTAAAAATGAAATCAAGAAGCACTTTTCTGTCTTTTTCATGCGTGCCGGCAAAGAGGACATTATAGATTCCCTTCGATTCATTGAGCGAATCCACCATGCCGACCAGTTCCACGATCTGGCCGTTGATGACAATATGTCCCTTCAGGAACCTGGATCTGCTAATGTCATCTTTCGTCTGTATGGTTGCTTCACGGTCGGAGAGCAGGATTACCGCGCCTTCATGATATACGATTTCCTCGGAAGTTATTCCCTTTTCCGTGTCGCCGGGATCAAACATAAAGAACTTGAAAGGAATATGCACTGTCGCGGTCAGGCATTTCCGTTCATTGCTCCTGGCAATCTCTTCGGTATGGCTGAAAAAAAATATCCGCGGACCTGAGATGATCCGTCCTATGAGCTGCAGCCTGAACTCATAGGATGCCACGTCCTCGACCCAGATATAGGCTTCAGACCATTCCCTTTCATGAAAGGCATTGAACAGGTCTTCATCGACCATGGCCGCGAGGTAGTAATCAGTGTTGTCAACAACGGTGATCTTCGAGTATCCGAATCCTTTTTTGTATATCCGGATGACGCTACCGCTTATTATTTTTCTGGTCGAATCCAGTTTTTTCATGACTCTCCGGCCCTGTCACCTGCAAACCATGTTGTTCTTTTGGAAAACCATCATGCCGATTGCCGGCCCAATGTCAATTATTTAACAAATCGCGCTGCTTCACGAAACGTCTCACCCAGGAGAGACCAGCCCTGCCCATGGAGTTGAAGAGGAACAGGCCCAGGGGAAGTATCCGCTCAATGAAGGGGGTGAAGTAGCAGATCCGTATAAGGCTCAGGTAAAGCTCATCGAACACATCGGTCCGCAGATGCAGGACATTGCCGGACCTGTCGATGCCCCATCGGCGCGCTATGGTCCGGGCCGCTTCTTCACCGTCGCGCATGGTCACCTTTGCTTCAAAGGGCCCCGCCGGCCTGAAGGGAACCGCCGAAGATTTTTCCAGGGATTCCACGGCGGATTCCGACAACCGTTTTCTCCATTCAAGGCGGTCGAAGTTTTCCATGGATCCTGCCTTTTCAATAGCGCAGGTCCTAATGCCCGGCAAGGCTTCCTGCGCCTGCCGGCATGCCACGGGACATCCTGAAAGAAAAAGCGGCCGGAGGCCGAATTCAGCCAGCGACGAGGAAAAGAACTCAGCCTCACACATGAGCCTTCCGTTCACCTCGAGGCGCGCGATCCGTGATGTCAGGGTATGGGCCAGGAATCCGTCGCTCCCCGATGCCGCATGCATCCCGATCATGAGCAGCGAATCGGTCCCGAAGGTCCCGCCTATTCCCGGCACCGGCCCGCGGCGATAGCCGTGGATAACACGGGCCCGGCCGTCGATCAGCTCCGGGAGAAGGTTGTAGCCGGTGCGGTGAAAGTCCTTGATGAAGACGTTTCTTACGCCTGCGTCGAACAGCGCCCGGGCTACTGCGTGGACATCCCGGGACATCTCTACGCAGGCGGAGGCCCATTCCGCGGTCCTGAACTGCGAACCCTCATAGTTCCAGCAGCCCGAGCTACCTTCGATATCCGCGATAATGTAAACTGATTCAGGCATCACCTTCACCGTGCTTCAAAAAAGCTCTTGATCTCTTTCATGCGTTCCTCGAATACGATCGAAAAGTATATCTCTTTTAGAATGCATCTGCCGCCTTTTCCGAATTCGTACTCAAGAAACATGGTATAGAGCTGGTCATCCTTCAGGTCCTTCATCACAAAAAACAGGCAGAACAGGTCGTCCTGGCTGTAAAACCTGATCCTGTTAACCGCCACCCCTTTTTTTTCCATGTTGCTCAGGAAGAGGCCGAACTTGTCCAGGATCGGCATCCCCATGCGCCCCTCCAGGATCATGCCCTTCATGAACCTGCGAATCCTTGCTTCATATTCCGGGTTGTCTTCGATTACCCGGCCCATGAAAGCGGATTTAAATTGTCCCAAGGTCCGTTCCGATATTTTAGCTGATGAATGGGATGTGCAGCAAAGCACCAGAAGGGGTATTATCAGCGCCAGTTTTTTCAATATGTTATGCCTTCGTTTATGTTAAATTATTCTTTACTTTTGCGCGTAAAAGTACGCATGATTCACAGGTAGTTGTTTCCAGGCCATATTTCAAGAATTTTTTACGTATATAATGAAACAGATCAAAGCACTGCCCATAAAGATAATCCTCATCGCCGTCATCCTGCTTCCTTTTGCCTATATTCTTTCCGCCTATACCTACAGCTATTCGATACTGACGGGAGAACTGGCTTTTGACCCCGGCGTCTCGACTAAAATATACGACTGCAACGGCGACCTTATCTCCGAGCTTTACGAGGAAAACCGCACCATTGCAGCGCATGAATCAATCCCGAGCGAGGTGAAGCGTGCGTTTCTTGCCGCGGAGGACAGGAACTTTTACCTCCATTCCGGCTTCGATATCCCCGGCATCATCAGGGCCGTTGTCGTTGACATCCTGAGCGGCGGCATCAGGCAGGGGGGGTCCACCATAACACAGCAGCTGGTCAAGCAGCTCTACACCGGGAGGGAACGGACTCTGCGCCGGAAGCTCATCGAGATCTTCGTGGCCCGTGAATTTGAAAAAAAATACACTAAAGACCAGATCCTCGAGATGTATCTGAGCCAGATATATTTCGGTCACGGCGTGTACGGCGTTGATTCTGCGGCCCGTTTTTTTTTCGACAAGGACCTGAAGAGCCTTACTGCCGTTGAGGCCGCCCTCCTGGCGTCGATCCCCTCCGCGCCCAATTATTATTCCCCCCTCAAGAATCCCCGGGCAGCCTTTGAAAAGAGCCGGCAGGTACTGTACAACATGATCAGCGTCGGGGACATCGGAAAGGACGACGCCGCGCGCCAGTTCAACGATTTCTGGACCGATTATCTTAGGGCCATAAAAACAAAATTCCCCACCCTGGGGATCCGGAGTAAAAATTTTGACAGGGCCCCTTATTTTACCGAATTTATTCGGCAGATACTGATAGAAAAATACGGAGAAAAGACCGTCTATCGCGGCGGGCTGTCGGTCCACACCACCCTTGACCTCCGCCACCAGAAGGCTGCCGAGGATGCGCTGCAGAGCGGCCTTGAAGAGCAGAACCGGACGGCAGCTTCCTCCAACGCTTCCCGCTTTGAATCGGTTGAACGACTTATGACACGAAAGCTCCTCAGGGAAAAGCGGATAACCGCACAGGACGCCGCGCCCAGAAATGCATTTCTGGGCGCGCTACGAGACGGCGTCATCGACGAAGCCCTTATGGGTTCTTTGCTGTTCGGCGCCGGCGCCATGGAACAGGTCCTGGAAAAACATCTCGATACATACGAACAGCAGAAGCAGTTGTCGCGCGTGGAGGGAGCCTTCATATCCCTTGATCCCGTGACCGGCGGAATCACTGCCATGGTCGGTGGAAGCGATTTCAATTCGGGCAATCAGCTCAACCGTGCGGTGCAGTCTACGCGGCAGCCCGGATCGGCATTCAAGGCCTTCGTCTACGGAGCCGGAATAGAATCCAAAAGAATAACAGCGGCATCGTCGTTTTACGATGTGCCGGTGCTCTTCAAAGGGACCCGCACCGTCTGGAAACCGTCAAACTATGAAAAAACCTTCAAGGGACGGGTTCTTGTCCGAAACGCCCTGGCGGCGTCTCTCAACATCATCTCCGTCCTCGTTGTCGATGAAGTCGAGCCCAAGCTTGTCGCTGAATTCGCGTCCCGCCTCATTGGCATTCCCCTCAGACGCTTTTCCGTTGATCCGACCATATCCCTCGGCACCTCGGAAGTGTCCCCCCTTGAAATGGCCCGCGGTTTCGCCGTGTATGCCAACGGCGGCAGGGAGATAACCCCCCGCGCCATCCGCAGCATAACCGACAAACAGGGAAAGACTTTATTTCATATCGATGACACCGACGGAAGGGGTAAACGGCTGATCTCCGAGGAGACCGCCTTCATTATGACGAGCCTTCTCCGCAGCGTCGTCGACTCCGGCACGGCAACAGGAGGCATCAGGAACACCGCCGGCTTCAGCCTCCCCGCAGCCGGCAAGACCGGCACCACCACGAATTTCAAGGATGCCTGGTTTGTCGGCTACACCCCGGATCTTGTCGCCGCGATATGGATGGGATGCGATTCCCAAAAATTCTCCCTCGGCATCGGCCAGAGCGCTTCAGTCGTCGCCGCCCCGGTATGGGGTAATTTCATGAGCCGCGTCTACGCATTCCGCAAGCCGGGCCGTTTCAGGGGACAGCCGGACGGTGTCACGATGCGCACCATCTGCGCAAAGACCGGGATGATACCGGTTGATGGCTGCCCGGTGAAATCGGAATATTTCATCAGGGGGACCGAACCGCGTGAAAAGTGCAATTCAGATCATGACGAGATGACGAGCATCTTCGACCTGGTTCGGAAGAAAAAGCAGGATCTTCTGGAGAAAGAAAAATCAAAGATTTCGGATCATGAGAGAAACGAAAAAGAATGACACCATGATATCAACACATCCGGAATATCATCGTGTTTATGCTATTTATTTCCCGCCCAACCAAAAAATTTGCTTATTATCATCCCATTATTTTTGAAACGTCCCGCCGAAGACGCTATACTAGAATTACACCCATAGTTTTTTTTCATCGTTATTTTAAATTCAGCAACGTAGCCGAACTTCTGCTTTAATTCTTTCTTTATGTATAACCATACAAGGAGGAATCATATGCAATTTAAAGATTATCAGAACATCCACGCTATGCTGCAGGAGACAGTGGCAAAAAAGCCTGAGCATAAAGCATTTGCGTGGATTCCTGCAGCAGGTCAAACGGCATCAGTGAACTGGCTGGAGTTCTATCAACAGGTGACGCGGGCCGCAAAGAGCCTCATAGCCCTGGGCGTCAACAAGGGCGATAAGGTCAACATCATCAGTTACACCAGTTATAAATGGATCCTTACCGACCAGGCAATCATGAGCATCGGGGGCTGCACCGTCGGCATTTACCAGACCAACCTGGCGAAGGATTGTGCATACATCATAAACCATTCAGACGCGGTTCTTGTTTTTGTGGAAGACATCAAACAACTGAACAAGGTCCTGAGCATTCGGAATGAGATCCCCCGCAACAGGAATATAATTCTCATGAGCGGAGATTACGAGGGTGACGAATATGTCATGAATTACGATACATTTCTCGGCCTGGGAGAAAGCGTCCCGGACGAACTGCTCCAGTCAATGACCAGGGCAGTCCGGCCTGACGACCTCGCCACCATTGTGTACACCTCGGGAACGACCGGCGTTCCCAAGGGAGCTATGATCACCCACGATAACGCCACCTTCACTATCCAGTCCGTCATCATGAGCAGCGACCTGAAGGAGGGAGAGGAAACCTTTCTCTTCCTTCCCCTGGCCCACATCTACGCGCGCCTGATCACCTACACGTGCGTGTATCAAGGCATTGCAACCACCTTCTGCCGGAGCATGGACACCATCATCGACGACATCAAAGTCGCCAGGCCGCATTTTTTCTGCAGCGTCCCCCGGGTATACGAAAAGGTCTATTCGAAGGTGACGAGCGGGATTGAGGCAAGGGGCGGATTTGCCTGCAAGATATTCAAATGGGCCTTTTCAATCGGCTATAACGTGAGCGACCGAAAAACCGCCGGCACTCCGATCCCCCCGGTATTGTCAATGAAGTACGCCCTCGCTGACAAGCTTGTATTCAGCAAACTGAAAAACGCCCTGGGAGGAAGGGTCAGATTCTGCATCAGCGGGGCCGCCCCCCTGGAGCCTTCAATTGCGCGGTTCTTCCATGCCGCGGGGATACTGATTCTTGAAGGAATCGGCATGACCGAGAACATGTCCTATTCCCATGTCAACCGGGTGGACAACTTCCGCTTCGGCTGGGTGGGCACTCCCGGCGCCGGCATCGAGCAGTCCATCGCCGATGACGGCGAAATTCTCATCCGCGGTAGGAACGTCATGAAGGGCTACTACAAAATGCCGGCGGAAACCGCGGAGACCATAACCGCCGGCGGGTGGCTCCGCACCGGAGACCTTGGTCAAATCGATTCAAGCGGCTTTCTCAGGATAACCGGCAGAAAAAAAGACCTGATAATCACTTCGGGAGGAAAAAATATCGCCCCCGCCGCCATTGAAGGTCTCATGATCACGTCGAAGTACATCAACCAGTGCTGCGTGATAGGCGACCGGCGGAACTATCTCACTGCCCTGGTGACCCTTGATGCCGATAACGTGAAGGAGTACGCAGCTAACAACGGCATACCCTTCATGACAATGGATGATCTGATAACAAACGACCGGATCAATCTGCTGATCTTTGGAGAAATCCGCGAAAAGAACCGGTCTCTGGCCTCCTTCGAGACCATCAAAAAATTCACCATCGTGCCGGAATTCACCATTGACAATGATGAGCTTACGCCGACGCTGAAGATCCGGAGGAAGGCGATAACGGAGCATTACCATGACGAGATTGGCTCGATGTACGAGGAGGTTTTGGATCCCGAACTCGCCTTCATGATGGACAGGGCTAATGACAGGCGGAAGATCCCCGACAGGAGAAAAACGCTCTATGACACCAGGGGGAAGGGGTCCGCTGATCGCCGGATTGCACAGAGGAGGATGTCAACCGCTCATTGAGCTTCGGAATTGAGGACACGCACATAGCAGGGGGAGTAGACTCGAACAGCGCCGCATAAGCGGCGCCGTCGTTTTGTGCCGGGTTATGACGCAGTACCATCAGCGCTTCGGCGCATTCTGATCGTTGTATTTCTTCTTCATTTCCTCGTGAAGGTCATTGAAGGCCTTCTCGTCATCGAGGTTGAACCGCTGGAGCACCTCTTCTTCCAGGAAATAATAGTCATATTTCTTTTCTTCTATGCTGCACATCTTGTTGGCGAGATAGGTTAAATACACGATGTCCTGGTACTCCTTGTTGCAGTTCAGCGGCGCATGGTGCCACTGGATCGTTTCAACCAGGTACTCGGGCAGGTTCCATCTCCGGGCGATCTTTTCCCCTATGCTCGAATGACTGATGCCGATCGACACCTCCTCGATGACGGTGGACGTCCTCATGCCGCGGTTCCTCACGAGGGTGAACATCCATTCCGACAGGGCTGAGCTGGTGGACAGGAGCACGATTTTGCCGAGATCGTGCAGGAGCGACGCGAGGTATATGTTCTGCGCTATCTTGGCGCAGCCGAGTGTAAGCGCGAGCTGGCGTCCGTAGAAGGCCGTCTTGTTGCAGTGGTCCCATACCTGCCGGAACGACGAGTATCTCTCGTCAAGTATGCGTCGCGCGCTTGATGCGATGATGATGGCCCTGAGATTTTTCATGCCGATCAGGCTTATCGCTTCGATAATCGTTTCAATGCGCCGCCGTGTTATGAAGGCGGCGGAGTTCGACAGCTTCAGAACCGACACGGAGAGGGACGGGTCCAGGGATATCTTGTCCGCGATTATCCGGTAATCCACTTCAGGATTGGCGCACAGCTTCTCCAGATCAAGAATGTTTTCCGGGAATGTCGGCAGTTCACGGACCTCGTTCAGGATCTGCTGTTGGATCTTGTTCATCACGGTAACCGGCTTGAGCTGGAACGGCACCACCAGCGAGGTATCCGTAATCCGGTCATTCGACGATATCTGCAGGGAGTTTACGCCGATACCGGTGTTTTTGAGAAACAATATGGTAAGAACAAGACCGAGCCCTTCCCCTTCGGTGTCATCGGTGACATCACAATACACTTCGGAGAAATCATTGTAGGTTTTTGCCTTCTGTATGCGCGTCTTTATGCGGTTCATTTCCTCCGGATGTATCGGCGAGTTGTTCTGCACATGGATGCTGAAGCCTGACTCGAATTTTTTGAGATACACCACGACCTTGTAATCGCTCTTTTTCAGCTCTTCTTCCACGAATTCCTGGTTGTCGATGATGAAGGACTTGAATCCCTCCATGCCCTGGAGGTATTCCTCTTCTTCAAACATATCGAGGTTCTGGAAGCTGAAATAGAGGCGCTTTGAGTTTGCCTTGACGGCATTGACGATGATTTCCCTGAGGATGGTTATGATGGCATCCTGCAGGAATACCATGTTGTTTCGGGCGAGAATTTTGGTAATAACCGAGCTGATAAAACGGATGACCGATTTATTATGGTAGCTTAAGGACAGCGCAATGGTTTCGCCTTTATCGAAATCAGAGGCCATCTTTGATGTTTTCGAAACGATCATAATTCCCCCCCGAGAATTATTGAACCATCATTGATGACTGATATGTATCTATATATAAATTCTTAAATGTTAACGGGTTTATATTTTTACAACAAAATATATCTGCCTATATTTTTCAAGTTTTTTATTAAAGACCTGTACAACTTATTTCATTTTGAATATAATACCACTATTGAACATGGTCCAATTATTAATGGAAAATCCTTCGATAAAATCCTTGTTTTTAACTAATACTCATAATAGTATATTTATCAAGTCATAATTCCGATATATATCATATACTTCGGGATTATCATGCGAATTACCTGTGCCAACTGCAAAACACCCTATACCCTAACCGTTGAACAGATACGGGTTCTCCCGTATTCGATTTTACCCTGCAACAATTGCAATAAATTCATAAAAATCGCCAACTGCCCGTACTGCAATTCCTATTATTCGATAACCTTTTCATCGGCTCAACAAACCAGGTATAACCTTACCTGCGAGCGTTGTTCAAAAACCTTCGAAATTGAATTTCCTGTAATAAAAGAGGCTGCCAAAGACAATAGCATAACGGTGCAGGACAAAGAATCCAGGGACGGAATCTCATTTTTCAAAAAAATTTTTTCTGAAGAAAAAGAAATTAAAGACAATGAAACCAGCCCTGTTCCACCGCCCCGGCAGGATCTGCCCGGTCTCAAAGAACAGACCGGTGAGCGGCCCGGCCAGGGAGCGCGATTCACCCTGCAGAACCTTTTCTCGATATGCGCATCCGCCTTTACCGTACCGAAGATGGTGACGGCCTCAGCTGTTATCACGGCGACATTCCTGTTATTTATGGCCGGAAATATGCTGGTACGCCAGGTTATTGCTCCGAAAGACGTCGCCGGAAACGAGATCATCAAATCACTTTTGAGCATAGTGCCCTTCGCCATCATCCTGTTCATGTATATTATGACTGCGGCGGTCATTTCCCGCCTTACTCTGGATCATCATTCATCGCGGCCTGTAGCACCGTCACAGGGCATGGGCCGTTTTATTGCCGGGGCGATAATCCCGATATTCCTTGCCAATGTCTTTATTTTCGTAATTATCGACCTTGTGTTCATTCTCTTCGGGAAAATCCCGGTCATCGGGCCCGTGCTCTTCGCGGTCCTCTTCCTGCCCATATACCTGACGTCGCTCTGCGCCGTGCTCCTCCTTGCCGTCGGCTTCTGGTTTTATCCGCCCATCATCGCAGCTTCCGTTCCCCGGGGTGCCTCGCCCCTCAGAGGCCTGTTCCGGTTCATCCGCGCGCAGAACTTCAGCCTCGCCTATACCATTCCCCTCATGACCATCATCACCGCGGTTACCTTCGCGGCCGTGTACGCGCTCCACTACGGCTCTTTCTCGCTTTCCATGTTCCTGTCAAAAGCCGTCCTGGGCGACGAGGACCTGAAGGTTTTTTCATCCATACCGTCGTCATTCCTCCAGATTTCCGACCTGGCCATAACAGGCTCCAATTCCGGGATCTACAAATCGCTGGTCAGCGACATCCTCATGACCCACAGCATCGGGGGCTTCATCATCGGGATCATTTTTTCAGTGATATCCATACTGCTCTTCGCGTCCTTCATCTCCATAACGGCCACCCTGTCAACCCACATCTACCTGATGCTTGAGAAGGGGACCGACATGGACGACTCCAGCAAGATCCGCCTCCTGGCCCTCCTGGTGCTCATCCTCCTCGGTGTTTTCCTGGCCAAGAAAATATTCCTCTAAGCGTTTTCTCTTGACATTTTTCCGCCATGGTTTAAACGACAGCACCATACGAAAAAATGATCCGGAGGCTCCATCCATGGCACCATCATACAACATCGCGGTCATTCCCGGCGACGGGACCGGTCCCGAAGTAATCGCGGAAGGGCTCAAGGCAATTAGGGCCGTTGCGGCCGTTGAAAAGATCTCCCTCAACTTCACGCCCTATGATTTCGGCGGCGAACGGTTCATGAGGACCGGCGAAGTGCTGCCGGAAAATGCCATTGCCGAGCTGAAGAAGTTCGACGCCATATACCTTGGAGCCATAGGCCATCCGGACGTAAAGCCGGGCATCCTCGAAAAAGGGATCCTCCTCAAGATCCGCTTTGCCCTTGACCAGTACATCAACCTCAGACCGGTGCGACTCTATCCCGGCGTCGAGTGCCCCATAAAGAACAAGGGTCCGAAGGAGATCGATTACTGCTGCATCCGCGAGAACAGCGGCGGCATGTATACCGGCATGGGGGGCCTCTCCCGCCCCGGCACGGACGACGAGATCGCGATCCAGAACATGGTCTACACCCATGAGCAGGTCGCCCGCTGCCTCCGCTACGCCTTTGAATACGCCCGCACCCACGGCAAGAAGGCCCGCGGCGTCGGCCCGGAGAACAAGCTCGCCCTGGTGGGCAAGTCCAACGTTCTTACCTACATGTATGAGCTCTGGAACCGCGTTTTCGCCGAGATCGGGGCCGAGTACCCGGACGTGAAGCGGGAATACTACCATGTTGACGCCACATGCCTCTACATGATCGCCAGCCCCGAGATGTTCGACGTCATCGTGACCGAGAATATGTTCGGCGACATCATCACCGACCTGGGGGCCATCACCCAGGGAGGCCTTGGCGTCGCCGCCGGCGGCAACATCAACCCGGAGGGCGTGAGCATGTTCGAGCCGATCGGCGGCACCGCCCCGATGTGGACCGGCAAGAACGCCATCAACCCCCTGGCCGCCATCCTGGCCGGCGCCATGATGCTGGAGACCCTTGGCGAGAAAAGGGCGGCTGACCGCATCGAAAAAGGCGTTATGAAGGTCATCGAGAAGGACATGAAGTCCATGGAGGCGGGAAAGATGGGTATCTCCACCACCCAGGTGGGGGACCGGGTGGCGGAGTACGCGTCCTGAATCTAGCAATGTAAGCCCTTCGAAGTAACGGAGGAACACCATCTCCCTGTCGGCATCATCCATTTTTTCAAGGCAACCTTGTATGGCGCGGTTCAATTCCCCGCCGCAGACCGCCTCAAAGGGATCCTCCGCCTCCCCGTCGCAATCCCGCAATTCCTCGCCGCAGGGACGTGATTCTGTTTTTCTTTTAAAATCGATGCAATGGTTCCGGGCTATGGCGTAGAGCCAGGCGTTTAAGGAGCGGCCGGTTTTATATGTTTCCAGATTATCATACACCTTCATCATTATCTCCTGAAGAAGGTCCTCGCCGTCCTCCCTTGAGCAGCGCATGGCAGCTGTAATGTAATAATAGAGCTTCCGGTACTTTTCCCATACGCGGGAAAACTGGCTCTCCCTGTCCCCGGACAGGACGCCGCTGAGCACTATCGTAAAAATTTCTGTTGTTTTCATTTTCTGATAATTACTACGTATAGGGATTGAAAAAAGTTTTTATTTTTTTCAATCATTCCTGAAATTTCTATGAATATACATTTTCTGGATGGGAAAAAGCACTGGTACCGCGAGATAAATATATCAAAGCATATCAGTTTAACAGAGACCACTCACGAAGGATCTGTGCCCAGACAGCCTGTTTCTTTCAGCTTGAGTATTTGATCCGTGCTGTACCCAAGCGATGATACTATCTCATTATTATGATGCCCCAGGGCAACGCCGGCAGCGGGCGCGTAGTAATGGCCTGATCTGAATTTGATCGGGTTCCCGATCTGTTTGATTTCTTTTCCCGATGCCGTCTTCACCGGCACCACCATGTCCCGCTCCGAAAGCGGCGGATTGGAAACCGCCTCGCTTATGGAATAGACCGGCTCCACACAGGCGTCGCACTTCCGGAACACCTCGCGCCAGTGGGAGAGTGGCTTTTCCGCGATGGCCCGCGCAACCCGCTCCTTGTTGTTCCAGTTCATGATGCCCGTGGCAGCGATGTCTCCGCACCCGATGCATTCGCAGAAGGCGGCGAAGAATTTCTGCTCGATGGGGCCCACCGACAGGTACCCGCCGTCTGCGGTGACGTAGAAATCGTACAGGGCGCCGCCGGAGAGGAGGTCCCCCCGGACCGGCTCCTTGCCTCCGGCAAGATAACCGGCGGTTGCGAAGACTGACATAGAAAAAACGCCGTCTGTTATAGACACGTCGAGGCAGTCCCCCTTCCCGGTGCTCATTCTATTGATATACGCCGCCATGATGCCGATGGCCGCGTTCTTGGCCCCGCTGGCAAGGTCCGCCACCTGGATCCCGGTCAGCACGGGCCCCGTGTCCTTGCGCCCGGAAATAGACTCTACCCCTGACAGGGCCATGTAGTTGATGTCATGGCCTGCGCGGTCCGCGTAGGAGCCGGTCTGGCCGTACCCGGTCAAAGAGCAGTAAATTATGGAAGGATTCACTTCCGACAGCCGTTTATACCCGATCCCCAGGCGGTCCATCGTTCCGGGCCTGAACTGCTCGATCACCACGTCATAATCCTTCACCAGTCTGTAAATGATATCACGCGCCGCATCATGCTTGAGATTGATGGATAAGGATTTTTTCCCCCGGTTCAGGTGGGCGTATACCGCGCCCACCTCGTCCACGTGGGGCGGCAGCAGGCGCACGATGTCCGGGGATTCGCTGTTTTCCACCTTGATGATATCGGCCCCCAGGTCCGCCAGCATCATGGTGCCGAAGGGCCCGGGTAGGAGGTAGGTGAAATCGAGGATCTTCATTCCCTCAAGTGGTTTCGGCATAGGACGCTCCTGCCCGTGTCGGTCTTTTGATACGGTAACGGGACGGTCATATGAAAACACAGTCCCCTGAATATTGCAATAGGAAAAATCCCCCTGGCAGCAGCCGCCATGCAATAATTTTATCCTTTACTTTTACTTCCATTACCCCCCACACTTACTCCAGGAGTCAGCCCATGAAACTATCCTCGGACTTTGTCGGAACGCGCCTCAGGGATTACTCATGCAGCGTGAGCGCCCGGTGGACCATGAACTGCGCCGCATCCATCGACGATCCCAATCCCCTCTTTTTCGACGATGAACAGCCCGGCGGGATCATCGCCCCGCCCCTGTTCCCGGTTGCCGTTACCTGGCCCGTCATTGAGCGTATCGGCGATTATATCGAATCCCAAACCTTCCCGAAAGAGGTTATCTTTACCCAGGTCCATTACACTGAACACTTATCCATCCACAGGCCGGTACGGCCCGGCGACACCCTGGTTATTAAGGGCGACATCACGGCAATCCTTCCCCACAGGGCTGGCACCCATGTGGTTCTGCGGTTCAACGCCTTCGATTCAGAAGCAAAACCGGTATTTACCGAGCATATCGGCGCCATGATGAGGGGCGTACAGTGTTCAGACGGAGGAAAGGGCGGCGATGCTGTCCCCGCCCTGCCGGTCCGGCCGGGGAACGACCGTTCGCTGTGGGAATCGAAAATTTTCATCCATCCCCTCTCCCCCTATATCTATGACGGATGCACCAATATCCACTTCCCGATCCATACCTCGGTACAGTTCGCTCACCGGGTCGGCCTTCCCGGAATAATCCACCAGGGGACCCGCACCCTTGCATTGGCGGTCCGCGAAATCATTGGCCGCGAGTCAGGCGGCGACCCCCGTCGTATCGATGTGGTTTCATGCCGTTTTACCGGCATGGTGCTTCCCGGTTCGGACATAACGGTCCATCTCGCTGAAAAAAAGCCCTCGCCGGAGGGCACCCATCTATTCTTCTCAGTCATCAATGCCGATGGCCAGCGGGCGATAAGCGACGGTCATATCACGCTTAAACAATAAAGGAGGTTGTCATGACACATACCCTGACGTGGCATTTCGTTGAACGCTGGGCGGCCGAGCGCCCCGATTCCGAAGCGCTGGTATTCGGAGAGGATCGTCTGACCTGGCGCGACTTCAAAAACCTGATGGACGCGGTGTCTCTGGCTTATCTTGATGCCGGCATCATGAAAGGAGACCGTGTTGCTCTCCTTTCCATGGCGCGCACCGAATTTCTCACCACCTACATGGCCGCGGGCAAAGTCGGCGCTGTCTGGCTCGGCCTTTCTCCTAAATTCACCCTTGAAGAGCTGCGCTACCAGATCGGCGATTGCCGGCCATCCCTGCTCATAGCACTCCGCGAATACCTCGGGAACGATCTTTCTGAAACGATCCGTGCCCTGATGAAGGAATTTTCTTTTATCAAGAAGGTCCTGATACTGGGCGAGCCCATAGAGGGAACTGAAAATTTCCATGACTTCACGCAGAAACCGAGAAAGGGACTCGAGGCAGACCTTGACAGGCGATCCGGAGAAATACTGGAAACTGACGAGGCGCTCCTGATGTACACCTCGGGATCAACGGGAAAACCGAAGGGGGTCATCCATACCCACCGGAGCATAGTGGAAAACATCAGGATCGAGGTGAAAAAGTTCTTTTTCGATGAACAATCGAGGGGGATTCTCCATTTTCCCATCAACCATGTCGCTGCCGATGTGGAGATCGGCTTCGGCGCTATCATGTCCGGGGGTTGCCTCGTCTGCATGGACCGCTTTGATCCCGCCGAGACCCTGAAGGTCATTGAAAAAGAAAAAATAACCCACGTCGGCCAGGTCCCCGTGATGTTTCTCCTTGAATTCAAGCAGCCTGAATTCTGGAAATGCGACTTCAGCAGCGTCAAGGCCTTTGTCTGGGCCGGGGCTGCCGCACCGAAGATCATGATCGACCTTCTCTCGCCCATTTGTCAGAAAACAGGCGCCGCCCTCCTCACCGGGTACGGGAGCACCGAGGTCTGCGGCTTCATCACTTACACCGAAAAAGGCGAGGAAACGGAGACCCTGCTCAAAACAGCCGGCAGGATAGCCCCTCCCTTTGAGCTGAAAATTGTGGATAAAAACCGCCGCGAGCTTCCTGACGGGGAGATAGGGGAAATTGCCGTTCGCGGTCCCTTTCTCATGAAGGGATACTACAACAAACCGGAAGAAACTGCACGGGTCATAGACAAAGACGGTTGGTATTACACGACTGACCTTGCCTTCCGTGACAGCCGGGGCTATATCCGCATCACGGGGAGGATATCGGAGATGTACAAATCCGGCGGAGAGAACGTGTACCCCCGCGAGGTTGAAGAGGTCATAGAATCGCACGGGACCGTCCTCTTCGCAGCTGTCATCGGCGTTCCGGACGAGGTATTCCAGGAGGTCGGCTGGGCCTTCGTCATGCCGAAGCCGGGACAGAGCGTCACGGAGGAGGAGCTCCGCGTCCTGTGCAGAACATCCCTGGCTAATTTCAAGGTGCCGAAAAAATTTTTCATCCGCCCCATGCTTCCCCTTCTGGCAAGCGGCAAGGTGAACAAACTGGCATTGAAGGGGGAGATTAACACAATGATGAAAAATACTCTAGAAGTTTCCTGAAAAATTCCATCCATGGAGTTTTTCAGGGGCGGTTTTCTCAGCTGATGCGTCAAAAAAACAGCGATACATCAATGTATAGCTTAGCAGTTTGCTGTTTTTCAGCAAACTGCTAAGGAATATCCGGCCCATCAGAGTCTTACCTGCTTGTTTCGATGGGCATGCAGTAGAGTATCGTACCGGACTGATGATCATATATTTCCATGCCGAAATCACCGGTTAATTTCCTTTTCTTTCCGAATTCTTCGATTTTCGGATAGACCCTGGCAGGTCCCACCATGTACGACAGGAATGTTTTAAGAGGGAATTCACCCACCGCGCATAGCGTTTTTTTAAAATCCTTGACGATAAGGCCCTCGGGCAAGGCCTTCATTTTTTCCAGGTCCGCCCTGTCAAGGATAAAGCCGCATTCACTGCGCAGTTGTTCTTCTTTGACCTTTGCCGGGTCATCATAATAGAGGCCCACAGCCTTAAGCTTCTTCGTATCAACGCTCTTTTTCAATGCCGTTTCGACCTCATCAAAGACGGCCCCGGTCTTATAATAACTGCCGGTATGCTTTTTCAGGACCATGGTAAAGGGGCCTATCTCCTTTTCAGTGATCGTAACCGAAGAAAATATCCCGCTGTATCCCATGAAGCAAAGAACCGCCGCGATGAGAACCGCAATAGCAATGATTACTTTTTTCATAATGCCCTCCCGGAATTAATATACTATACAAATGTATAGATATACTGATTTCTGTCAATAATTTTTCAGAGTCCCATGTACCGGGACACGATGAGCTTCATGACTTCCGAAGTGCCGGCATAGATGGTCTGTATCCGCGCGTCCACGAAAAAGCGGGATATGAGATATTCGGTACAATAGCCGTATCCACCGAAGAGCTGGAGGCACCGGTCGGCCACATGCATGGCCATCTCGCAGACCCAGTACTTGGCCATGCAGGTTTCCCTGGTGACGTCCCTGCCCGCGACATGGTTATTGATCAGGGTATCGACAAAACAGCGCCCTGCCGCTATCTCCGAGGCCAGCTCAGCCAGGAGAAACTGCGTGTTCTGGAACTTCGACAGGGGCTTGCCGAAGAGCTTCCGCTCCTTAACGTAGTCAATGGTCACCTCCAGCCCCCGCTCCGCCGCCGCCTGGGACGCCAGGGCGCACACGAGCCTCTCCTGCTGCAGCTTCTGCATGAGGTAGATGAAGCCCTGCCCTTCAACGCCGAGGAGGTTCCCGGCCGGGATCCGGCAGTCGTCAAAAAAGAGCTCCGATGTGTCCTGCGCCTTGAGGCCTATCTTCTTGATGAGTTCCCCCCGGGAAAATCCCGGCGTGCCACGCTCCACCACGAAAAGGCTCATGGCCTGGGCAGGCGCTGTGCCCGCGTCTCCCGTCCGGGCCGCCACCACTACCAGGTCCGACAGGTGCCCGTTCGATATGAAGGTCTTCTGGCCGTTCAGGACCCATGTGTCGCCGTCCCGCTTCGCTGTGGTCCTGATCGACGCCAGGTCCGATCCCGCTTCCGGCTCGGTCATGGCAACGGCCAGTATCGTGTCTCCGGTGATGCATCCCGGGAGCCACTTTTCCCGCTGTTCCTCGGTCCCGAAGGAAAAAATATAGGGCGCCACGATATCGTTATGGAGCGGAACAAAGAGGCCGCTCGCGCCGTACCGCGCCAGCTCCTCGGTGACGATGACCGAGTAGAGCCAGTCCGCCCCGGCGCCGCCGTATTTCTCCGGTGCCCAGGGGACAAGGTAGCCGTTGTCGCCGAACTTTTTCCATATTTCCCGCGGCACGATGCCGTCATGCTCCCACCGGGCATAACGGTCCCCTATCTCCCTGGCAAGAAATCTCCTGAAGGTATCCCGGAAAATCTGGTGACCCTCGGTGAATTGAACGGTTCGATCCATGATATGCTCCCATGAGGCGATCGTTTCGCTCAATCCGCCGCAAATAGGACATCCTGTCCTAGCGGCTCCGGCAGCCATCCTGGCTGCCTTTTCGCTGAAACGATTCGCCTCAATATTTTATCATTATTTTGAATAAAATTTCTTCCCTTTATACGCCATGTCCTGGAGCATCCGGGCGGGAATGAAACGCTTGCCGTATTTCGCGGCCAGGCCTTCCATTATTTTTACCACGGCCCCCGCGCCTACAGTATCAACGTACCGGAAGGGACCCCCGCGGAAGGGCGGGAACCCCAGGCCGAGGATGGCGCCCATGTCCCCGTCCCTCGGCGACGATATGATCCCTTCCTGCAGGCAGGTGATCGCCTCGTTGACCATCATGAGGCTGACGCGGTGCTGCACTTCCTCCACGTTTATTTTTTTCCTGTCCCCGCCTCCGATCAGGCCATACACTTCGGTGTTGACCGGCTTCCTTCCCTTCTTTTTCGGCAGGTCATAGCGGTAGAGTCCTTTCCTGCTCTTGCGGCCGATATACCCTTTTTCAGCAAGAATGGAAAAATCAAAGGGAGCGGTAATTCCCCGCGGTCCGAAAATCGGCTTCAGCTCCTCTATGACATGGATGCCCACATCAATGCCTACCTCGTCGAGGAGGGTCATGGGCCCCACGGGATAGCCGAACTGCTGCATGGCCCGGTCAATGTCCGGAAATTCGCCGCCCTCCTTGACGACCATTACACTTTCCATCAGCAGCGGCCCCAGGATCCTCGTCGTGTAAAAACCGGGACCGTCTTTCACGATGATACAGGTCTTTCCCTGGCGTATGCCCAGTTCCAGCGCCGTGGCAGTTACCCGGGGTGCCGTTTTTTCTGTCTTGATGATTTCCAGGAGCGGCATGCGCGGCACCGGGGAGAAATAGTGCATGCCGATCACGTTTTCCGGCCTCCGGCATCCCTGGGCGATGGATTTTATCGGCAGGGCCGAGGTATTGGACGCGAAGATCGTATCCCTGTCCGCGGCGTCTTCCACGTCTTTCAGTATCTTCCGCTTGAGGTTGATGTCCTCGAACACGGCCTCGATAACGATATCGGTCCCCCTGAAGCGCGAATAATCGTCGCAGGGCACCAGCTTGCCGTACATGACATCTCCGTCGAACTTCCGCACCGCCCCCGACCGCACCTGCTTCTGTATCCCCTTCCAGATCTCCTTCATGCCCTTTGCCGCGGCGTCGGCGCTCATGTCCTTCATTAAAATCGTATCGCAGACGGCGGTTGATACGGCCGCTATGCCGCTCCCCATGAGACCGGTCCCGATAACAGCGAGCTTCTTCACTTCTTTAGCCTTGTTCTTGTAGGGATTCTTCTTCAAATCAGTAATGCCGAAGAATATCGTCATGAGGGACTTGGCTTCCGGCGACATGACCAGCTTCACGAACCGGTCGACGTCCTTCTCGATTCCCTTCAACACCCCCTTCCGCCAGCCGAATTCCACGGACTCTATTATTTCAAGGGGGGCCGGGTAGAGCCCGCGGGTCTGCTTCATCACCATCTGCCGGGCCTGCTTGAACACGATCCCCCTGCCGAAGGGCGACTCGAGGATAGCGTCCACCAGCGAACGCTTCCGCTTGCGCTTGAATCCCTTCTTCGCCAGCTCCACGGCCTTTTGCACGCCTATTTCCTTGAGCCCGTAGGGCACCACGACCTCGTCAACGAGGCCGAGCCTGCGGGCCTTCCGCACCCGGACATTTTTCCCCGCCAGCATCATGGGGAGCGATTCCCTGAGGCCGATGAGGCGCGGCAGGCGCTGGGTGCCGCCGCCGGCGGGGAGGAGACCCAGCATCACCTCCGGGAGGCCCATCACGGTCTTCGGCGAATCCGCCGCTATGCGGTAATCCGATGCCAGGGCCACCTCCAGGCCTCCGCCGAGGCAGTTCCCGTGGATGCAGGATACCACCGGGATCGGCAGCGCGTCGATGCGGTTCAGGATATCATTGGCCCTGCTGATGTATCTCCTGGTTTCCCCTTCGCTCTTCATCGCGATCACCTCGTCGATGTCGGCGCCCACCACGAAGTTGTCTTCCTTGCCGCTGACAATGACCATACCCCGGACCTCGGCGGGATTTATCTTATCAATCATGGCCGCAATTTCATCCAGAAGCCCGCTGGAGACCTTGTTCACCTTTGAATCCCTGCAGTCTATGGTTATGACAGCCACTTGTTCCCCGGTGATTTCCACTGCTATGTTTTTCATGGTTCTTCTCCTCGTGCCATGCATTAATACTGAGCATTCTCGACAATGACGGCCCCCCCGATGGCCCCAGCCGCGCATCCAGCTATGACCCCGAAACGTTCACCGGACTCAATGAGCCGGTTGCAGCAGGTGGTGAGGAGCCGTGCCCCGGTGGCGCCGAAGGGATGGCCGATGGAGAGGGAGCCCCCGTAGATGTTTACCTTGTCCATATTCACCCTGCCAACCCTGCCGGGAAGCCCCAGCTTTTCACGGCCGAACCTATCGGATTCAAGGCTGCGGATCACGCCCAGCATCTGCGCGGCAAAAGCTTCATGGATTTCAAAGACGCCGATATCCGAAAATTTAATGCCCGCTTTTTTTACCGCCCTGGGTATGGCGAAGGCCGGTCCCAGGAGGAGCTCCTCCCACAGGTCCTGGCCGGTTATAGCCTGCGAGCGCAGATACGCCTTTGGTTTTAACCCCAGGGCTTTGGCCTTCTTTTCACTCATAATAAGTACAGCTGCCGCGCCGTCCGTGAGAAACGACGAGTTAGCAGCCGTCACCGTGCCGTAGCGCCGGTCAAAGGCGCCCTTCAGTTTAGAAAGATTCTCGGCAGTTGCGTCAGCGCGGGGCCCATTATCTGATATGATGGCCTTTTCCTGTCCCGAAACGACAACGGGGACCATTTCATCTTTGAATTTCCCCTTTTTCATTGCCTCTACTGCCCTCCGGTGGGACATGGCGGCATAGGCATCCTGATCTTCCCGGGAAATGCCGAGCCTCTTTGCAAGACGGTCAGCGTTCTGCCCCATGATGAGTCCGGTGGAATATTCGCCCAGAGCTGGCTTTTCCGGCATTACAAAATCTGCGAATTTCATTTTACGGAGGAGCTTCAGTTTCCCCCCCAGGGTTTTCGGCCGTTTGAACATGGTCATGTCGAGGATGAAGCGGCGGTATGGTCGGGAAATCTTTATCGGGGGATCGGAAAACGTCTCCACCCCGCCGGCGATAACTGCTTCGGCATCGCCGCACAGGATCATGTTGGCAGCATTGGCGATGGCCAGGCCGGCCGAAATGCAGGCCACGGTATTCGTATGTGCGGGTATGGTATAGGGGAGCCCGGCGCCGAGCATTATTTCCCGCGCCACATTGGTAGTGGTAATGTCAGCCGCAACGGTTCCCATGATGACATGGCCGATTTCCCCGGCGTCCATGGGAATCTTAGAAACAAGTCCCTTGACGGCATATCTTCCAATCTCCCACCCCATGATGTCGTAATAACCGGTACCGGACCTCTGGAAGGGAGTCCGGCAACCGTCAATGATAGCTATACGTGAACCTTTCGCATACATATTCTCCTCCATTGCAGAATGATATGACAGTCCGGATAAAGAAAAAAATAATTGACTTATTGTATTACAAAATATATATGATTGTAATACAATAAGTCAATAAAAAAATGATTAGCTTCGACCAAGAAACAAAAAAACTCCCCAGGAAACGTCAGGTATATATTATCATGATTTTGTATATTTTCACTGTTCCTTCGTATATGTCGGTGAATCAATCAAGGTTCACTTTCACGGGGCGAGCCAGCTGATATGTTTTTTTTAAAATTTCATAATTTATCGTTGATACCGGCACCCTGTAATAAAATATTGTTAGGATGATATTTCAGCTGAAAGCCTCCTCAACGTAATTAAATGCTATGAGTACAGAATGAGACACGAATATGGTTTTGAATCGCATTGAAAAATCTCCGGACCTGCCTAGCCTGGTGGCCAAACAGATCATAGAGCACATCACATCAGGAGCTCTTAAGCCCGGCGACAAGCTTCCCTCCGAGCATGACATGACGAAAAAATTCGGCATAAGCCGCATTTCCCTCCGGGAAGCGATGAAACTCCTTGAGGCGAAGGGATATATAGAATCACACGGCCGCCGCGGCAAGTTTGTCAAGGCCGCGGGAGGCCCTCCCCTTGAATCAACCATCGAGGATATGATTTCGGTTGACCATAACAAGATATGGGAGCTTCTCGCAGTCCGGCGCCTCATTGATTCCGAAGCGGCGCGCATGGCGGCCCAGAGCGCCACAAAAAGCCAGATCGCCCTCCTGAAGAGGTTCAAGTCCGAAGCCGACAAACTCGGCATCACCAGCCTCCTCCTGTCAAAAGAAGGCGGCAAGCTCTATGCGCGGTTCTATGACGACCTTGCGGACGCCACCAACAATACCATCTTTTCCCACCTGATGAAGTCCATATCATCCCTGCTCAAAGGTGCTCTACCCTACAGCAGACAGAAGCTGGTCCGCGTTGCCGGGGTTTCGGAAATATTCTATACCCAGCACCTTAAGATCATCACGGCCATAGAAAAAGGAGACGCCGAGGGGGCCAAGGCATCAGTCATTGAGCATATTGATTGGCTCGAAAAGACCCTGAAGAAAATACTTAAATAATTCTTGCCTTAATTTCCCGTCCCAATTATTAATCCACACATTCCTGCGAGGTCACCATGGGGTTAACATACAAGGATTCAGGCGTTGACGTCGAAGGGGGGAATAATTTCGTAAAACGAATAGCCCCCATAGTCCGGTCGACATTTTCAAAAAGGGTGATAACCGACATCGGCGGATTCGGAGCCCTCTTTTCCGGCGCCTTCCCCGAATACAGCGACCCGGTACTGGTTTCCGGCACCGACGGCGTCGGCACGAAACTGAAAATCGCCCAGTTGATGGGCAGGCACGACACCATCGGCATCGACGCCGTCGCCATGTGCGTCAATGACATTGTCGTTTCAGGGGCAAAGCCCCTGTTCTTCCTTGATTATATCGCCTGCGGCAGTCTGATTGAAGACGTGATGGTCGATATCGTAAAAGGCCTTGCCGAAGGATGCCGCCTGGCCGACTGCAGCCTGGTGGGGGGCGAAACGGCGGAACATCCCAACGTCATGGCCCCCGACGACTATGACATCGCCGGATTTGCCGTCGGCGTGGTGGACCGGAAAAGCATAATCAACGGGCAGGACATTGCCCCGGGAGATGCGATCATCGGACTTCCCTCCTCCGGCATCCACTCCAACGGCTATTCAATGGTGCGGAAACTTTTTTTCGATATAAAGAAGTACACGGTTGCCACCAGGATCAGCGAACTGGGGACCGACCTCGGTTCCGCCCTGCTGACGCCCACGAGGATCTACACCCGCAGCGTCATGGACTGCCTCTCCGCGGGCATTGAACTGAAAGGACTGGTCCACGTCACCGGCGGAGGCTTTTACGAAAATATACCGCGCATCCTGCCGGAGCGCGCCGCGGTGCGGATCAACCTCTCATCCTTCGATGTTCATCCCATATTCAGTGTCATACAGAGCGAAGGGAAGGTCAGCGACCGTGAGATGTATACCACCTTCAACATGGGGATCGGCATGATGGTCTTCGTTGATAAAGCCAATGCGGATAAAGCCGTGGACCGTCTGAAACAGTCGGGCGAAGCCCCTCGCATCATAGGAACAGTGATCGATCATTCTGATGAACGGGTCGTTTTACATCCATGACAATACAATAAGGAAGGATTTTATGAAAAAAGCGGTGTTTCTTGTTATTGCAATATCTCTCATTGGCTGCGGCCTGCCTAAAAACCTCAGGGTAGCAGACAACAAGGACAGCTCTGTCATCGGCATTTCCCTGCGCACCGTTACCCTTTCGGTTTTCAGCAACAAGCCGGAGACAATCTATTTTGTAAAGCTTGACGAAAAAGATGAAAACAATTTGGGCAACAGGATCATCCCTTCCAATTATGCCAGGGGTGACTACGCCTATCTCATCAACGCCCAGCCGGGAAAATACGCAGCAGTCGCGTCTTTCTTCACCCAGACCGACAACAGCTACAACAGCTTTTATGACGCTGGAGCCATCAAGAGCACGGTGATTGATGTGGGGCCCAACCAGATCGTTTTTATAGGAAAAGTAAAAATTGAAAACAGGATGAAAAACCTTTACCAGAACATAGAACAGAACGGAGACAAGGCACAGCTCCATTATTACAACCTCCTGAAGACCTTCATGTACGGCACGTTTTACTGCGGGTCTCTTATTTCAGCAGAAAAAAACAAGGAGCTCGAAAGAGATTTTCTCGTAAAATCCAGGGCATATTTTAAGGATTCCGAATGGCTGCCATTACTGGATAAAAGCATCGAAGCTATCGATAAATAGATATAACTAATTCCTTTTCGATGAATTACCGAAGAACCTGCAGATTTAAAAGAATGCAGGTTTTTTTGCCTTGAAAAAAAGGAAAAAAATGACTTATTATACAAAAAAAATACCCCAGGATAAATCATTCATTTTACAGCAAGCCTTCCAAATAATTTACCTTTAGTTACAAAAAATGTTTGATTTATTTCCAACTGTTTAGAAGATTCACTAAAAATTTTTTTTGGAGGATTTCTATGCTCAAGAACAGATTATTCGGGCTGCTCCTCCTTGCGGCATTCATATTTTCCGCTACTGCGCTTTTCGCGCAGGCAAAACCGCAAGACAAGAAGGCCCAGGATAAAAAAGGCGTTGAACTTGTAGAACCTGTCAAAGTTGAAAAGCCGAAAGGCAAAGAAAAGATAATGATTTACAACGGCGAGTACCTGAAGGTACAGCTGTACGGCTTTGTTAAAATGGACATGGTTTATAACACTACCAATGTTTTCAATGAATCAGGTCCGTTCAGGGTTGAAAATCAGGTGATTTTCTTAAATCCCAGTGGTGGTGCTATTCTGCCCGCAGTGACAATCGGACAGCCCGCCGTTTATGTAAAACAAACGGGCGACCAGAGGACCGGCTCCTTCGTCATTGACATGCGGACTTCCCGCCTGGGTCTCAATGTCATGGGTCCCAAGGTTCTGGGGGCTGAGACTAAAGGAAATATTGAAATTGACTTCTGGGGTTCTACCGCCCCGTCAGGTTCAGGAGCCCGGCAGGGAATCCCGATGCTCCGTCACGGCTATATCCAGCTTGATTGGAAGACTGATCTCTATTCTGCTTACCTTGTTTTCGGTCAAACCTGGGGTGTTGCAATGGCAATGCCGGCGCAACCGACAACCCTTACCTACGTTCCCTTCGGCGAAAACGGCAACATATTCATTCGTGAGCCCATGATCTGGTTCGGCCAGAAAGTGGGGAACAAAGTTTTCAACGTGACCCTTGATCTGGCTTGTGCCCGGGTGCTGGCAGGTAATGATACCGGAACTGCTGCCACCAGCATATACCCCGGTGTTAACGGGACACAGCCCGATGACCGTGGAGCCGGCGAAGCAAGCATGCTCCCCGGCGGACGCGCACGCCTCACCTTCGTTATCAAGCCTGCTGAGATTGCCACCATTACCCTGGGCGGCAGCGCCCTGTACCAGGTGGAAAAACACGGTATGACGTTTGCTAATTTATCGAACCAGTATATCTGGGGCCCCTATGCAATAACCTCGACACCCGGACGGGCATTCCTTGCTCTCTATAGCCAGAGAGTAGCCAAGCGGACAAGGTCCTATGCAGCCCAGGCCTTCGGAAAAATCGAAATATCCCTGGTCACCCTCACCGCCGCCTACTGGAAAGGCCAGAACATGGATTCCTTCACCTGCGGCCTCGGCCAGGGCGCTGTTGAAAATTTCACCAGCACCAAGCTGCTCGGCGTCAAGATGCAGGGCGGTTACGCCCAGATTATGCTTGACCTCAGAAAGATCGGCCCTATTCCAATTGCGCTCATAGCCGGTTACGGCGGAAGCATGAAGAGCAACACCAGGAATATCGCCAAGGGCAGCGCCCTCTGGAACGACACCGTCCAGGGAGCTGTGCAATGGTACCTGAACGATTATCTCTGGCTGGGATTTGAATATGCCCGGCACCAGACCAAATGGAAAGGCGATCTTGGCGTTGCCATGGATCACCGGTATCATACCGCTGCCATGTTCAGCTTCTAAATTGCCTATTATTGCTTTGAGACTAAAAAAAGACGGCCGTTACGGCCGTCTTTTTTTTCGCTGCTTTGATCTGCCTGAACCAGATTGATGGTCCGTAAAGAATTACAGCGCCTTCCCCATGACCCGGTTAAGCCTCTTTACGAACTCGCTGGGGCTTTTCAGTTCAACTCCCTCGATGAGCATCGCCTGTTCAAGAAGCAGGTGGCTTATGTCCTCTATCACCGCCGCATCCCCGGAACCCTCGAGCTTTTTGATTATATCATGTTCAGGGTTGATCTCAAGAATAGGCTTGAAATCGGGCACGTTTTTCTGTCCCATTGCCTTGAACAGGTGCTGCATCTGGATCGTGGGGTCTTTCTCGTCGGCAACGATGCAGGACGGCGAGTCGCTGAGACGGGTGCTCGCCTTCACATCCTTGACCAGGTCCCCCAGCGCCTCTTTTATCTTCTTGATGAGGGGCTCGATCTCCTTTTCCTTCTGCCTGTCCTCGTCGCTCTTGAGGCTTTCCGCCGCGTCGCTCCGGTTTACCGACTTGAGATTGATGTCCTTGAACTTGGGCACTGCGGTGATGACGATATCATCGATCTCATCGTCCATGATCAGCACTTCAATGTCCCGGTTCTTGTACATCTCGAGGAGGGGCGAATTCCTCAGGTTGCCTTCCTTTGATCCGGTGATATAATAGATGGCGTCCTGATCGGGCTTCATGCGGTCCTTGTATTCTTCGAGGGTCGTATACCCGTCCACCTTGGTCGACTTGTACATCACCAGCTCCATGATCTTTTCATGGTTTTCCATGTCCTGGTACAGACCTTCCTTGATGGGGATGCCGAACTCCTTGAAAAACTCATTGTATTTTTCCCGGTCATTTTTCTGTAGTTTCGATAGTTCATCCAGGATCCTTTTTACCGACGAGGCCTTTATTTTAGCAAGAATGCGGTTCTGCTGGAGTATTTCCCTGCTTACGTTGAGAGGCAGGTCTTCGGAATCGATTATGCCGCGGACGAACCGCAGGTATACCGGCATGAGTTCCTTATCGTCATCGGTGATGAACACCCGTTTTACGTACAGCTTCACGCCGGGATGGTAATCCGCCCTGAACAGGTCAAAGGGAGCGTGCTTGGGAATGAAAAAAAGCGTCGTGTAGTCAAGCTTGCCCTCCGCGTGGATATGGCTCCGCAGGAGGGGCTCATCCATGTCGTGGGAAATTGATTTGTAAAATTCGTTATAATCCTCGTCCTTGAGCTCCGATTTTGGCCGTTTCCATATCGCAGAAGCGGCATTGATCTGCTCCGTCTTCGGTTCCTTGATTTCCTTCTTTTTGTCGCCCTCTCCTTCGTACCTGGTCCCTTCATAATGGAGATATATTGGGAACGGGATATGGTTTGAATACTTCTTGATGACCGTTTCAATCTGCCAGCGGTTTGCATACTCGGCTCCTTCCTTGTTCAGGTAGAGGGTCACCGAGGTGCCCTGGACATCCCGTTCCGCCTCCTGGATTTCATATTCGCCTTTTCCATCGCTGGTCCACCGATAGGCTTTTTCATCGCCCGCTTTTTTGCTGACGACCTCGACCTTATCCGCAACCATGAATGACGAGTAAAACCCCACGCCGAACTGGCCGATCAGGTTCGAGTCCTTGCGCGCGTCACCGGTCAAATGCTCCATAAATCCCCTGGTACCCGAATGGGCAATGGTCCCCAGATTTTCCTCCAGGTCATGCTCGTTCATGCCGATGCCGGAATCCGCAATCGTCAATGTTTTGTTCTTTTTATCATCAAAATAAATATCAATCTTTGGTTCAAAATTCAAACTCTTGAATTTGTCATCAGTAAGAGTCAGATATTTTAGCCTGTCCAGCGCATCCGAGGCATTTGAAATGAGCTCCCTTAAAAATATCTCTTTATGAGAATACAAGGAATGAATTATTAGGTGTAGAAGCTGGTTCACTTCTGTCTGAAATTGATGCTTTGCCATAAAACACTCCTAAAAAATAATGATAGACCTGTTTTTATTTCAAAATTGTACTTCATTATCCCTGACGGCAGGCCCCGGGAAATAATATACAAAATTTAATAAAAAAAGGTCCTCTTCCTCTTTCTTGACATGAGATGTAATTTTGCTTTTATATGATGCAATAATTTTTTTACAATTGAAATATTTTTTTTAAAAAAATTGTAGAAAATACTTTCATCCGATCATACCGATGGTTCAATGATGCCGGCAATCACAATTGATATTCTCCATGCGGTCCATGGGCTCTTTAAAAGTCAGGGATCGTTTCGGGCTATTGAAGATTTTTTTATGACGCAGGCTAACTATGATCTCAATCGACTTTGAATGTTCCAACAGGCATCGTTTTGAAGGCTGCTTCAAAGATCACGATGCGTTTCAGAAGCAATTGGATTCAAAAATGATTTCCTGCCCGGTATGCAATTCTAACTGCATCAAGCGCCTGTTTACCGGATGCTCCATTCAGGTGCGTCAGTCCGTTCCCCTGAAAGGGAACCAGGCCACCGGCCTGTTTGAACTCATCAGGGCTTTCAATGCATATGTAAAGGATACCTATGAAAATGTCGGAAGGGATTTTGTCTCCGTTGCCCGCGCCATTCATTACGGGCAGGAGGATGAACGGGGCATCTACGGCGAAACAACAATTGATAAAGCGCGGGAGCTGCAGGAAGAGGGGATAGGCATACTGCCGATGATTGACATTGATAAAATTGAAAACTAGGACTCTCCGTACAGGAAAAAACTGCCCAGCGCAAGGAGAACATATACCGCGGGAATGACTACATTCAGGTAATATCCCGCGGTCAGCTCATAGGGGGCCTTGCTTATCTCATGGGCGGCCTGAAGGTAAATCACGCTGATCAGATACAATATATTTAATATGACCCGTATTACCATAACGATCAAGCCGGGAAAATATACGGTTACCAGCATGACCAGTGCTATGCCGATCATATAGTGCGCTATCGGGTTATTTATTGTAAAATAGGAATCGAAGATACGGTACCGCGCCATGGGCGCGACAACTGCGGCGAAGGCGATCACGGTGCCAACAACGATTCCCTTCTCACATAGATTTATTTCAAAAAATTTATCAAGGAGTTTCTGGAACAGCTTTCTGATGAAATTAAAGATCCAGGCAACAATACCGATGACCATATTCAAGAGAGATTTCATTGTTGTTCACCGCCTTCTGTCATGTTAATTGTCACGGTTAGTTTCACTGCCTCCGTGAAGCCTTCCGGCCCGGCGCCCCTGGTTGTGCGTACATGGTCAATGCCCGTATCTATCACCGTACCATCCTTCTTCCGGACAATAACGGGTATATCGACAGCCCTGAGCATGGCAATATCATTTTCACTGTCCCCGATCCCGATGGTGGTGACGGCTTCTTTGCCCTTCTTCCGGTAATAATCAATGATCCGCAGGATTGCCGAGCCCTTATCAGACCCGGCCGTCAATAAATGGTAAAACCTGCCCCCTCTTGTAATTGAAAGGGCTTTCTTATCCAGGGCAGCATTTATGTTTTCCATCTCCTCCGGTATTATCATTTTACCTGATTGAATTATAAAAGGGAGCGAGGAGAGCCTTTTCTGGGAAAGCAGGGCCCTGTCGCGGGACAAACCCGTTCGCTGCATGATTTCTTCCGCGCTCATATCAGTAATAAAAAGGACCGGTTCGCCCAGCAGGGCCTCCAGCAAATCCTTATTTTTCTTTAACTCCGAAACATCTCTGCCGAGGATTTCGGGATTTTTCTCTTCCCCGGGCCAGAATATGCCCCCGCCGTTTTCAAAAATAAAAGGCGCTTCAAGGCTCATTTGCTCATGAAGGTTTTTCATTTCAGGAAGCGTTTTGCTTGAGACGAGCACGAGAGGGATGGCATACCCTTTTAATAATGCCAGGCCTTCCCGTGCCGGTTCATAGCTGTAGGTATCATGATCAAGGAGGGTCCCGTCAAGGTCTGAAAAAACGAGGTACATTACTCGGATACCTTTTTGATCAGCATGAATTCCACTCTTCTGTTCCTCCTTCGGTGTTCATCGCTGTCGTTGGGGTACAGAGGGACCGTCTCCCCCATCCCGACATACTTGAGCCGGTCTGCGCGGATCCCCCTGCTCATCAGATAGTCGTTTACCGCCTTGGCCCTTCGCTCCGAAAGCTCCAGATTATATTCCTCCTTGCCGATGTCGTCGGTATGGCCCTCGATGACAACTTCATAGTTTTCATATTTCTGAAGTATCTGGAAAACCCGGTCGAGGATTACTTTCCCCTTATGCTTGATCTCATTACTCCCGAAGGGGAACTCTATGTTGCTGATCCGAATTTTCAGCCCCCGCTCCGTTACCATGACCAGCACATCCACTTCGAGCCGGTCCGGAGACGAGACCCCCTTATTCCCCGCCATATCGACGGCTTCAAGAACGATGGTGTAATCAGCGGCTGACTCAACAATGTCAAGGTTATCGCCGAGACCATCCCATAGAATCTCTTCGGGCACGGGCCCATGCCCCGTAAACGACTTGAAGGGCTCCCCTGAGGAGGCATAGATTATGATCTTCCATTGTTTTATCCCTGTCTCATCCTTTGCCCGTGGCTCTATTTTCAGGAGATCGTTTTCCCGGTCGCCGTCGGGGGAAAACAGGCCCGGGGAGTGAGAGACTGAAAGCTTCGGCGCCGTGCTGTCTACGATGAACTTCTTGTTGAACGATTCCGGCATGTTGCCGCTCTTGAAGGAAGCCGTGAACCGCGCATAGTAGATGCCGTCATTCAAACGCCCGCCATTGCTGTCGGTGCAGTCATAGGAAATCATTTTATCTATGGCATTGCCGCCGGTAATTTCTTTGATGGGTTTCATGCCCGAGTTCAATATGATTATCTTCCATTCCACCAGTCCGTAGGTGCTGGACAGGGTCGGGAAAAACTTCAAGGCAGCATCCTTCTGGAAGGAAAAATATTCAGACGACATGGTGATGTCCGCGACTTCATATTTCCTGGTCAGGGTTATGGAGCCGATAGCGCCGCGGGCCGAATTGCCGGCCTTGTCGGTGGAGTATATGAAATAGCTGTACAACCCTTCAGGGACATCCTCACCGGCGTCGTTTTTGCCGTCCCATGCAAGCCGCGCTGGCACGGCCGGCCCGGTCCATTTAAAATTTTTCACCACATTGCCCTGGGAGTCTTTAAAGCCGGCATACCATTCATCTTCCGGGGCAGTCTTTATCCTCTGCCCGATAACATAGACATCCTTTCTCCCATCCTTATTGGGGGAAAAAAGTTCATCACCCTTTTCAAGGGTCACTTCAGGGGGCGTATTATCAACGGTGATAAAACCGGATTTTGTTATCGCAATGTTATCCTTGTCATCCCAGGCGGTAAAGGAGTAGCTGTATTTTCCGTCGGGCACCATCTTTCCCCTGCCATCCGTACCGTCCCAGATCACCTTTTCCGGAACCACCATTGACTCGCGTTTTTTAAAGAGTCTCTTGAAAAATTCCTGAGCTGAAAGCCGGTCGCTGATGTCACGTTCGGATATTGAGTAATCCTTCACGAGCTGCGATCCAGAATCCATGATCTGCAGTTTCCAGCCCTTTATCCTGCTCCTGTCAAACACCCCCAGTTTGAATAAAACATAGTCCTTTGAACCGTCATGGTTTGGCGAAATATCCTTCTTGTCCGGCACGATCTCCGTTTCCGGGGGCTCGCGGTCCAGCTTTCCATATTCAAAATTAACGCCTATGTAGTGAACGTATTTCATGCGCGGATAGAAATTCAGCGCATAATTCAACGAGCCCTTGAAGCTCTCGGTATCAAGCTTGAGGCCAAAGCCGGTGGTGAAGCCGCCGCTGTTGTACGCGTGGGGAATCACGTACCCGCCCCTGAGGATGAGAATATCAAAAATTTCCGTTTCAAGGGCTATTTTAACCGGAAAATCGCGGTAATTGAGAACCGTGAACTCATTATGCAGTCCGATGTTGAAATGCTTTATGTCAAAAAATTTGAAACTGTATCCGATGGTGATGGCATTCATGTCCGCATACCCGGGGTGACTTCCGAAGGGATATCCGAAATTTATTGCGAGGCCGATCCTCGGGTCATGGATGCAAAAGCCATAGCGCACCCCGGTTGCCGGGAATTTATATATGAACCCGAGATTTCCCCCGGCGTAATACGAAGCCCCCTTTCCCAGGCCATAGACAAAGTTCAGGGAGAATCCGAGCATCAGCTGCCTGGTAAGGTCGCGGGCGCTCCCTACGCTTATGCTGTACCCTTCCTTCAGGTCTATGCTCCGGGGGAAATTGAGATACCTGAAAGATCCGGCGAATACGCCGTACGAGGTGGGAACGGCCATTGCGAATCCGCCGTCATAGAACCTGGTCGGCATCGGCAGTGAGCCGTACTGGAGGCTCACGCCGATACGCTCGGCATCGGCAATGGATGCGGGATTGATGTAGAACTGTTCAACGCCCGAGGAGGTTACCCCCGTTCCTGCGCGTCCCAGGGATTCAGACGAATTTCCGAAATTGTTGATATACCTTCCCCGGTAATATTCAGCTCCCTCGGATGCGGAAAAGAAAAACAAAGCGATTATGACAGCAAGTGCACGTTTCATCACAACCATCGATTCCAGAGATTAGATCAGATTTATGACAGGGATAGATGAAGCGTATTCACATAGCAAGTGATTTTTTACCGGCAACAGCCGATGATTGCGGCCGGCAAGAGGACAGATCTCTATCTTTTCCAGGCGTAGATTACCACGCTTTTCGGGAAAAAATAGTCGAAAAAAGATTCTGCTTTTCTGACCATGTTTGAATACAGCCCGAGATGCAGAAACTTGTGGTAAGCCTTTGTTATGGGATGTTCGCTCCGATGAAGCCCGACAACAGAACGTATCATCCACCATATGGTGTGGAATGCGTGCTTGAATCCGATGCCATAGACTTCCAGCCCGTTGCGGCGCATCATGGCCGCGAGTTCGCCGGGGAAATATCTTCTGATATGCCCGCCCGGTGATGTATAGTATTCATAGGTGAGGAGGTCATAGATATGCTCGCTGAAGACCGTGGGCACCGTAATGGCTATCCTGCCGTTTTTCTTCAATACCCGCGCCAGTTCCCGGCATGCCAGATCATCGTCACGCACATGCTCCATGACTTCCGAACAGATGATCCGGTCAAAGGATTCGTCCTTGAAAGGCAGGTTGAGCGCGTCCCCGGAGTGCACCAGGTACCGCGGCATGGAGCTTGTAAGGTGCTTTTTCATTTCTGTCAGGGAAAAGCGCGTTTTCCGGAGGCTCTCCATGTCCATGTCCATGCTGTAAACGGTCGCGCCGCGGGACACAAATTCCAGTGAGTGCCTTCCGAATCCGCACCCCGCATCAAGGGCTATGTCACCTTTTTTGACAGCAAGCCTGTCAAAATCAACGGTGAGCATTGATCACCTCTTCGTACATGGCGATCAGCTCGTGGGCGGCGTTTTCCCAGGTGAACACTTCCAGGACCCTCTTCCGCGCCGCTTTCCCCATCTCTTTGCGGAGATCCGGATTATCCAGAAGGAAGTCTATGCCTTCCGCTATTGCGTGGGCGTCGCGCGGCGGCACCAGGTACCCGGTCTTCATGTGTTCGCCCACGACCTCCGGGAGCGCCCCCGCGGTGGTTGTGAGAACCGGCAGTTCGCATGCCATGGCTTCAGCAGCGGGGAATCCGAATCCCTCGTAGAGGGACGGCAGAACGGCAATTTCATTCCTGGAATAGAGACGAATCAGCTTGTCGATGGGAATTTTCCCGGTGAAGGTGACCCTCCCGTTCAGGCCGAATTTGTTTATCAGGTTCGGCACCGTGCTCCGGTTGGGCGCCCCGCCATCTACGATGGTCAGGCTCACCTTGTGCTTCGTGAGGGTCATCGCTTTCAGGAGATAGATGACGCCTTTCTTGCGGTCTTCCACGTTGCCGACAAAGATGATGCTGTTCTTCTTCTTCTGCACGCCCTTTACCGGGTAGAAGAGGCTTGAATCCATCCCGTTGTAGATCACGTTTATGTTCTTCTGCTTTACGCCGAAGGCCTTGTTTATCTCTATCGCGGCGTTATGGGACACGGTGATGATCTTGTACATCCTGTTGGCCACGAATTTCTGCATCAGGAGGGGATAATACAGGATCCGCCTCATCTTGATGTTGAAGTCCGACGGATACTCAAACCAGGTTGAACGGTCAATGGTCAGGGGATGATGTATCGTCGAAATGAAAGGAACGCCCAGTCTCTGGATCAGGAGGAATCCGTAGCCGAGGCACTGGTTGTCATGAATGACATCAAACTTGTGGGTCTTCAGGAGCTCTTTCAATTTAAAAAAGGCCCGGATTGAAAAGGTTTCTATCTCGGGGAAAATCCCCATTTTTGCCGCGACAAATTCATAAAAGTTCAAGGGCTGAAAGGTTGCAAAGGGCTTATGGGGCTTGATGAAATCCTTTTTCTTGTTAAAGTAATTATGGTTGCTCACCCGGTGAATGACGACGCCTTCCTCGTCAAAAGGATAGGGAGGTCCGGCAATGACATGCACTTCATGGCCGAGCTTCACCAGCTCGCGCGCTATGTACATGACGTAGATTCCCTGTCCGCCGCAATACGGATTGCCACGGTAGCTTAACAGACATATTTTCATTGAGCTCTCCTGTATTTATTGATTACGTCCCGATATACTTCAAGAGTGTTCCTCGCCGCCACCGGCCAGGAAAAATTTTCCACCGCTTTTTTTCTGCCGTTTTTGCCCATTTGATCACGGGACCCGGTGTCCTTGAGAATGGCCATGATCGCATCCCGGAGTTCCCTTGCGTTTCCGGGCTCAACCAGGATCCCGCACGAAGAATCAACAACTTCGGGAAGCGATCCGGCCCTGGTCACAACCACCGGTGTTTCACAGGCCATCGCCTCGGCTGCGGGAAGCCCGAATCCTTCATAGAGCGAGGACATAACCAGCACAGTGGCCCTGCTGTACAAACTCACGAGGGTTTTATGGTCAACCTTGCCGGTAAAGGTCACCCGCTTTTCCACGCCGATCTTTTTTATGAGCTCCGCGGCATTCTTCTTCAGCGGCGGCCCTTCATCGACAATCGTGAGACCTATGCCTTCCGGCAGCTCCGCCAGGGCTTCCAGGAGAAAAATGATCCCTTTTTTATGGTCTTCGGTATTGCCCACGAAAAGGATGGTCTGCTTCTCCCTTTTTTCACCGGTATTCCTGAAGCTTTCCACGTCAAGGCCGTTATATACCACGGAAATCTTTTCTTTTTTAAGGCCGAAGGCGCGTTTTAGTTCATCAATTCCTTCCTTCGACGACGTGATGACCCTGTCAAGGCGGTTGATGACGATCCTCTGCATCATGAGCGGGTAGAACAGGACCGAGGTGAGAAGCCCCCAGAAATCCTTGTCCATCATCAGATCAGCTTCCCGGTCCTTGGTCAGGGGATGATGTATGGTCGATATGACCGGAATGCCGAAGCCCTTCATGAACAGAAGGCCCCACCCCAGGCCATTGATATCATGGATGAGATCGTAGTTCCGCTTCTTCAGAAGCTTGTGGATTTTAAAAAAAGCCCTCATGCTGAAGGTTTCCATTTCAGGAAAAATATGAAAGCGGGTCAGGATATAGTCGACGAAATTCCAGAAGGAAAAAACCCGTTTCAGCCGATCATAACCGAATTTTTTTGTCTTTACCATCCAGATATTCAGGTTCTCTATAGCATGAACCGTCGCCCATTTGTCCAGAGGATCCGGATACGGCGGTCCCACGAGAACATCAACCTCGACGCCAAGCCTGGCCAGCTCGCGGCTAAGATAATAAAGATAAATACCGAGGCCTCCGCAAAATGGACTGCCACGGTAACATAACAGCAAAACCCTCATGGTTATTTAAGACTGTTGCTTTTCTTCCGGCAGCGTTGAACGAGTTGTTATGATGGCGATGCCGACCCAGAACACGGCGCCCAGTATGACGATGCAGATAGCCGCGGCAGGAATCGCCAGGGCCCAGAAGTTCCTTATGTAAATGCCGTAGATCAAAAGAACTCCCAGGGCCAATGTTGTGATACACATAAAAAAGGCTTTGATTTTCGAATAATCTTTTTTCTCAACTATTTCAGGCATGGGAGGCACCACCTTTATTGCAAGAATTGTCCATCCGATCCAGAATCCGGTCCCAATGACGACCATCGAAACCAGTCCAATCGGAGCCGCAATCGCATAATACGTCAAGTTGCTCAGCTGCTGTAAATCAATCGGGCTATACGTTATATTTTCATTGATCACAAGGGTCAGGGAATAAATGAATAATCCCGTAAGCATCATTGCGAATAAAACTGCTAAATAACCTAAAATCCTGGGCCTTGGCATATTCTCATTCCTAAAAAAAACGAACTCTTCTTAGAGTCAGAATCAATCCGGCGTATATTAATGTCAACATATTAATCAGCCCTATACACTTTTCACCTTTTCCTGTTACTGCTTCCTGTAAAAACGGGCTGACTCAGGAATTTTTTTCATTTGTCTGATTATTTGTCATATCGGGTAGTGCTTTTTTCTAAGACTGTTCAAGCGTTGAAGATTTGCACGACATAAAGAACGCGGATTATTTTTCATTTATGGTTATTGGATAAAGACGTGTGGCGTAACAAATATTAGCATGATACGTCTTGAGGCATCATGCCTGCCGTGGCTTGAAAATTTTCCGTATGGAATCAAAATCATCGGTATTGTACACCACGACATAATCAAGAAGCCGGTACTTGTTTCTGATCACGGCACGGAAATCGATCTCTTCGCCGTTGATATACCTGACCATGCAGCCCGCCTTCAGCACGATCGGCACCGCCCCGGCCCAGTCCCAGAGGTTTGATTTGCCGATGAAAGCGAGGGTCCTGTTGCGCGCGTTATCCGCCGCAAGGCAGGCGTGCAGTGCCGTTGACCCGAGGTTTCGTATCTTGCCCGGGAAATCGATAACATACCTGTTGCTCACTTCGGAGGCGTTGAAAATATTTGTTTCATTATCGACGATGATATTTCTGTCCGCTTTTACTGTCCGTTCGTTCATGTAGGCATTGCTGTCATCGTTATAGAATAACATGTCAAAACCGGGGGAATACACAAAGCCGTAGAGTGGCGTATATCCCCTGAATATCCCCACCGAAACGCACCATTCCGGAAGATGCATGCTGAACATAGCCGTGCCGTCAATGGGGTCGATTATAGCGGACATGGTGTCATTCCCGGGGTCCGGTGCCGACCCCGAGTTGTTTTCTTCCATGATGAAATTAAAATTTTCATAGCGGTCAGAGATACGTCGCATCAGCAGGTCCTGGACCATCAGGTCTGCCTGGGTAACTATTGACCGGTCACTCTTTCTGTTTACGGTTATGGTATCCTTCTGGATCTGGCGGGCCATGGCACCCGCCTCCATGATTAATTTTTTAAAAAAAGTGAAATCATTATCGGTAAACAATGTTGTCATGCCTTTTCTGTCTTTCTTTTTGATAATTGGATAAACATGCTATTCAAACCTGAAACTCTTGGCTATTGAATGAAACTGTTCTTCATACCGATGGAAGGCATTTATCTGGCTGAGTCCGGTAATCACATAGTACCGCGCGTTCCTGTTAAGTACATACACCAGGGCCTGGTAACCGAAATCGTGGATCGTGTAGCTATAGGTAAGCCACTGCGCCTGACTGCCGGCAACGGTGATCTCACCGGCGGCGAGAATTCTCACACCCCGCAGCCTCTGCAGACCGTTTTTCTGCTGTTCGACGTAATCGTTCAGGGAAACAGGCTTCTTTACTTCTTCCACGACGACATTAACATTCTGCCTGATGAGGGACGACCCACCTTCATCCGGGATCTCAGCGAGAATTCTCGTGCCCTTCTGGTTTTCGCTTATTTTCCATGTTTCAGGAAACGATATGGAAAACCGCGCATCGCCGCAGAAATATCTCCGGTCATGCCCCCTGCTGCAGCCGGATGCAGCCGCAATGAAAATACATAGCCCCGTGACACAGCAGAGGCTCATGGTCTTCAGGGCAATCGTGGCGCCGTCTTTCAGTTGCTGTTTCATAGACTGTTACGGAACCGCAGCTCCTGTACCATCCAAGAACCGTTTTGCAGAATATTCAAGAAAAAAACGACAAGGCGCATCCCAATGAAACATCAGAGGCTGTACTTCCGGGCATTGCTCACGAAGACATCTTCTAGGCTCGGGGTTATCCGGTGAATCGAATATGACGGTATATGGTGCTCCTTGAAAAAAGCAACAATTTTTTTCTGTACCGGCACCTTCGCTTCACAGAGGATATGGATGTCAGCGCCGAATATCGCCGCTTCGACAATGAAATCCTGATACCTGATTTTTTCAAATACCTCGAGAAAATTATCCGTCACGATCGAATAAACAGAATTGGTAAAGTTCCTTTTCAGCGACTCGGGTGAATCAAGGGCGATGATCTCTCCCGCTATGACCAGGGCAATCCTGTTGCAGTGCTCCGCCTCGTCCATGTAGTGGGTCGTCACGAAGATGGTCCGCCCCTCCTCGGAAAACCGGTAGATTATATCCCAGAAGTTCCGGCGCATGAGGGGGTCCACGCCGGACGTGGGCTCGTCAAGGAACAGTATCGGCGGGTCGTGAAGTATGGCGCCCCCCAGGGCCAGGCGCTGTTTCATCCCCCCGGGCAGGTTCTTTACCAGGTCGTTTTTTCTTTCCCCGATGCCCGCCATGTCGACCACCCGTTCGATGGCCTGCTTCAGGGGCGTCCCTTCGAGACCATATATACTCCCGTAAAATTCCAGGTTTTCCACGACCGTGAGGTCTTCGTAGAGGCTGAACCGCTGGGACATGTATCCGATGATGGTCTTGATCTTCTCCTGCTCGCTGATGATATCGTATCCGGATACCCGGCCCTCGCCCGCGGTGGGCATCAGGATGCCGCAGAGCATCTTGATGGTGGTCGTCTTCCCTGCCCCGTTGGGCCCCAGGAACCCGAAGATTTCCCCCTTCTCCACCGACAGGCTGATATTGTTCACCGCGGTAAAATCGCCGAATTTTTTCGTCAGGTTCCTGATCTCTACAACCTTTTCCATTACTCCATCCTCCTGCTCAGCCTGCGGGCGCTTAGATTGAGCAGCGCAACGCCGATGATGATGAGCACCAGAAGCTCCTTCCATAATACCGTAATGCCGACGCCCTTGAGAAAAACGCCCCGTATTATCACTATAAAGTACATGAGAGGATTAAAATACGTGATGAACTGTATCGTCTCCGGCATGGCATAGATGGGGAAGGCAAATCCTGAAAATAGGATCGCCGGTATAAAGTAGAGGAAGAACGACATCATCGCCTGCTGCTGCGTTTTGGATATCGTGGAAATAAATATCCCCACCGCCAGTGAACACAGAATATAGAAAAACGCCGCGAAATAAAGAAACAGGATATTTCCCTTGAACGGCACGCCGAACCAGAAAATCGTGATGATGGAAACGATGAGCATATCGATAAAGCCGATGATGGCGAAGGGTATCGTTTTCCCCATGATGAATTCCATGGGCCTGATGGGGGACACGACGATCTGCTCCATGGTCCCCGACTCCCTTTCCTTGACAATCGACATTGACGTCAGCATTACCGTTATGAGGGAAACGATGAATCCGATGACACCGGGTAGGAAATAATTCTTGCTGAGGAGCGTCGGGTTGAAATAAGCACGGTCAAGAATGCGGATGCCCCGGGGCATTACCATCCCGGCGGTCTCGCCAGCCTGTGCCCCCGGGAGGCCCGACATGCGGTAAAGTATCTGCGCCTTGATCCTTCCGAGGTATTCCTCCATGAAAAAACCCTGCATTATTTCATTTACATAGGCGGTGATGATCGCACCCCTGTTGGAATCAGTCCCGTCTATGATCACCTGTATTTCCGATACCTTGCCTGTTTTAAGATTTTTTGACAGGTCCCGGCGCAGGTGGATAAACGCCTCCACCTTTCCCTGGTCCATGAGCGGCGTCAGATCTTTATTCGAGTACAGATATGAATGCAGTTTGAAATATCCCGAACCGGTGAACTTTTCAATCAGCCCCCTGCTTATCAATGTTTTGTCTTCATCCAGCACAGCCAGGTTGACGGTGTTGACATCGAGGTTGATGGCGTACCCGAAAATGACGATCATAATTATAGGCGGCCCGAAAACCACGCCCCGCATCCGGATGTCGCGCAGCACCTGGGCGAATTCCTTTTTTATCATGCTGATAAGCACTTTTGGTCTGATGAATGGTTTCATGTCTCCGCTGCCTCGTCACCACTTATCCGGGAGGCTGACCCTGAATTTTTTAATGCACAGGGCAAGCACCAGAACGCAGAATATTGAAAGGAACACTATTTGCGTCATGAGCACGGGATATCCCACCCCGCGGAGGATGATCCCCTTCAACACAACGATCATGTATTTTGCCGGAATGATGTAGGTGATGGCCTGGATGATCACCGGCATGTTCTTTATGGGAAAGATAAAATCAGAGAGCATGAAGGACGGCAGATAGGTAAGGACTATGGCAACCTGCACCGAGAGGACCTGGACCCGCGTCAGCGATGAGACGAGTATGCCCAGACCGCTGGTCCCCACCAGGAACAGTATTGAAATGAGAATCAGCTCCAGAAAACTCCCCCTGAAGGGCACGTTGAAAACAAAATAGCCGATGACCAGGGCGCAGACGACATCGAACAGGCCGATGAAAATGTAGGGGATGAGCTTCCCCAGCACCACTTCGTATCCGCGAACCGGCGTTGTAATGAGGGTTTCCATGGTCCCCCGCTCCCATTCCCGCGATATGGTGAGGGAAGTGATCAGGGCGGAGATGATGGCCAGTATGAGGCCCAGGTTCCCGGGTATGATGAAATTTCTGCTCTTGAGTTCCGAATTATACCATATCCTGTTTTTTATCTCCACCGGCTGCCGCAGCGACGTCAATCCTTTCTTCGTCAGGGCCTGCGCCAAGTAGTCCCGGTTGAATTCATAGCTGATGGCCTTAACATAGCCGGTCGCGATCAGGGCCGACATGGAATCCGAGCCGTCCACCAGGACCTGTATATCGGCATACTTCCCTGAATTGAATTTTCTTTCAAATGACGGAGGGATCACCACGGCCATCGCGATCCTGCCGGTATTGATGAGCCGGTCGATTTCTTTGTAATTATCAACATACCGGATAATCGAAAGGTACTCGGTATGCTTGAACCGCTCAAGGTACTGGCGGGAAATATAACTCCGGTCCTGGTCAAACACCGCGATTTTGACATGCTTGACATCGAACACCAGGGCGTAGCCGAACAGAAGCACCAGGAGTGTCGGGATAAACATAGTCAGGAAAAGACTCCGGCCATCACGGCGTATCTGGATCCACTCCTTGTCCGCGATCGCGACCATGCGTATGAGGGAACCAAAAGCTTTCATCGGTCTTCCTCCCTGGTTATGATCTCAATGAAACTGTCCTCGAGGCGCGGCATTACCTCTTCAGCCTTGAGGATGCCGATCCCCTTCCTTTTCAACAGCATCTCCGCCTGCTTTCTTGTCTTCCCCATGGTTCCGGTAAAAATCCTGATTGAATTCCCGGTGCGGACGATCTTCATGCCGCCGTCCCGTTTCAACGAGGTCTCCGCACCGTGGGGGTCATCGACGATTATGTGAAGCATCTTCTGCTGCAATTCCTCCCGGATAGATTTCGGCTTCCCCAGACGTATGAATTTCCCGCGGTACATGAGGGCAACCCGGTTGCTCCGCTCCGCCTCGTCGAGGTATGCGGTGGTAACGATGATGGTGACCCCCTGACCGAGGAGCTCATAGAGGATGTCCCAGAACTCCCGCCTCGAAACCGGGTCAACGCCGTTGGTCGGTTCGTCCAGGAGCAAGACTTCCGGCGTATGGACCAGGCTGCAGACCAGACCCAGCTTCTGTTTCATCCCGCCGGAAAGCTTGCCCGCAAGCCGGTCCCTGAAAGGCCCGAGCCTGCTGAACCCGTACAGCGAATCGAGCTTTTTCCTGATCTCCCGCCGTGACAGGAGGAACAGCCTGCCGAAGAAGAATATATTTTCCTCCACCGTCAGGTCCTCGTACAGTCCGAAGCGCTGGGGCATGTAGGCCAGGCTTTCCTTTATTTTGAACGGGTTTTCTTTGACATCGATGCCGTTGATAACAATGCTCCCTCCGTCCGGAACGAGGATTGAGGATATCATCCTGAGGAGGGTGCTCTTGCCCGACCCGTCAGGTCCCACGATACCGAAGATCTCGCCCTTATTGACGGTAAAGCTCAGGGAATCAACGGCGGTGATATCCCCGAAAGTCCTAGTTACATCAACGGCGGTTATCATTTCTCCGCTCCGGTCAAGATGAAGGCATCCGCCGGCATACCCGGCTTCAGTTGCTGGTCCTGATTGGGGACGGCGATTTTCACCGCAAACATCAGCTTCACCCGCTCGTCCCTGGTCTGGATCGTTTTTGGTGTGAATTCAGCCTTGTTGGATATGGATACAACTTTGCCGATGAATTTCTTATCGGGGAAGGAATCAACGCTGATTTCCGCCTTCTGGCCCAGCTTTACCAGGCCCAGCTGCTTTTCATTGACGTAGATCCTGATCCAGGTGTCTTTAATGTCGGCTACGGTCAGCACCGGCGTGCCGGGAAAGGCTATCTCGCCGATTTCCAGGTTTTTTTCCAGCACCACGCCGTCTATGGGAGAAGCAATGACCGCGTTGTCGATGACCGCGTTTATCTGTTCATTCGCGGCCTTTGCCATGCGGTACATGGTTTCCATGTTGTCAAAATCCTTCTTCGATACCGACCCGCTCCTGAAGAGCTCCCTGACCCGGTCCATGTTTTTCTTGGCATTGTTCAGGTTCGCTATGATGGAAAGGCGCTGCGCGTCCAGCTCGTCATAGGCGATCCGCACCAGAACCTCGCCATGCTTTACGTTCTCTCCCTCATCGCGGGTAATGCCGATGATCCTGCCGGCCAGCTTCGAGCTGATGTCAATCTCGGTGACCTCGATGGTTCCAGATCCTTCGATGCGTTTGCCGTCCTCTCCGATATGCCGGAACACTTCGAAATACAGTATGGAGATCGTCAGTACCGCGGCCACGACGGCAATGGGAATGATCTTCTTCTTATTCATGGTCTTCTCCTCCGAAAATAATGCTGTCATCATCAGTGCCGATATCCTTCCTCAGTTTTGCCAGGGACTGGTAGTAGCTGTTGATGGCATTGATGTATCCTGCCTGTGCCTGGGTAAGGGCGACCTGGGCCCCGAACAATTCGGAGTTCTTGATTACCCCGGCCCGATAGCTTTCACGGGCAATGCGGAGCCCCTCCCGGGCCTTGTCCACATTTTCCCTGTGCGATGAGATGGTCCTGCTTGCCGTCAGGAGGTTTGAATAGGATGACTTGATCGAAATGGTGATGAGCCGTTTCACCTTGGCTATCTCCTCTTCGGCCTCAAGGGCTCGCGCCTTTGCCTCGCGGCCCTGCGCCCGGGAAGAATCAGCGGGCAGGAGGGCGCTCCACCGGTACGTCGCGGCAACGCGGACCATCCAGTTCGGCTGCCACTTGCGCTCCCCGGCGATTTGCGATAAATCCATGTACGCCGCTCCTCCGCCGGTCGTGGGTATCAGTTTCGCCCCTGCCGTCGTAAGCGGATAATTATATCCATAGTATCCCCCGGCCGTGAAGGTGGGCCACAGGTAATAGGAGTCGTTGATGTTCTTGGCATGGCCGGCTATTTCTTTCTTCATCCTGAGCTGGATGATCTCTGGCCTGTTCTTCAGGGCCGCGCCTCCTACCCGCTGGATAAAGGAATCTATATCATTCTCCGCAACGCGGTACTTATCTTTTTCGATGACGCCCCGGTCCGCCGCATATGCCCCCTCGTCAAGACCCAGCTGGTAATTGAACATCTCAAGGGCAAGGCGGTACCGGTTTTCAGCTTCCAGCAATAGCGGTTCCTGGCTCTTGAGCTGGACCTGCGCCTGTAACAGCTCATACCGGGGCACGCTGCCCGTCTTGTATAAGCTGTTGACATCCTTCAGATTTTCCTGCAACAGCTTTATGGTGTCTTTTCTGATGGAGATCATTTCCTCCGCCAGGATGAGGTTGAAATAGCTTTCGATCACGTTGAATTCAATGTCGCTTTTAACCTTCCTCAATTCTTCCGTGGAAACGGCATAGGCCTTGCGGGTCATTTGCAGCGAATTATAGAACATGCCGGGGTTGATCCCGAACTTCACCTGCACGACCTTGACATCATACTGGCCGTCCATCATGCTCATGAATCCCGATTCCGCTCCCTGCCGCGTCAGGGACGCCTCGGATTCAATTGCCGGGAGGAGCATCCCCCACGCCTGGTTCACCTTTTCAGATTCAGCCCTGTGGCGCTGGAGGGCGATTTTATAGTCATGGTTATTGGCCTTGGCGATGGTGATGGCGTCATCGAGACCTATTTTTTTTGGCGCATTTCCGCCTCTGACCGGAAGCTGAGACAGCAGCCCTGCAGCAAAGCACAATGCTGCCAATAGTAACAAGTTTTTTGTAGTGCTTTTCATGGTCCCTCCTTATGACGCCAGGATTCCGGTCTTCACGACGGTCAGCAGGTTCTTTTTATACTCTTCAAAAAAATCTTCGTTGAATATCGTTTTCCCAAAATCAGTATCAGACAGGGTTATGTGGATGGCGTTGGTGAAAACAATTGATCCAAGCATCTGGATAAAGGTCAGGTGGGGGACGATCTTTTTGAATGCCCCTGACTGGATGCCGGCGGTAAACAGCTCCTGCACAAAGCCCATCATCGGGATGATGACATTGGGGAGCATCAATTTCTTGAAGTATTTACCCCCGCTTGAAAGCTCGCGGAGCATCATCCTGATGACGTCCTGGTCAACCCTGCTTATGAAATCGATAAAAAGAGAAACAATAGCCTCAAGCTGAGCCTCAGCCCCCTTGTCCTTAGGAATCTGTCCGGTTATTCGCGGGAAAATCTCCTGATAAAATTCTTTCAGTATTGATTCATACAGATCTTCCTTGCTTTTAAAATGATAATAGATCATGGCCTTGTTTATTTTGGCTTTCTGGGCAATACGGTCAACCCTCGCGCCTTCCAGCCCGTATTGGGCAAATTCCTTCATTGCCGCTATTTTAATCTTCTGTTCAGTAGAAATATCTTCCATGGCAACCTTCATTAACCAACTATTTAGTTTAACTAACCATTTAGTTAAAAATAATATTAATTAATCAACTCGGCAACTGAAATTGAAAAAAATTTCAAATTTATAAAAAATTTGTTTTTAATAAAGATGGCAGAAACTAGAGTATTTCTAAATCAACAATGGAAACAAACCGATCATGATCGCTAAAATAAAAGGAACCATAGACGAGCTGAAACCAACGGAGGTTATCCTGGATGCCAATGGCGTGGGTTACGGCCTGACCATACCACTTTCAACCTATGAAAAAATCCAGGCCCTGAATGAAACCACACTGTTTGTCTACACCCATCACAAGGAAGACCAGCTGAAGCTTTTCGGCTTTTTTACCGAGAATGAACGGGATCTTTTCACAATCCTCCTGAACATCAGCGGCATCGGCCCTGCCATGGCCATTGCAATTCTTTCGGGCATAACAGTCGGCCGACTTGTCGACGCGGTTCAATCCGAAAATGTTTCTCTTCTTACCAAAATTCCCGGCATCGGCAACGCCAAGGCGGAAAAGCTTATCTTCGAGCTGAAGAGGAAGCTGAAAAAAATTGCATCCATTACGGGTGAACCCAGGGAGCCGCGGACACAGAAAAACGACGCCATAGAAGCCCTGGTGACACTCGGCTTTGATGATGCCAGGTCGTCAAAAATTGTCGATGAACTGGTTAAGAAAAACCCTGACAGCTCCGTTGAGGCCATCATCAAGGAAGCGCTTAAACTCCTCTCCGCCTGATCATGGGCCGATGCCGATGATTATTTATTCCCTGAATGAATTTTTCGATAGAATCCTTCTTGCCCAGCGGGAAGCCATGTTCCCCGTTGCTTTTCTTAGAATGACTATGATGCCCTGCGTGCCATTGCCTCCCAGAAAAATGCCGTAGCTCACCGGCTTATTCGTTCCATCAATAACCGTCGAAGTTTTGCCCCAAAGCTCAATTAATGGCCTATTCGGATCATCTTTACCGGCTTGCTCAAGGCACGTATAATTATAGGATGCCCTTGTTCGTTTCTTCTGTTCAACGGCGGTACCCATGGTAAAGGTTTCCTGCAAAGCATTGAAGATTTTCACTTTCCCCTGAAAGGGGATCTTTATTTCCGGCAATGCCGGCATGGTGTCCCAGGCATTGCCGCAATAGAGATAACGGGCCAGGCGCATGCAATCATTCACGGTAAAAGAAATCCTGAAATCGAGCCCTGCCAGAAGTTCTGCCCATTGCCTTTTATCTGATACTGCCGGAAGCGGCGCATCAATTCCTGCTGATGAGCTAAAATACCGATAAAAATCCCTGAATTTTTTTTCTGATATGACGTTATACAGTGACGCAAAATAGAGGTTGCACGAGTTGGAAATTGCGTCTTTCATCTGCACCATGCCGTGACCTTTCGGTTTCCAGCACCGATCAGGAATATTATTGTCCTCCCTGTTTCTGCCGCTACAGTAGTATGTGTAATCATTGAAAATATCCGGCCTCTCCACAGCAACATAGAGCGCAACGATGAGCTTGAATAGTGAACCGGGAGGAATTTTCCTCCTTAAAAATCCCTGCCCCGGGGCTGATGAAACGACCTTCCCTGTGGCAATGTCAAAGAGGCAGTATGAACAGTAAGGGGACAGGCATTCCTTTGATCCGATGTTGGTGAACTGGATATCAGGATAATAGTGTTCGAGTATCTCGTACCTGTTGTAGCCGAGCCTGGACAGGGCCATGGCCCCGTGCTGGCACAATCCGACGCCGTGGCCGAGACCCTCGCCCTTGAAGTGGAAATGCTTTTTTCCTTCTATGACTTTTTCCGACACCGTAAAGGTATTGCTGCGGATAAAATTCCATCCCTTGACCCGGTTTATTTTTAAGCGGAATGTTTCTACCGGCAACTGCAGATTATCGGTGGATGACGTCATATTGACTTTCAACGTATCCGCGTCATAATGAAGCATCAATCCAGCATCACCGGTTGCAGCTGCTCCTTGGAAAAAGACAGCATTCATGTCATCCTGGCTGATGGACCGTTCCCAATGAGATTCCTTTCCTGAGCAGAGATGAAGCCCTTCCCGATAAAGCCAATCCTTGATATTCGTGCCGCGGGCTCCAGCGGATTTACTTCTGCCGGTAAATACGCCCTGATCGCAGATCTTTCCCCCGCAGCGTGAATGAAAAAAAAGGTTGTCTCTTGATTTTTCATGATCGATCACCCAGTCATCATTGAATCGAAGGGAGCTCTGTATCCTCCCGCGGTATACCTGGCAGTGGGTCAGGTCGCAGAAATCCGCGTCATCATGGAGACGGGACTTTTTCGCATGATAATACCGCGCCCGTATCAGGTGCGCCAGGGCCAGTATGCCCTCTGATTCCTTCCACTGATTCCCGCTGTATTCCGCCAGGGCCGAATCAACCGCATACCGGTTGAGATGCTCCGTCACATATACTTTGAGGTCATTATTCCCATACCGTAGTGTCATGGGGAGGGGATAATTCCTGATGGCGCCATCGATGGAAACCTCGGCCATATCCATATTCGAGCCGGAAGAAATGACCAAAACGCCGGGACCCGGCGCCGGCTTTGAATCAAGATAAACCTCCAGCACCCCTCCCTGGACGATACATTCAATGGTTTTTCCTCCTGGTAATCTGCTGCCGGTTTCATCCCTGGTTATCGATCCCATTTTTGTCTTTATGGAGATCCTTTTTATCGTGCCGTTTTTAAGCAGTCGTACCTGTTTGGATAAAATATGTATGGTTACCGGCGGATCAGCATCCGCATAGAGAGTAGCGGGGAAAATCGCTATGATAACCAGATACAGGATGATCAGATATTTATTCATTGGCAGGATGACCGTTAGAACCGTGACCGGGAGCTGATACCCGCGCTTCAGCTAATGGGATTATAAGTCATCCCCTTTTTTCTTGACCATGCCCATGAGGTTTCTTGAAAAAAAGCCGAGTCCAAAACCCGTACCCATAACAAGCATGATCAGTATGATCATGGGGATTTCCGGCGCCCAGAAGAATATATGGAGGGCGACTGAATGGGTGTTTTGTATCACCAGTATGGCAAGAAGAACAACTGACACGATCAGTGCGATAGTTTTTGGTTTCATTGCAGCCCCTTAAAAAAATAGAATATGCCCCCGCCGCAGGCGGGGGCCATGCATGCTTGTTACTTTTTCCTCACATCCACGACCACCGGCGCAGACCATCCCTGTATTGTCGGCTCGTACATGCACTCCATCCGCGACGGCTTCACCATGAAATTTCCCGGCAGCTCAGCCCTGACGATATAGGCCACCTCGTAGACCTCGTTCTTTTTCAGGTCAGTGAAGAAATAGACCATCCGGTTGTCCCATCGCTCGATGTGGACAAAGGGGGTATATTCGTCGTAGGCGTTGTTTTTCGTCACCTCAAAGCCGGACGGGAGATAATCCTCAAGGACCAGATACTGGAAGTCGTCCTGGGCCTGGAATTTCACCTTGACCAGGAGCTCGTCTCCGACCATGATCACCTTCTTGTCCGCCAGGCTCTGAGGCACCATGTACTCGTTGTTCCGTGAATCGCGCACCCGCGTAATGGACGCGAAGGTCCTGGTTATCCTGATCCCGTTCGAAAGTGCGTTTATGCCGCGCTCTTCTGATCTGATCAGGGACAGGGCGCCCTTTTCTTTGAAGTAGAGGGTGCCGGCTATAGTCACGTCAAAGCTCACGTCCGTTCCTGCATTCCCGTCGGCGCTGACGGTAAAGGACGTCCGCGGACTTTCCCCCCTAAGTTCGACCTTTCGCGTGAGCTTTTCCATTATTCCGGGGTTCTCCATGTCATAATCGACATCGGCTATTTTTTTCCCGTCAAGGCTGAAATTGACATTCCCCTTCGTGACGGCCGTCCCTCCCGACTGCTCAAGATATCCGCACAGGGCCAGCATAACCGTGGCTGTTTCCTTGGTGGATGTCCACGCATCGCCGCGGGACCTTCCGCACAGGGAGCGCACTATCTGCGCCGGGAGCGTCGACCTGTTTCCGGCGCTGACCAGGGCCGACAGGACATGGGCGGTCATCTCCGTTTCGCCTCCGGGCCAGCTCCAGCGGTCCCTGCCCCGGCTCTCCCAGTAAATGCCTCGGCTGTCCTTTTTAGCTCCCTGGACGATCGATTCAACCAGTTTCGGCAGCGCGCCGTTTATGTCATTCCTCATGTCATCGGTCAGTTTTGGATGGGACTTTGACAACGACAGGGCCTTGACCAGGCATGCCGTCTGGTAGGTGCCCGGTTCCTTCACCTTGAGAATCTTTTTAAATATCTCATGGTCCCATCGCCCCCACAGGGCGTTGATATAGATCAGGTATGCAACGGCGTCCCATTCCTCCAGCTGGGGATTGGCAAAATATTTCTGGATTGCGCCGAGCCCCTTGTTGACAATGGATCTATCAACGGCAAACCCAGCTGACTGGGCCAGGTGCAGGGAATAGAGGACGTAGCCCGTGACAAAGGCGTTGCCCCGGCTTCCGGCCCACCATCCCCAGGTGCCGTCATCATTCTGGTAGCGCTGGATCCGGTCCACGCCGCCGCTTACTTTCTCATCGAGCTTCTTCTTTGCCCTGTCATTGATGAACCGATCAAAACCCTTCTGCTTCATCATCCGGTTCAGCGCCAGGTTCGGTATGAAGCTGTTCAGGGTCTGCTCGATGCAGCCGTAGGGATACTCGCTCAGGTATTTCGTCGCCCTGAGCATCTGGATGATGGGGGACGGATTGAGGGACACGGTCACCGATTCCGGCACGAAGGTAAAATCATCGGTCTCGGCAAGGGACGTTACGGTGACGGTCCGGTTGGCCGCCATGTCGCCGATGCCGTAGAGTTTGAAGGGCGTGCCGCGCCGCTCCACCGGGACCGTCAATTTCAGCGCATCCTTTGCATCCCGCACCGACAACGCGGAGAACTGGAGTATCACCTCGCTCTTGTCTTTCGGCACCTTGTAGGGATAATAATTCCGCGCGGAACCGAAGGGGGGAAGGCTGATGGAAACTTCTTCGTCCGCCTCAAGGACACTGTCATCGGCCTTGAATACTGTATCGACCTTTTTAAGGCCCAGCTCGGTATTGCTGTTCACAATGCCGATGAGGCTCAGAGTGTCTCCCTCTATCAGGAACCGCGGCTTGCCGATGCGCGCGATCAGGTCCTGGGTCACGAGGAAGGTGCTCTTCTTTTCGCCCATCCTGCCTTCCCGGTCATGGCCCCGCACGGTAAGCCGCCAGGTGGTCAGGTTGTCAGGAAGTGTGAAATTCACCCGGGCGGTCCCGTCCTCGCCGGTCCTGATCCTGGCGGACCAGAAGGCGGTGTCCTCGAATTTTTCCCGCACCTTGACCTTGCCGTCCTTTGCCGCGCCGGCCAGCATGGTTATCGGATAGGAATAGCTGGTGAGGACCCAGTTGGATATCTTTGTGTAGAAGTAATCCCTCATCAGGGGCGTATGATCATAGCGGACCTGGAATATCGCCTCATCAACCGCTGCCAGGGAAAGGTCCGCTTTGACCGGCCTTCCCTTTTCGTCCACGGCCCTGAGAATGACATCCGCCTTTTCTCCCGGCATGTATTTCGGCTTACCGGTTTCTATGGAGATAGAGAGCGCCGTGTCATGGACCGGCAGGGATACGCCCACCGACGACGTGTACAGGGCCCGCTTACGCTGCATGGTGGCGGTGACGTAGAGGTTCGGGGCGTATTCCGGCTTGATGGTGAACTGCACCGGCATGATATTGCCGGTCATTTGTATCACTTTCGATTCATACACGTCCCTTCCTTCAAGGGTGACGCAGACATAGGCATCGGTAAAGCAGCTCTTGATGAGGCAGGTAATCTCTCCCGGCTTGGCCAGCTCCGTGGCATTGACGGAAAGCTCCAGGTTCTTGAACCGCGACGCGACCCGGGCCCCTTCCATGCTGTAAATCCATATCACCCGCGATGCGGTGATGACGTTGTCCTTCCGGTCAACCCCGTTCACCACCAGGTCGAATTCGCCGTAAAAGCTGAACTGTTTCGGCAGTTCCACCGTGGCAACGCCCCGGTCGTCCGTGGCCACCTGCTCAGAGAAGAGTGGCTTGCTGTCATGGATATAGACCCGCTCCCAGGGCTTCCATATATACCGGTAGAGCTCCACCTTCACCTTGGCCCGGTACGGCTTGCCGGTATGGGTCATGGTTCTGATCGTAACCGGCTTCTTTTCTCCGCTTGAGAAGAACTGCTGCGCCGGTTCGATCTTTATGTAGTATTCCCCGCGTCCCACCCGCACTTTGTTTGTGGAGCTGATGCTCACATTGGAGCGGTCCACCACGGTGGCCTCGCAGGTGATTTCCCGATCGTAGGGATAGTTGCCGGCATGGAGGCGCAGCACCGTTATGCCGTCATTGTCCGCGTATTTCTCGCCTTCAAGGATTATGCGGTTATAGGAGCCGCCCGATCCGTAATCCTGTTCCCACCAGTAATGTGCGTCGGTATCCCTGAGCTTGGTTTCATAAAAACGGTATTTGACCAGGGCTCCCTTCAGGGGAGCGCCGAAGAAATATTTCGCTTCAACCTTGAATTCGGCCGTATCGCCATTTATGAAATAATCCTTCGACGGCGTCACATTGATGGTAAACTCCGGCTTCCGGTACTGCTCGACATAGAATTTCCCCCTGCTGTAGAGGTTCTTTTCCGAAGGACCCACCATGATTTCATGGATGCCGAGATTCCCTTCCCGGGACAGTACCACCTTGCTGTCAGCGACCCCCCAGTCGTCAAGGGAAGCCTCGCCTTCATCAATGGTCCTGTCCATGTCCCAGTTTTTAATTTTGTAATATATTTTCTGCCCCGCCGCCGGCATAAACCGGTGCTCCCGGTTTTTGCCGATTATCTTGTAGTAAACCGTGTCACCTGCCCGGTATACCGGCCGGTCCGTGTAGATAAAAAACTTCTTCTGCTCCTTTTCAAAGGATGACGGTGCTCCGGTATTGCAGATGGCGTAGCTGCCGTCCTTTGCTATGACTATGGCTGATAGGTATTTGTTCGATTGTATCTTTTTGTGATAAACCCCCTCTTCGTCGGTAGTCCCTTGAAGGACCAGAGCCACCGGGAGGTCCTCCACCTTTTCAGGGGCCTTATAGGTTGCCTTCTTTTTGCCTTTTTTCTGCACCGGAGTGATATCAAAAATCGCGATTTTTGCGTCACGGATTGGCGTATTGTCCACGAGATTCGTGACATAGGCGAAGATTGAATCCTGCGAACGCTTCATCACGACACCGACAGTGGTCAGGGAAAAGAACTTCCTGCTTATTACTTTACCGGCCCCCTTTACTTCAACGCAGTATCCGCCGGTGGGCATGGCGGTTTTTACCTGCAGAGACTGATACCGCCACTCGTATGGCTCGAATTCCCTGATCGGCTCGTCCCAGGAGGTTACCGCTTTCAATCCCGATTCCTCCGGATTGATCCTGTCAGGATCGACACCTCCCCGCACCAGCAGGTCCACGGGGACCTTGTAGATGGTGACCCTCAGGCTTTCCAGGCGGAGCGACCTGATATTGAATTCAACGGTATCCCCGGGGGAAAAGGTATACCGATGGGCATAGACCTGGACCTGCGGCTCCTTTGCCCTGACCGTGAAATTGACTGGATCCTTTTTTTCCTCTTCGGCTATTTTTATTTCCCGCGCCTGCAGGTCATAGAACCCCTGGTGGCTTACATTCATTTTATAACTGCCGGGCTTGACGTCCTCGATGCGGAACGTCCCGTCCTGGTAGGTCGTCGCAGAATAGGTCACGTTGCCGCTGAGGATCACATCAACGTTTATTGCCGCTGTACCGATTCCCTCGATGGCCACCCTGCCGGTGACCGTCGCCGGATGGATCATGACCATGGGAAGTGTAAATGTCTCACCTTCTTTTATTTTTTGCAGCTGCGCAGTTTCGGTTATAAAGCCAGGTCCTGAAAAAGTCGCCATGTACGATCCCGCCGGGAGCTTATCAAAGCGATAGACACCGCTCTGGTCTGTGGCAGATATCCTTGGTTTGGGCGCTGCATATTCACCTTCCTCGCCGCCCTCCTCGCTGTACGTATTCACCTTGACCTCTACACCCTTGAGCGGTTCACCCCGGCTGTTCCTGACAGTACCGGTTAAGACCGATTCAGGTCTGAGCTCTATCTTGTGGGATCCTTCTGGAATCGCGCCGGTGGATGTATAGGTAACATACCCTTCGGCGGACACCTCAACCATGTATTTGATATAGGGAATGAAATCATCGATTTTAAAATATCCGCTCCACTCCGTTTCACGGAGGTAATAGCCAACGCCCATGTTGGCATTTTTAATTTCAACCTTCGCATTCTTTATTCCCTTTTTCGTAACGGCATCGATCACGTATCCTTCAATCGTAGATTTCCCCGATAATTTTTTTCTGTCCCCGCCATATAGGCTTCGGCCGTCGGAAAGACGTTTCACCTCCGCCGTATCGCAGCTGAAGAAAAAAACGCCACAAGCTATTATGGCACCATTCAGTATAATGTTCTTTAACATCGGGTCCTCCAAAAAATAGATATTCCCTTACTGCAGAGTCACCGCCCTGAACATGGAGATCTGGCATGCTGATCCGCGTATTTTCTTTCCAATATATGACGTGCTTTTAATTTCGGCGGGAACATAAACAGTGGTCTCATTCCCGCACATCACCGTGATGCCGAAATTGCGTGCATCAATGGAATCAATATCATTGACGGGAAGGGGCTGCGACGTGACCGTTATGATTATCCTGGTATCCGCCAGTTCAGCTACATCGAGGGGGTTGTACCGCGGGTCCCTGGTTAGTGCGCCGGCAAGATAATCATTCAGGAGACTCCCCGTATCGGTGATGCCGTGTGAAAAGGCTCCGAAACAGCCCCGCACCCTGCTCCCTTTTTTCAGGGTTACGAACATCCCGAGGCGGCCGAAATAATCCGGCGTCGCAGCAACTAAACGTTCACCGCATCTCGTGCCGGTCAGCCTTGCCCTGGCCTGGCACCGGAGCCACTGGAGAAGCTTTTTACACTCCGGCCTGCCGGAAAAATCCCTCCACTCCGAGAGGAGGGGATCATCACCGGGCTGAAATTCCTGCGGGAAGGCCATGGCGGCAAGCATCAGGATGCCTAATGCGCTCAATATGCTTATTGATATTCTGAAATTCATCTGTCCAGACCCCGGCCGTCACCGTTCATATGCTGGCGGATAATAATCTTTGTACAGAAGCATGTTTTCCAGCAGTCTGTCTCCCAGGAACCTCTTCCGATATACGAATACCGACACACCCTGCCGTATCCTATCAGAATTTTCCTGCACAGGAACCGCCTGTTCATCTTCCTCGGTAATGATTTCATACCGGTACGGCAGCTTTTGTTCCGCTATAACCTTTACGGCAATGCTCGAATCTCCGGCAGCCATTTCAATCTTCAGGGCATGGTGATAGGGATTCTTTATCCTGAGATCCTTCTTGCCGTATTTAATGGTCGCATCGAGACCCATCGGGACGTAGGAAACAGGCTGGGAATGGCGATGCCGCTCGATAATGGTGCATCCTGCCATGAGAAGGGCGTTGTAGAGCGTCGATGACACCTGACACAGGCCGCCGCCGGGCTCCATGGCCACTCGGTCGCGGTACAGGACCCTTCCCGGCACAAAACCGTTCCTGGCCGACCCCTCTCCGACAACGGCGTTGAATGAAAATACCGAATTCGGTGAGAGTACCGTGCCGTTGAGTTTACGGCAGGCGATCAGGATATTGCGTTTTACATTGCCGTCCTGGCCATCGATGGAAGTCGAAAAAGTGGCAACCGTGAAATTCTCAGCAAAAGCCATGTGGCCGTTACTGTCAGCGGACCAGTCGATCAGGAAAAAAATCAACAGGATGATGAATATCCACTGGGTCCTGTTCATTGCCCACCATCATGAGAAATGTTGATCATGCGTGTAGTATACCTATGCAGCAGAGGCGCGTCAAGACAATTCGACCCCTCCCCGTGGCTTCATTCCTTTAGACCGCTGTAAACCCTTCCGGTTCTGCCGTCTACCGTGACGACCGTCCCGCTCTTGAGAATTTCTGTTGCCGCATGGGCTCCTGCCACGACCGGTATTCCAAGGGCCTTCCCCACAACAGCCGTCTGAGAATCAGCGTCTTCTTCGGTGACTATAGCCGCGGCATTTTTCATTACGGCCAGGATCTCATCGGTGTTTTCCCTGATTACCATTATTTCCCCAGCATTAAAACCGCGCACCTCTTCCGGTTTGCCGATCACGCTGACCTGGCCGCTTGCCCGGGTGTTCGTGATCCCCTTTCCTTCAAGAAGGATATCGCCCACGATGTGGACCTTGATGGTGTTGGTAGTGCCGCTCACGTCGGCAATCATACCGCCGGTAATGACAATGAGATCGCCGTTCTTGACCAGCTTTGATTCGGAAGCCCTGACAACAGCCTGTTGAAAGACCTCATCCGTGGAATCCTTTCTTTCGGTGATATCCGGGAACACTCCCCAGTCGAGGGAAAGCTGGTTGTATACTTTTTTAGACGTGGTCACCGCCAGTATCGGGCAGGCTGGATGGTGCTTTGACACCATGTGCGCGGTATGCCCCGATTTGGTCACGCAGACTATGGCAGAGGCACCCAGTATATGGGCTGTTTCGCAGGCTGCGCGGCTCACCGCATTGGTTACATTTCTCGAAATTGATACGGGGGCGTCGTTGAACCTCTTGACATAGTCAATGTCATATTCCGTTTCAACGGCTATCTTAGACATGGTAAGGATAGAATCTATGGGATATTTACCAACTGAGGTCTCACCCGAAAGCATGATGGCGCTGGTTCCGTCATAGATGGCATTTGCCACATCGGTGATTTCCGCCCGCGTCGGCCGAGGATTGCGTATCATTGAATCGAGCATCTGTGTCGCCGTGATAACCGTCTTGCCGGCACCGTAGCATTTCCGTATGATGCTTTTCTGTATGGAAGGAAGCTCTTCAAATGGGATTTCCACGCCCATATCGCCCCTGGCAATCATTATACCGTCGCTGACGCGTATAATATCATCGATATTCTCCACCCCTTCCCGGATCTCTATCTTGGAAATAATTTTAATTCCTTCGCCGCTGTTTTTCCGCAGGATTTCCCTGAGGTCCTTTATGTCATTTGAATTTCTGACAAAAGAAGCTGCGATAAAATCAAAATCATTCCTGATGCCGAAGATGATATCGTCCCTGTCCTTTTCTGTGATGAAGGGGAGGTTGTTTGCAGCGCCCGGTATATTGATCTTTTTATTGTTGCTCAGGACCCCCCCGTGGATTACCTCACAGGTCACCTCGGTATCGTCAGTTCCGGTCACTTTCATCCCGATAAGCCCGTCATCCAGCAGCAGCGTGTCGCCCCGGTGCACGACACCCGGGAACCCCGCATAGGTAACTGAAACCATTGTATCCGTTCCAGCCACATCCCTTGTCGTGAAAGTGAAGGTCGAACCTTCGATAAGCGTCACTTCCTTGTTCTCAAACTGCTTTATCCTGATTTCCGGCCCCCTGGTATCAAGCATGAGACCGACCGGCATGCCCAGTTCATCGCGTATTTTTTTGAAGTGTTCGACTCGTTTCAGGTGCTCTTCATGATTCCCATGGGAAAAATTCAACCGCGCGACGTTCATGCCGTTGATGAAAAGTTTCCGGAGGATGTCCTTTTCATCGGTGGCCGGCCCGAGGGTGCATAGTATCTTTGTCTTTCTCTGCAATGCCTTGTTGTCCTTCATGGTTAACGTAGACCCCATATCCTGACATCCTTATCAAAGGTTATTATTACATCATAGGTTATTATTCTTTTTGAATGAGGTTCCATGGCAAGCTTCCACTTTCGCATTCCCTGAGAATAACCGGTCGACTTTTCAAATTCTTCATCCTTAACGAAGGGAACTGATATATTTTCAACATCAAGTTTTATCTTTTCATTTCTTGATACAGGGACCACATCATTGACAATCAGGCTTTCATTCCGCGGAAGCTGGTTCTCTATGGTTATCTTATATGAATAGATAATCCTTCGTTTTCCTCCCAGTATGCCAGCTGATTCCTCGAATTTTCTAGCCAGCTCCTTCCGGGCGATTATCCTTGATTCGGTCCCAAGAACAAGCTCCTGTTCCCTCCCGGGAGGTGTAAAAGGGATGGAAACCTTTCCCATGAACTCATTTTCCAGGAAAATCTGCGATTCACCTTCCAGCCAGGGAAGATCCGTTATATTCTTTACCTTCGCCCTGAGAAAAGCGTTGTTGACTTTCTCCGGCGATATTTCATAATAGAACTGCACATGTTGTTCACCCTGCAGGTCATATTCCTTTACGTATTTTTTCTGGTGCTTGGTGGATGACGCTATATTCAGTTTTGAAGGGATGGTGATCTCAAAATATGAGCCTTCTTCCCTTATGGTTGTATGATATTCATCACCCTTTTTTTCCTCTTCGGCCGGCATGACCTTCTTGCTTATCTCCGATCTATATTCTTTATCTTTCCTGCCGGTGCCTTCATCGCGGTATACCGGTTCAAGATCAAGGTACCAGGGCTGAAGCACCGAGGGGCTGATGGCGTGTACCGGCGCCCCCGTTGACAGAGAAAGGCTGATATCATCCCAATTCTCACCGGTCTTCTGGTAAATGTCGCTGTAGATCACCATGGCGATGTTCTTGTTTTTGCTGCTGGCCCTGATGTCGTATTTCATCTGCCAGCTGGTCTGGGGAATGACATAGCTGATGGTAAGCTCAACCTCCCGGTTTTCCGGGGAGAAAATGCTCACGATCACCCTTTTTTCAATGTCAACTTTTTCGGTAGGATTCTTGAATAACCGCTTTTTTTCCTCATACTGCCCCGTATTATCCGCATACTGTTGTATATTCAACGCCGAACGGTTGTCCAGAATGGCCTTGTTCAGAGACTGGTAATTTCTGAAATAAACTGTCCCCGCAATTTGCGACAGCTCAAACTCCCACTTCTGGATCTCCTTGCCGATTTTTTCCCTTTCCTTCTCAATCCTTCGCTTTTCTCGCAGCAGGGCACCTCTCTTGGTCGCCACATATTCAAGGGTATTGTCCCAGAGGCTGACCTGCGGTATCCGCGTGGCAAGTTCTTTTGAAACCGTTGCGTTCGTAAAATCGAGGATTGAATTGAGAAATTTCTCCTGTGAATTAATGTTTTTAAGATCATCGATAAAGATCTGGTCCTTTTCGCGAAGCAGTTCGAGTTTTTCCTCAACGGCAACTATGCTCTGCTGTCTTTTCTTTACCAGGGCCTTTTGCTCAACTTCCAGCGAATTTATCCTGCCGCCGAAGGATGCCGGCAAACTGCCACGGACCGACCAATCGTACAGCAGAGGTGAGAGATTGCTGATGGTCACGGTGTTAAGTCCTTTGACCAGCTTTACATTGACCTGACGAACAATCGTTGCCTGATTCTGGTACAGCTTGACCGATATAATCCTGCTGTTTTCGACGGCATCATCAGCATGCGACGAATACCCATAACCGCAGATAATCGCCACAAACACCATGAGAACATTTTTTTTCATAGCAACCTCTACATCGTTACATGATGGATTCGCTTACAAAAACCTGCTCTTTAATAATTTATACAGCTGCTTTCAAACAAGCCATGAATTAATACTATAGTAGATAAACGGCAATTAGTCAAGGCAATGAATAAAAATTATCATGATAATGCGACCCCGTTACTCCATAAAAATGAGGGCATCAATGATTGATGCCCTCCCGGATAACATAGTTAAATAACGCACCGCATCTAATGATAAGAATCCAGTATTGCGGTGCGACGACTATTTCTTTTTCTTCATTGTCTTTTTTACCGGTTTTTTTGCCTTCACGCCAGATTTTGCCTTCTTGGTTGATTTTTTAGCAGCTGGCTTTTTCACCGTCTCCTTCTTGGATATAACGGGTGTTTCTTCAGGCTCAGCTTCATTCGTCTCAGGCCCGCCATCCTTCTTCTTCATTAAATAAATATAGTCAATGGCCGCCGGCAGAATTATGAGAGCCGTAAACACACATGATATTATTCCAATCAGCAGGATTTCGCCAAAGGCCGACACTCCATTATGACGGGCCGGCACAATACTGAACAGACCCACCATAATCGCCAGAGCTGCAAAGGCAAGCCCTTTTCCCGTTGTCCTTGTCGCCGCAAAGGCCGTTATGGTTTTATCTTCCCTCCACCGGTGAACCATCCGGAGGCCGTAGACAATTCCGAGACCGAGGAGAAGGGGCAGTCCTGCTATATTGGCGACATTATAATCAATTCTTAAAACAAACAGCGCCAGCTGCAGCCAGAGCATGCCTATTATCAAGGGCATTAACGCGAGGAGCACTTCATTAACCTTGCGGAAATCAAAAACAAGCAGTATCAGGATGACAATAAACGACCACATCATCGCTTCAATAACCGCACTGGCCGCCTGCCGCACATAGACCCGGTGCGTTACCGGAAAGCCAGTGACGTTGGGGGTTACCTTTTTCAGATCATTCACGAATTTGTCCAGGAAATCTATGTCCCAGATGGATCCCTTGGGAGATACCATGGCAACATAGGTCCCTTGGGGACTTTTAAACCTGCTTATGATTTCCTTCGGGAACGTTTCTTCCGTGATTTTTGAAGGATTGAAGCTTTCCCTTATTATCTGGGTTCCCTTCTCGATGTTATTAAACAGCTCTTTTTCAAACTTTTTCGTCCGCGTAAGCTCCATGCCGTTTTTATCTTTCGATAATCTGGCTTTCACCGCATCCATGCTCTTCATCAGGGAATCGATCTGTTCCACCAGCTTGGTCTGCCCGCCGGCAAAGGCCTTTTCCTGGGCATCTTCAAAGAAAGCGCTCATTTGATCAAGCACTGCGATATAATCGGCAGATCCCTGGTTGTTGTCTTTCAGGGTGATGCGGAAATTGCCGAGGATCGGCTTGTATTTTTTTATAACCTTAATTTTCTCATCCTGATCAGCGGGGATGAGTTCAGCCAGGGAATCGACTTTGCTGACCGTTGGCATATTTTTCACCTTATCGGTTATCGCCTTCAGATTCTTCAGGCTCTTGTCGGTTATCATGGCGAAGGACATCTTGTAATCGCTGTTGTCCTCCATTTTCTGCTGATAAATAGTCGACTCCGAGTTGCTGGGCATCATTTTCAGGACATTATAGTCCATCTTGATCCTGGTGGTGGCTATGATGCTGGCGATGGTGATCAGGACGCCGACACCGATAATGACCAGGTGCACTTTTTTCCGTTCCAGCTTTACCGTTTCGGTTACGGTTTCCTTGATGTGATAATCCCGCGGTTCGATGGGTATCAGCATAAGGAGCGTCGGCATCATGAGAAAGGTGGTGAACAGCACAACCACAAGGCCGATACCGGCGGCCATCCCCAATTCAGAATAACCCTGGAAGCTTGAAAGGTAGAGGGCGAAGAAGGCGAGGGATGTCGTGATCCCCCCGGATATGATAGACCGGCTCGTGAGGACCACTGCTTTATAAATGGCATCATTCTGCGACAGGCCGTTGCCGAGTTCCTCTTCGGTCCGCTGCAGCAGGTAAATACCGAAGTCAATACCAATGCCGAAGAGCACGGCGAGAAACGATGAACTGATAAGATTGAGCTTTCCATTGATAATCGTGATAAGGCCCAGTGAAATAACAAGGCCGGTTACAGTCGGGATAACACCTATTATTGTCTTTTTAATAGATCGGAAACCGATAAGAAGGACCAGCGTCACTATTACCACCGAAGCAAGACCGGCGCTTCCGACATCGGAATAAATGATCTCGGTCTCGGTAAGCACATGGGCCGGCATACCCGTATATGCAATTTTGATTTTACCTTTTAAATCCGGGTGGGACTGCAGAGCCCGGTTGCATGCCTTGCTGATGTCCGTCATGAACGGTTTTAAATACGTTATTTCGTCAACGTAGTTCCGGGGCTGAACGAAAAAAAACATCATGTTGAAATCACGGGAGAAAAGATATCCGTCGCTTTGAAGATTCGCCATTTCCGTGAAACCGGCCATGGATAATTTCTGGGCTATTTTAAGCTTTTGCTGGTTAGGATTTGCAAGCCAATCATTCCATTCCTGGAACAGGGCATTCAAAAACTTGATTATCTTTGCTGCTGTGTCAGGGCTGATATCCGCATTGGGTTCTTTAAAGCTGACTGTTATGGCCTGCAGCAGATCGTACAGATTTGAAACATTCTGTATTTTATCTATCCATGCTTTTTTTGACTGAAGAATCTTAACGCCCTTATTCAAATCCTCCAGAGGGATATAGAGCGGGGCCCGCTTGATAAGGACACTGGTATCTATTTTATAAAATACCGACGTGACCCATTTCTTTTCTTTCTCAAGTTCCTGCGCCATATCATCCGCAACCTGTTTGCAATGATCGCTGTCTCCCTCGAGAATAATGATCAGGTTTTCCGATGATCCGAATTCTTTATTGTACTTAATATACCTGGCCTGTTCAGGATCATTTTGCGGTATAAGATTCTGCTGTGAAGATGAAATAATGAGTTTCGGTATGAATAATCCCAATATAGCGGTTATTATCGCGATAATGACAAGGAGCAATTTTCCGCGTTTGACGGATACATTGAAAATATAATCGAGAATTTTCTTTTGCATGGCACTCTCTTCATTAATTTTTTAATAGATTTTCATTTGCTACTAATCTATATTATCATCATTATATTACTTTATAATATATTTTTCCCCAGTGCATACTGTTTCAATAAAATTAAGATATGGATATTTGTTTAGAATGGCAGATCCATAAAAAGTAGCAATGATAAACAGTTTTAACTGATATTACCTCACTATATTATGTCATTAAAATGTATATTAAAAAATTATATTATTTACAAATTATCTTTAATTCGGCGCAAGCATTTTTTACCAAATCATTCCCGATGATTCTTCGCCTGAAACATCCATTTTAATCGTAGGATATATAATTTATTTTCATAAAGTTTTACCTCCAATGGGTCCGCATAACAGGTACTTATTCCATCCGATCTAATTTAATATATTATTGCTAACTCTATTTTAGAGAATTCCTTCTTCCAGCATAAAACTTCTATAATTAGCAGTTAGCTGAAAAACAGCAAACTGCTAAGCGATACATGGATGTATCGCCATTTTTCGAGGCGTTAGCCGAGAAAAATGTGAGGTTTTACGAATTCACTTCGAAAACCGCCCCTGAAAAACTCCATTGAAGGAGTTTTTCAGGAAACTATTAGGTCATTTTTCTTATAATTATCAAACTTTTTTTAAAATCCTGTGTCTAACAGACATCATAGAATTCCACAAATAGTTAAAATGGTAAAAAAATTGGAGAATCACAGATAATAAAAATTCGTTGACATTCATGTAATAAATGAAAAAAATGTTTATGTTTTAAAAACCGCTTATAAAAACCGGAATGCTGATTGTGAATCAGTTGCCAAAATTCATGTATGATTCAGCACAATAAAAAACTATCCTCCAGTCTTTTTTTATTATGATACTCTTTGAACCAGTTTATATGCAGTACTAAATTCAATACTGAAAAAGGAGAATTACCCGATGAATACGAAAAGACTCATAGCGCTGTCAACCATCGTCCTGTGCGGATTTATCTTCTCCACGCTGCGGATGTCCGGCTACGGTGCGGAGAAAATTAATTTTGCCGTTATCTTTCTTGGCGGCCCCGACACAGGAGCTGAAGGCGATAAGATCATAACCCAGTTCATGAATTCCCTGACAAAATTGACATCCATGAAAAAGGATTCGCTGCAGGGCAAATATTTCAACAATATAACTGATGCAAAAACCTACATTCGCGAGAATAAGAATTCCTATATCATGGGGTCCCTCGGATTTTACCTTGCTAATAAAAAAGCGATGAACCTGGTACCTCTTGCCGCAGTAAAAATCGACGGAGATGACAGGGAACAATATGTTCTGATCGTTAAAAAAGGATCATACAAATCGCTCAAGCAGCTTAAGGGAAAAGTTCTTGCCGGTAACGTGCTGTATGAAGATGCAAAATTCATCAACAACCTGATTTTCGATAACAAAATCGACATCGCCAAGCATTTTCAATTGAAGCCTTCCAGCAGGCCCCTTTCAGCTGTCCGCAAACTCACGTCCGGACAGGTTGACGCCGTTCTTCTCAACCATATGCAGTATACCAGTCTCAAGAACCTTGATGTCTTCAGTAAAATCGAGGTGCTCTATCAGTCCCCGCAGATGCCTGCCCTGGGCCTGATGATGGCGAACACTAAAACAAACAATGCCGCAAAGGAAAAGATAGTCAATGCGGTGACCAGGATGTGCAACCAGGCTGATACAAAGGACGCATGCAAGAATTTCGGCATAGACGGTTTTAATAAACTCGAGGTGGGGACACTTAAAGATGAGATTACCAAATATGAAGGCAACAAGTAGTTTATTGATTCTGCTTCTACTAGCCGGATGTGGAATACACCAGGAACTTGTAAAAACAAATGAGAAAGTAAAGGCCTCTGAAATCACTGAACCGGACTGGTTCCAGGCTGACATCCGGCAGTTGCCCATCTATAATAACCCGAAGGCACTGACTGAGGTAGCCGACGCCCTTGGCTCGCGGTCAGCCCCTTTCGGGCAGAAGGTTTATGCCCTGCGTCTCGCCGTCCAGGCAAACTTCCTGGACAAAAAGAGCAAAACCTCCGCCCTTGTTCTTTCCCGTGTTGCATTTTTAGTCGCGGACTCAATTGATGGCGATGAGGATAAAATCAAAAAAACCGCCGAGATTGGAGTGAAAGCTGCCCGCTCAGTCGGCATAGACCAGTCAAATCCGGAATCATGCTACTATTTTGCCCTCAATCAGGGTTTACTAGTACAGATGAAGGGATTATTTGCCCTTGGCAAACTTCCGGAAATCCATGAAGCTCTTAAAATTGCCCAGAAAGCCGAATCGCTTGACTCGGGAGGTCCCATGCGCGTTCTCGGCATGATGTACCTCAAGGCGCCAGCCTGGCCCAGCGGGATAGGCGACCTTGACAAATCTCTGGAACTTCTTGAGCAGGCTACCAAGAAATATCCGGAGCAGCCCCAGAATTTTATATTCTACGCTGAAGCATTGATCCAGGATGACAACAGGGATAAAGCCCTTCAGGTTCTTGATATAGCCGAGAAACTATCGGTTCCTGAGATTTGGGGTCTTTATTATTCAAAGAAATGGCGCACTGAAATAGACGCGTTGAAAAAAAAGGCGGCCAGATAGGTCCCTGCAGCACATTAGCCTTATAATGCATCCGGATGCAATCCTATGCCTGGTATAGTAACACACAGCAGGGTCCTCAAAGAAGTCATCTCGTCTTTATCGAAGAGAGAAAAAAGAAGCTATCTCCACAGATCAATAGAGGCCCTGTTTCATACCCCGGAGAACTATACCGCCGGCTTCTTCGGCGCCCTGGGCCCTAATATCTTCGACTTCATGCCGAAACGCAGCAATGCCGGTATAGAAAACAATGACATTTCATTTTTTCTCCACAATGGGGGTTTCCAGAAGCTCCTCCATGCGATGATTTCCAAGATCGAAACATACCCTGATAAGAATACCGAATGGGCCGCGTTACAGAGAGCCTATCTGTACGGCTTTATTTCTCATATTATTACTGACGCCGTATTTCATCCTTACATTTTCTATTATTCCGGTTTTCCAAACAGCAATACAAAAAAAGAAATTAATTTTTACCGCGAACAGAACCTTCTGTTTGAATACAATATCGATAATTTTCTGCAATATCACGACGAAAGAAGCAAGGAATTCCCCTTTAAACTTGATGACATGTTTCCCATGAGAAAAAAGTTTAACATCAAAATGATGGATACGTCGGTAAAAGAATTTCTCCTTGATTCATTGAAAAAAGCTTATCCCAGCATATATCAAAGCATGCTGTTGTATAAATCAAAAAAAACAGGTCCTGAAAATCGTCTCCCCTTCAGTTATCTTGATTTCCTTCCTTATTGCATCAGCTTCGCATACCGGCTGAAGCGCTCCAACAATATCAGGCTTGCAGATTTTTTCAGATTCCTCAGAAGAAAAAACATTCTGTATTCCGATCTAATCATCCGGTATCCCATGAACAAACGATTCAACAAAAACATTCTCAATCTCCACCGGGAACGCTGGGACCATCCAGCCGGGAAGATCGGGCTCCATTATGAATCCGTACCCAGTTTGCTCACCGCATCATGCGAGAAGACGATTGAATCATGGGAAAAAATTGAATCTACCCTCTACAGCGGGGTAAAGCTGAATCTGAATGAATATCTTTGCATTAATGCCTTTACCGGCGATCCAAAGCTGGGGTACAAGGATTTGAAGATTAAGCATCCGATACGTCTGACCAGCTGATCACTTGCTGTTTTTTAAATTGGCGATAAAATGTTTTTTTGAGAGATTCTGGAGCTCTCCCTGTGGAAGAAATTTTATCAGCCCCGGATTTTCCAGCAAGTCAGCCCTGCCCGTATTCTTAGAGATAAACCGCACATAATTCATGGCCGCCACGCGGTGCGGATTTATCGCATTATAGTTGAGATAGCTGAACAGGATCGACAGCCCCAGCAGGGGATTGTAATAAATGGTGCTCCCCAGGGAAAGCTCTTCGCCCTGGACCTGGTCAAAATTATTGTACTTATTATTCAACACCTTATGGGTCAGTTCATGAATGATGAACATCTTCCATATTTCATTCTTAATATTCTTTCTGTCCCTGAAAGCCCGGGACAGGCAATATTTAATATCATCGGTAATCTGCGAACCAACAAAGAACAGCGAGCCCACGTTCTCCCCATTGATAATTCTCTTTGCAATTATATAGTCATTGTCAACCTCAACGGGGTTGATATAGATCATGTCAAAGTAAAAGGTGGAATTGCTCGTTGAAAATTCATCATAATAAATAAACGGCTGGATATTGTAGATGTTCTCTTTGATTTCAAAAAAAGGATGCTTGATATCCACCAGCTGTTTCTTTCCGAAAATGCAGTAATCAAGGGAAATCTTATCGGACCACGCTGTTTTATCTTTTGAAAACTTTAAAATGATGTTTCTCCCCGTAAGAACATCCTCGACGTTATGCAATGTCTTGATATCAAACTTGCTCGGTTCAAGATATATCGTCAGGAGGAGATTTGCCAGACTTTTAAGCTTTTTGTCCCGCAGTGTATTAATATAATTTTTATATTCCTTGATGTGAAACCCTTCATTGCCCATTATTTTTAGCGGGATGCTGTCCTTTTGAATCATGTTGACAAAATGGGGGTTTTCATTAAACAGAAGGACTATATAGGCATAGAATTTCCCATTTATGCTTTTTATATTAATTGCTTCAGCGTAATAGCTGTAATTACTGTAATTACCTTCATACAATTGTGCATGACCGGTATTAATAAGCATCAACGGCATTAATAGAACTATCACCTTTGAAGTTATTTTAATCCATATATGTAACGTATGTATTTTCATGGAATATCCATGCGCCTTTTTCATGTCATTCGGTGCGGGGTAATTTCTTATTGGTTAAAGAAACCGGCAAGTACAGATGTTTTTTTTCAATCCAACTACCAGGCTTGTTTCTTTATATAATAATAAATATTAAAAGTTTCCCGCTAAAAAAAACAGTAAATTTTATAAATAAAAATAGTTTCAAATTATATAAAATGTCAATAAATTTATAAATAATTCAAAAAAATCAATAGTATTAATAGGCGGTATTCATAGGTAAAAAATTATAAAAAAATTGAATTATCATAATTTCCTAATATTTCGACAATAAGGACAGGAGAACCGGATAGAATAAAAAATTGCTATGGAAAATTCAGAGCCCCAACTTTTCCAAAAAGCCGAACCTTCCAGCAGGAATGATCCTGTTGATTGCCTTGATCCCACACAGGCAAAAACCGAGATCATGAACCCTGTCACAGGTGATATTGATCACCATATGATCGACATCGTAGCCGCATACATCCGGAAGCTTCCTGATAAGAACACCAGGAAGCATATCGCCCGCATAATGGTAAATGCCATCATTAAATCAGCCGATCTATAAAAAATTCTTTACTCGATTAACATATATTTATTAAAGTGCATCTGGCTGATTGAACAGACAGGCCATTAATCATGATGTTCACCGCATCGGGATGGAGTATTGAAGAACGATGAAAAAAGTAATGAAACTTGACGAATGTATTAAATGCTCATTCTTTATTGATAACAGGGCTGATTGCGTTCTTTGCAAATACGGTGATGAACTGGAACACCGGGTCGTGGACAAAGGCATTGTCGTTGCATGCCCGAAGAATACATAGCCTCCCGCCGCGTTCCGCTCCCTGCATGCCTACAGCAAATGAATGACGATGCCGCTCTGGAGTTTTGGCTCAAACCATGTTGACTTCGGCGGCATGATCCCATCCATATCTGACACGCTCATTAACTGCTCAATTTTCGTGGGGCAAAGAGAAAATGCCACCCTGTACGATCCGCTGTCCACGCTTTTCTGAATCTCTTCGACGCTGTTCTTCCCGCCGATAAAATTGATGCGTTTATCGGTCCGGGGGTCCTCTATGCCCAGCACAGGCCCGAGAATGTATTCCTGAAGAATCTTGACGTCCAGACTGCTGATCGGATCTTTTTCCGGGATAAAGCGCGGCACTAACCGGTACCATGACCCACCGGTATACATGAATAACTCATGGACATTTTCAGATGATTTTTTTTCGGTTTTTTCAACAATGAAATTTTCAGACACTTCCGCGATGAACTCCTCGACCGTCTTGCCGTGTAGATCACGGACAATCCGGTTATAGGCTATTATCTTTAGCTGCCGATGAGGGAAAATAACCGCCATGAATCTGTTGAATTCCTCGGCGCCGGTGTAACCGGGAGAGGCCTTGCGCCGTTCCATGCCCACCCTTACAGCAGACGCGGCCCTGTGGTGTCCATCAGCTATATAGAGAACATCATCCTTGAAAGCAGCTTTAAATTGTTCAATCATGCCCCTGTCTTTGATTATTCGCACGATCTGCCGCACGCCGTCGGCGCTTTCGAAATCATATTCAGCCTCGAGCATCATCGCATCTTTGATCAGATGCTGCTTTGTTTCACTGTCTTTATAGAATAAAAAGACCTGGCCGGTGTTGGCGTTTATGATATCCGTATGGCGGGTGCGCTCTATTTCCTTGTCCTCTCTGGTCAGCTCATGCTTCTTGATTATCTTATTCTGATAGTCATCGATACTGACACAGGCAATCAGGCCTGTCTGTTCGCGTCCGTCCATTATTTGCGTGTACAGATACATGCAGGGAGTACTTTCCTGGAAATAAATCCCGTCGCTAATTAATTTCTTGAGATAATCCCTGCCATGGTTGAAAATTTTCGGGTCATGCGTATCCGCATCCCGGGGAAAATCAATCTCCGGTTTCGATACATGAAAAAAACTGAGCTTGTTGTCACCGGCGAGTTTTCTTGCTTCCTCTGTGCTTACAACATCATAGGGAAGCACCGATACCCTGGCCACGTATTCCTTGTGCGGTCGTAGACCCTTGAATTCACTTATTGCTGCCATATAAAGCACCTGAATTTATTTATAATCAAAACTTAGATAAATATTAATTTATGTCAAAATTATACTATACTGTCTTTCTTTCAATCACAATATATTGTGAAATAATTCACAATATATAATAATTATTGACAAATATTGTGAAAAATTTCACATTATCGTATGGTTATTACAAAAAAAAATAAACGTAAAATACCGCATCCAACGTTAATGCGTTTATGCAAAACCTATGCCCTGCTGGATGAGATGCACGAGAAAGGTGAAACATCAATATCCTCCCAGGAGATCGGCAACCGTCTTGGTGTGGGTTCCCATAACATACGTAAAGATATGGGATTCCTCGATCAAGCGGGAATCAGCGGTGCAGGATATGATATCGCAACAATAAAAGACAGCATTCAATCAACACTGGGCTTCAACAGGATCCGCAAAGCCTGCGTCATAGGTCTTGGAAAC
>ERZ795061.129-NODE-129-length-72958-cov-12.083234_pt1 | contig 72958 bp, 67 predicted proteins | sample MGYA00375145_ERZ795061 | MGnify/ENA primary metagenome ERZ795061 (study PRJEB30190, sample SAMN05720144) | anaerobic digester metagenome | isolation source: active sludge of municipal wastewater-treating anaerobic digesters | place: USA | collected 2014-12-22 ... | reverse complement strand
GCTCGTTGACCGGCAACATAGAACCTCACCACGAACGGTGGCGATCGTGCGCCAATCCGTGGTGTTACCGGGAATAGGCGCACTGCGTCGGCAGCTCGGAATGTCGAGCACCTGGGAAATTGCAGCCTCGCTGGCGAGGCTCGGGTGATCGGGCCCGGTATGCACCGGGCCCGTCGGTGTCGATCGGCTACAACCCGCTGGCTGCGCGTTCGCGCCGTTCCAGCAAGCTCATGTCGGCCTGGTTGATCAGGCGCAAGTCGCGCAGCTCATACGGTGCACCGACGCCGGATGCACTGAGCGAGGCCGCATCAAAGGCGAGATCGATGTTGCCGGTTCCGGCGTTCAGCCAAGCGGCGGAATGGGCTGCCGCAACCGGAACCCGCTGACCGCGTGAGTCGGTGCCGTACAGTACCGCAGCCAGTTGGTAACGGCTGGCTGCAGCGGCCTGCACGCCGATGCGCAGAGTCATGTCGCCGGCACGACTGGACTGGGCAAGTTTCTGGATACTGCCGTCAAGTCGTGCCGTGGCACGTGATACCGCAACCGCGGTTCGTGCATCGCGCGGCACGCTGACCTTGCTGGTTGAAGCCTGGCCGAAGGCGTGGACTTCCCACAGGCCGAAGCCGCCGGCATGCGCCGCATCGGGCACCACGCGAGCCAGCCAACTTCCGTCCGCTTGTCGATTGAAGCTGAAGTTCTGCACGTGGCCGCTGGCAGAGCTGAGCATTCCGGACAGCTGGTCGAGGTTTGCTCCGGCATCCACCGAAGCGCGGACCAGCAAGGCCTGGCCGGCCAGAACGGTGTCGCGGGTGGCACCAAGACTCAGCACGATGGCGCTTTGTGGCTCGAACACGTGGACCAGGTAACTGCCGCTGGCCGAAGGTGCCAGCAATTGCAGTTGGCCTGAGCCCACGACGTCAGCCAGCTTGACCACTACGCTGCCTTGCGGAACGTCCATTCCGGCCGCGCGCAGCGCCGCTTCGTCGGCCACCGTCGCGAATGCCGCGCCAGCCGAATGCACTTTGCCGCCGGACCTGATCAGGAGCGACGCGGGATCAAGCAATCCACCGTTGCCAGCGTGTGGACTCATGCGGATCAAGGCACCGTTGGCGCTGGTCGCAAGGTTCAGGCCCCGCTGCAGGTCATCGGCACTTGCGTCGATCCAGTATTCGCGGCTGTGCTTCACGAACGGTTGCGGTCCTGCGTCCAGGGCGGCGTGAGGATCGAGCGCCCAGGACATCGCGCTGGGCTGGTGATCGAGTTGTGCGGCTGCGCCCTGGTTCTTGGCGGACGCTTCCAGTCGCGTGGGAACGAGATCACTGCTGGCGGCAGGAAGCAGAGAACGCGCCGGTTCTGCGGCACTCGCGGAGGCGGCCAGCATCAGCGCGACGAGCAAGCTTGATGGAATCTTCATGATGGGCGTCCTCACAGGTCGTCGCGCAGGATGTTCTGCAGGCCAAAGCAGGCCCGCCGGCTCTGGTTGTGGCTCAGTGGCTCGTCGCCGGCCATGCGGTCGGTGTCGTAGAACCAGAGGTTGCCCGCAGCCCTTTGACTGTTGCATTCAAGGAAGCCGTCGGAACAGGAGTTGAGCCAGGCCTGGGTAACTTCCAGACCGACATTCAAGCTGTAGCCACCACAGTAGCTGTCGCCGTCCCACACTGCGGTTTCCACGTCGGTGCCGACCACGTTCCAGAATCCCTTCGGCAATGCAGGACGACCACTGGTGCCGTTGAGGTTGTTCTGGTTGTAATAGGCCATCCAGCTGACCTGCTGCATGCGCACGGCGTCGGACTTGTAGCCGAGCAGCCAGCCCAATGCAGACTCGAACACATTGCCGCTGATCACCGCATCGGCCAGTGGTGTGCCGGCACTGGAAGGCGCCAGCGCATTGACCCAGCGGATCTTGCTGATGATGTTGGGGTAGCGGCTGTCCCAGGTCGGGTTGGACATGATCCAGCGCATCACATTGCCGCCATTGGAATGGGTGATGACGACCAGATCGGTGATGTTCTTGCTGTTGATGAAACTCGTCAGCTGGCTGGCCAGGCATCCGGCAGCACGGCTGTCCCACATGTACTGTTCGAAATCACAGTTGATGACGACGTAGTTGGACTGGTTGACCAGGCCTTGGCGAACCGTGTTGACCATGGTCGGTTGCCAGTAATCGTTGTAGGCGTTGGTCTGTTTGCCGGTGCCATGGACGAAGGCGACGCCGGTTCCGGAGTGGGCGGCGAATACCGCCGGACTGCACAGCAAGGCTGCGAGCACACAGGCTTTGCGGATCATTGAATCCCTCCCTATGCGGCCGGTCAGGAAACCAGGCCGCGAGTGGGCTTCGTCGTGCGTCATCGGAACGGCATCCATGCCGGCGCTGGGCACGGCAGAGCGGAATGATCATGAGCCATCGTGCCCGCAACCCCTCCCGGGCCGGCACGACGCGCCGGAACCATAGTACAAGTGTGGAATCGAGTCAAACATGCGTTTGATTGAAATTCGGGATTCGGGAATCGGGGGTTCTGTAGAGCCGAGCTTGCTCGGCTGGGAATTCACAATGCATGAAAGGCCAAGGCAAGCGCGGAACTCTGCCAAGAGCAAGGCAAGCGCAGCAAGCTGCGCTCTACACGGACAGAGCTACACCTCCAGCGAAGCGAGGTCGCCTTTTTCCTCGAGCCAATTCTTGCGATCGGCGGCGCGCTTCTTGGAAAGCAGCATGTCCATGAGCTTCGAAGTTTCCACGTCTCCATCCTCGATGGCGTCGATGGTCAGCTGAACCAGGCGCCGCGTGTCCGGATTGATGGTGGATTCGCGTAATTGGGTCGGGTTCATCTCGCCCAGGCCCTTGAAGCGGGTGACGCTGACCGCCCCGCGGATCTTTTCTTCGCGGATGCGTTCCAGGATGGCATCGCGCTCCGCTTCATCCAGGCAGTAGAACATCTGCTTGCCGACATCCACGCGAAACAGCGGCGGCATGGCGACAAACACATGGCCTTCGCGAACCAGCGCCGGGAAATGCCGGTAGAACAACGCGGAAAGCAGCGTCGCGATATGCAGGCCATCGGAGTCGGCATCGGCCAGAATGCAGATCTTGCCGTAGCGCAGTCCGGCGATGTCGTGCTTGCCGGGATCGCAGCCGATGGCGACGGCGAGGTCATGCACTTCCTGCGAGGCCAACACGCTGCCGGATTCCACTTCCCAGGTGTTGAGGATCTTGCCGCGCAGGGGCAGGATGGCCTGGAAATCCTTGTCGCGGGCCTGGCGCGCCGAGCCGCCTGCCGAATCACCTTCGACCAGAAACAGTTCGGTGCGCGAAAGATCGCTGGATGCGCAATCGGCGAGCTTGCCGGGCAGGGCAGGGCCCTGGGTGATCTTCTTGCGGACAATCTGTTTCTCGGCCTTGAGCCGCAACGCCGCGCGTTCGATGGCGAGCTGGGCAATCTTCTCGCCGATATCGACGTGCTGGTTCAAATAAAGCGAGAAGCCATCGTGGGCTGCCGCCTGCACCAGGGCCGCGGCATCCCGTGAAGACAGGCGCTCCTTGGTTTGCCCCGAGAATTGCGGTTCCTGCATGCGCAGTGACAGCACGAAACACAAGCGGTCCCAGACGTCTTCGGGGGCCAGCTTCACGCCACGTGGCAGCAGGTTGCGAAATTCGCAGAACTCGCGCAGGGCTTCGGTCAGGCCGGTACGCAATCCATTGACATGGGTGCCGCCTTGCGCCGTGGGAATCAGGTTGACGTAACTTTCCTGGGTCAGTTCACCCTCGGGCAACCAGGCTATGGCGAAGTCGACGCGGCTACGCTCGCGCTGCTGTGCCCCGATGTAGGGCTCCACGGGCAGGCGTTCGGCATCGCCGAGCATGGAACGCAGGTAGTCGCGCAGGCCGTCTTCGTAGTGCCAATTGATGTCTTCGCCGCTCGCCTCGTCCTGCAGGCGCACGTTGAGTCCCGCGCACAGCACGGCCTTGGCGCGCAGCACGTGCTTGAGTTTCGGCAGCGAGATCTTCGGTGAATCGAAGTACTTCGGATCCGGCCAGAAACGGACCGTGGTTCCTGTGTTCTTCCTGCCGATGGTGCCGATCACTTCCAGCGGCTGGTGTCGATCACCATTCCTGAAATCCATGCGATGGATTTCGCCGTTGCGGCGGATGCTCACTTCGACCTTGATGGACAGGGCATTGACCACGGACACGCCGACTCCGTGCAGGCCGCCAGAGAACTCGTAGTTGCGATTGGAGAATTTGCCGCCCGCATGCAGGCGGGTCAGGATCAATTCGACACCGGGGATGCCTTCCTCGGGGTGGATGTCCACCGGCATGCCGCGGCCATCGTCGGTCACCGAGACCGAGCCATCCGCGTGCACGATGACTTCGATGGAATGGGCATGTCCGGCAAGGGCTTCGTCAACCGAGTTGTCGACGACTTCCTGGACCAGATGGTTGGGGCGCGAGGTGTCGGTGTACATGCCCGGTCGACGTTTGACCGGTTCGAGGCCCGAGAGCACCTCGATGTCTGCTGCGGTGTAGCGACTGCTCATTGCGGATACGAAAGGTGGGGCGACCGCGCATGGTGGCGGCATTGCCCGAAACTGGCAAGCGCGATCACTGGTAAATGATGTCCTTGCGCGTCGGTGCAAGCCGGGCCAGCAGTTCATTCTGTGCCGCGCGCGGGATGTTGCGCTCTTGCATCACGTCGATAAGGTCTTCCACCAGGCTGTTGAATTCCGCCTCGGTGATGTCCAGGCCGGTATGCACTTCGACCAGTTCCTCGCCGGTATAGGTGCAAGGTCCGCCGATGGTCATGCACAGGTATTCGACCAGCAGTTGGTGGAATCGCGCCATGTCGGTATTGGCGAACAACGGCGCAATCTGCGCATTGGCGTGGATGCGTTCGACGAGGCCATCGACGACGGCGTTCAGGCCCTCCAGTTTTCCGAACTGGTCGTACAGCGGCGCGCGCGACTGCGGGGTTGCGCAAGCGGCCAGCAACACGGTCAGGGCAAGGACGTGGATGCGTCCGGCGGTCGCACACTTCGTCATGGGCTCACCTGCACGGAAAGGTACCAACCACGTTGGCGATCATGATTGGCGATGGATCCCAGATCGACCCAGGCCAGCACGGTCGAGACATGCTTGTTGGGGAACCAGGCAATGAACAGGTCGCGGAAATCGTCTTCGGAGGCGATGTCCAGGTTGTCGGGCTTCTGCCGGTATTCGATGCCAGCTGCGAAAGAGGGCGTAAACAGGATTGCCGCGGAAACTTCGGCTTGCAGGCTGCGGCCTTCGCCGGAGCCGCCGAATCCGAGCAGTCCAAGCTGGTTGGCAGAGGTCGAGCGCAGGGTGCCATTGAGGAGCAGATTGCGCCCGCCCGCCGCGCCGAGAAAAAGTTTGGTGGCGCTCAGGTAGACGTCGGTGCCGTGGTCGTCTCGTGCCCCGAGCGCCAGCGGAATCGCGCCATCCAGGGAATCTTTGTACTGAGCGCCCAGCGCCAGCTGCGGCCATGGCGTGTAGATGACATCGCCGGCCAGGCGCACCTTGATACCGAAGACATTCTGGCGCAGGGAATATCCCGGCATGCCCAGTTCATCGGCGACCGGTCCAAGATCAAGGCGTTGTTGGGAAGCGCTCAGTTCCACCCGGTTGCGCAGGTTGATGGCAGCGCCGAGGCTGTCGAGACCAAAGTCCTCCACTTCCACATGGGTGGCAAACGCGGTGACGCCGATCTCATCGCGTGTGGCGTAGCCGGTGAGCACGGCCCACGGCACCAGGCCGCCGCCTGCGCTGCCTTCGATCTGGGTTGCCCCGCCCGTGGCCAGCAAGCGGCCATCCGAAGCCGCGCTCGCCGATCCGCAGATGGAAATGAACAAGGTCAGGCAGAGGAGCGCGGTTGCATGGCGCAGCTGGATCCGGACTCGCGGAAAGCTGGCCAGGCGCTGCAGGGGCACGGTCGTTGCCTTCATGGACGGGCCAAACTCCTGTGGGAGCCGTGGTCAGGAAACCGCGTAGCGGGTTGGACGTCAAGGTCCTGGCAACATCGCCGCGACCCCGGCTGCAACTGACCGGACCAACCCGGTATTTCTTTCGTCTGCCCGCAGGTGATGCGGCAAGTTCAACCCTCGCCGCTGCCTGCATTAGCCGGTAGAATACGGTTTTCCTGCGGAATGCGGCCATGACTCCCCTGATTTTCGTGACTGGAGGCGTGGTGTCCTCGCTTGGCAAGGGCATCGCGGCAGCGTCACTGGCGGCCATCCTCGAAGCACGCGGCCTGCGCGTGACGATGATGAAGCTCGACCCCTACATCAACGTCGATCCGGGCACGATGAGCCCGTTCCAGCACGGCGAGGTGTACGTCACCGACGATGGTGCCGAGACCGACCTTGACCTTGGACACTACGAGCGCTTCGTGCGCACGCGCTTGACCGGCAAGAACTCCATCACCACCGGCAAGATCTACGAAAGCGTGATTGCCAAGGAGCGTCGCGGAGATTATCTCGGTGCCACCGTGCAGGTGATCCCGCACATCACCGACGAGATCAAGCATCGCATCTACGAAGCCACCAGCGGCTACGACGTGGCCCTGGTCGAGATCGGCGGCACGGTGGGTGATATTGAATCCTTGCCGTTCCTCGAAGCCATCCGCCAGATCCGCATCGAGCACGGCGCGGAAATGTCCATGTTCATGCACCTGACGCTGGTGCCGTACATCAAGGCCGCCGGCGAGATCAAGACCAAGCCGACCCAGCATTCGGTCAAGGAATTGCGCTCCATCGGCATCCAGGCGGATGTCCTGCTGTGTCGTTGCGAACAGCCTTTGCCGCAGTCGGATCGGCGCAAGATCGCGTTGTTCACCAATGTGCCGGAAAAGGCCGTGATCAGCGCCGTGGACGTCGACATCATCTATCGCCTGCCGCTGTGGCTGCACCAGCAAGGCCTGGACGACATCGTGCTGGATCGGCTCAACATCAAGGCCAAGCCTGCGGATCTTTCGGAGTGGACCACCGCGGTGGATGCCATCGAGCATCCGCGCGATGAAGTCAGCATTGCGATTGTCGGCAAGTACGTCGAACACAAGGATGCCTACAAGTCACTCGGCGAGGCCCTGCGCCATGGCGGTCTCAAGCAGCACACGCGGGTCAACCTGCGCTGGGTCGAATCCGAGGAGGTGGAACGTCGGGGCGGCGATGCGCTGCGCGGTGTTGACGGAATCCTTGTTCCCGGCGGATTCGGCAAGCGCGGATTCGAAGGCAAGATCGGCGCCGCGCGCTTTGCGCGTGAGCAGCGGGTTCCGTACTTCGGCATCTGCTACGGCATGCATGCGGCGGTTGTCGAATTTGCACGCAATGTCGCCGGACTTGAGCATGCCAACTCCAGCGAGAATGATCGCAACTGCGTGGACCCGGTGATCGCGCTGATCACCGAATGGACCACCAGCACCGGCGATGTGGAAAAGCGCGATGAGGGCTCCGACCTCGGCGGCACCATGCGCCTGGGCGCGCAGGAATGCCGACTCAAGGCCGGTACGCTGGCGCGTGAACTGTATGGCCAGGATGTGGTGCGCGAACGCCATCGTCACCGCTACGAATTCAACAACCGCTACCGGCAGAAGCTGGAAGACCTTGGCCTGGTCATTTCCGGCAAGTCGATGGACGACCTGCTGGTCGAGATGATTGAACTGGCCAACCACCCCTGGTTCATTGCCTGCCAGGCGCACCCGGAATTCACCTCGACGCCGCGCGACGGGCATCCCCTGTTCATCGGCTTCATCCGCGCCGCACGCGAATACAAGGCCGTGCGCGAGGCACCCGCGGTGGACGGCGTGGTGACGGGTCGATTTGGAGCCACCGCGTGAAGCTCTGTCATTTCGAGGCCGGCCTCGACAAGCCGCTGTTCCTGATTGCCGGACCCTGCGTCATCGAGTCCATGCAATTGCAGTTGGACACCGCGGGCACGCTCAAGGAAATCACCGGCAAACTCGGTATTCCCTTCATCTTCAAGTCCAGCTTCGACAAGGCCAATCGCACCTCGGGTACCAGCTTCCGCGGACCGGGCCTGGAAGCGGGTTTGAGGGTTCTGGACGAAGTCAAACGCCAGATCGGCGTGCCGGTGCTCACCGACGTGCACGAATACACGCCGATGGACGAAGTGGCCAGCGTGGTTGACGTGCTGCAGACCCCGGCCTTCCTCTGTCGCCAGACCGATTTCATCCAGAAGGTGGCCAGTGCCGGCAAGGCAGTCAACATCAAGAAGGGCCAGTTCCTGAGCCCGTGGGAAATGAAACACGTCGCGGCCAAGGCCAAGGCCACCGGCAACGAGCAGATCATGGTTTGCGAGCGCGGTGCGAGCTTCGGCTACAACAACCTGGTTTCCGACATGCGCAGCCTCGCGGTCATGCGCGATACCAGCTGCCCGGTGGTGTTCGATGCCACGCATTCCGTGCAATTGCCCGGTGGTGCCGATGGCAAGAGCGGTGGCCAGCGCGAGTTCGTGCCGGTGCTGTCGCGTGCGGCGGTTGCCGTCGGCATTGCCGGAATCTTCATGGAAACCCATCCGAACCCGGACCAGGCGCTCAGCGACGGACCGAATGCCTGGCCGCTGGGAAAGATGGAAAGTCTGTTGGCCTCATTGTTGGAAATCGACAGGTTGGTCAAGAGCGCAGGCTTCGAGTAACCCATTGCTATCCAGATTCGCCGCAGTCAAGGCAGGCTCGGATAGCCCGTGAACCTTCAATCATCAGAGATCCGAAAAGAGTCACCATGACAGCAATCCAATCCATCCACGCGCGCGAAATCCTTGATTCTCGTGGCAACCCCACCCTTGAAGCCGAAGTCACCTTGGCCGACGGTTCATTTGGTCGCGCCGCGGTGCCTTCGGGTGCCTCGACCGGTTCACGCGAAGCCGTCGAATTGCGTGATGGCGAAAAGTCGCGTTATCTCGGCAAGGGCGTGCGCAATGCCGTTGCCAACGTCAACACGAGCATTGCCTCGGCGCTCACGGGTTTCGATGCCAGTAACCAGCGCGGTCTGGATGAAAAACTGATTGCCCTGGATGGCTCGCCCAACAAGGGCAAGCTCGGTGCCAATGCCTTGCTGGGTGTGTCGCTGGCCAATGCGCATGCAGTGGCTGCTTCACGGCAGCTGCCCTTGTGGAAGCATCTGGCTGGTGATCGTGCGGCACGGTTGCCGGTGCCGATGATGAACATCATCAACGGTGGTGCGCATGCCGACAACAACGTGGACATGCAGGAGTTCATGATCCTTCCGGTGGGCCTGCCGAGTTTTGCCGAAGCCTTGCGTGCCGGTACCGAGGTGTTTCATGCGCTGAAGTCGGTGCTGAAGGGACGTGGCCTCAATACCGCAGTCGGCGACGAGGGTGGCTTTGCGCCGGACCTGCGTTCCAACGAGGAAGCCATCGAGACCATCCTCGAAGCCGTCAACAAGGCTGGTTACCGCATCGGCAAGGACATCTGGCTCGGCCTTGATGTCGCCAGTTCCGAGTTCTACAAGGACGGCACCTATCATCTGGAAGGTGAAGGGAAGATGCTCAATGCCGAGCAGTTGATCGAGTTCTATGCCGGCTGGTGTGCGAAATATCCGATCATTACCATCGAGGATGGCATGGCCGAGGGCGATTGGGATGGCTGGAAAAAGCTGACCGACAAGCTCGGCAAGTCCGTGCAGCTGGTGGGCGACGACCTGTTCGTCACCAACACGGCCATCTTCAAGGAAGGCATCGACAAGCACATCGCCAACGCCATCCTGATCAAGGTCAACCAGATCGGCACGCTGACGGAAACCCTGGACGCCATTGCCATGGCGCAGGCCGCCAACTACGCCTCGGTGATCTCGCATCGCTCGGGGGAAACCGAAGACACCACCATTGCCGACATTTCCGTTTCAACGTCGGCTACCCAGATCAAGACCGGTTCGCTGTGCCGTTCCGACCGTGTGGCCAAATACAACCAGTTGCTGCGCATCGAGGAAGCCTTGGGCAATGCGGCACGCTATGTCGGCACCGGCGCGTTTCCCAACCTGCCCGGATTCCAAGGCTGAGTCAGGTCGCGATTCGATACGTCCATGTTGCGCTATTTGGCACTGATCCTGCTGATCCTGGTCATCGCCCTGCAGGTCAAGCTGTGGTTTGGGCAGGGCGGCTTGAACGAGGTCTGGCGCCTGGAAAAGAGCGTGGCCGAGCAGAAAGAAAAGAACGAGGCGCTCAAGGCACGCAACGACGCGCTGGCTGCGGAAGTGGCCAACCTCAAGGATCGCGATGAGGCGGTCGAGGAGCGCGCACGTTCCGAGCTGGGCCTGGTAAAGCCCGGTGAGAAGTTCTACCAAGTGGTGGAGCCGCCGAAAAAACCCGCCAGCCAGGATGCTGACGGTGACTGATCGCGGATTCTGGTGCGTGGTGCCCGCGGCCGGGGCCGGGCATCGCATGGGTGGCGGGATTCCCAAACAGCATCTGCGCATTGGCAGCAGAACCCTGTTGGCCTGGACGCTGGAGCGCCTGGCCTCGCATCCACGCATCGCGGGCTTGATGGTGGTCCTTGCGCAAGGCGACGCGCATTGGGATGGAGTCGCCCAGTGGCTCGGCAAGCCAGTGCGGGTCGCAACTGGGGGTGGCACCCGCGCAGAGTCGGTGCTGGCTGGCCTGCGCGCCTTGTCGGGCGAAGTTGCCCAGCAGGAATTCGTTCTCGTCCACGATGCCGCGCGGCCGCTGGTGCGTCATGCGGACATCGGACGCCTGATGGACTTGGCTGTGGAGTCAGGAGGTGCGCTGCTCGCGGCTCCCGTGCGCGACACCCTGAAGCGCGCGGATGCCCACGGCTTCGTGGAAGCGACGGAATCGCGCGAATCGCGCTGGCGTGCGATGACGCCACAGATGTTCCGGCGCAGCGAGCTTGAATCTGCACTTGAATCCGCCATTGCCGCTGGAACCAGCGTTACCGACGAGGCCATGGCCATGGAATTGATCGGCTTGGCGCCCTTGCTGGTCGAGGGTAGCGACGACAACCTCAAGGTCACCACGGCTGCTGACCTGGCGCTTGCTGAATTCCTGCTAGGAGCCTGCGCGGCAGAATGAATTCGAAGCGAAACGGCGCTGACGCGATTCAGTGGATCAATCGGAGGGTGCGCATAGCGGGCACTATGCAAGCCTGACGATTGATCCAATCAATCGATGGCAGCGGCGTTGCAGCCGGATGGCTTCTGCCGCGCAGGCTCCTGGGCCGGACCTTGTCCTGATTCGGGAATACGTGCTGCGTGGAGCGGGCCCGCGAAGTATCCTGATCGTCATTGCCGGGAATTTCGGAAGCAAACATGCGAATTGGCCAGGGTTTCGATGTGCATGCCTTCGGTCCGGGCAATCACGTAGTGCTGGGTGGGGTGAGCATTCCGCACAGCCACGGGCTGGTTGCGCATTCGGATGGCGACGTGGTCATTCATGCCCTGTGTGACGCGATCCTCGGGGCGCTCGCCCTGGGCGACATTGGCCATCATTTTCCACCGTCGGATGCGCGCTGGAAGGATGTCGGTAGTCAGCATTTCCTGCTGCACTGTGCCGGCTTGATGATCGAAAACGGTTACCTCCTGGTGAACGCCGACCTGACCGTAGTCTGCGAGAGCCCGAAAATCGGACCGCATGCAGAATCCATGCGCAGGAATCTTGCGGCCGGTTTGGGCTGTCGGATCGGTGACATCAGCATCAAGGCAACCACCACCGAGCAACTTGGCTTCTGCGGTCGAAAGGAAGGCATCGCCGCGATGGCCGTCGTCCTGCTGCAGCGCCGTCCGGCCTCAAGCACCGAAACCCCGGGCAATCCGGAATTGCAGAGCTTGATTGCGCAGCTGGATCTGGACCCACTGAATGAGTGAGTTGCCCTACGCGCACGGGGGGCCGCCCCTGCAAGGCGTGATGCGAGCTCAAGCCGAGGATTTCCAGGTTGATGAGGTGCTCGGCTTCGCTGCGGATGGCAGTGGCGAGCATGCATTGCTCACCGTCGAAAAACGCGGCGCGAACACCGAATGGGTGGCGCAGCAGATTGCGCGCTTTGCCGGTGTTCCTCCCATGGCCGTGGGTTTCTCTGGCCTCAAGGATCGGCACGCGCTGACCCGGCAAGCGTTCAGCGTGCACTTGGCGGGGCGCAAGGATCCGGATTGGTCTGCGATGCCTGTGCAAGGCGTGAGCGTGCTTGCAGCCGCGCGCCATTCGCGCAAACTCAAGCGCGGAGTGCACCGCGCCAATCAATTCCGGATCCGCTTGCGTGATGTGTGCGGAGATCGGGCCGCGGCCGAACACAGGTTGCGCCAATTGCGCGAACTCGGTGCGCCCAACTACTTTGGCATCCAGCGCTTTGGGCATGGCGCAGACAACCTGCGCGCCGCGCGCGAACTCTTTGCCGGCAAGCGCATGGGCAGAAGCCAGCGCGGATTTGCACTTTCCGCCGCGCGCTCGGCCTTGTTCAATGCCGTGCTGGCCCGACGTGTCGTCGATCAAACCTGGAACGAGGCACTGCCTGGCGAGGTGTTCATGCTGGCTGGGACGCACTCCATCTTCGGGCCGCAAACGCTGGATGCCCAACTCCTTGAACGCCTGCAGCAACATGACATCGACCCAACCGGTCCCATGTGGGGTGCAGGCGAGCTGCGAACCCGCGACCTGGTTGCGGAACTGGAGCGCGACGCCGTCCTGCATGATGAGGATTTGGCCGCAGGTCTTGCTGCTGCCGAACTGCGCCAGGAACGCCGTTCACTGCGCATGATGCCGGTGGATCTTGACGCCGTATGGCAGGACACGGACTGCCTGGAGCTGAGGTTCACCTTGCCCTCGGGATGTTTCGCCACGTCCCTGATCCGCGAAATGGGCAGATTTCGTGAATCGTGATCGGGGCAGCGACCCTGTCGGAAGTCACTCCTTGCCAGCCCGCCTATAGTGCAGGTGATCGGTGTCAAGCCGATCGCGCAACTACTGGAGATCGACATGAAACGCCTCTTGTTTTGTGCAGCTGCGGTATGCCTGATGGTTTTGCCTGGGTGCGCGAGTACTGGCGAGAGCCGGTACACCAACGACGCCAAGTTTGTCGTTGACCAGGACTATGTGAATGCGGTCAATTCGGCCAGTCGCAGAATGGGTGTTCGGGTGACTTGGGTGAATCCACCCACCATCCGCGTGGAAAAAGGCGACATCCGCGATTGATCAATGTCCTTGCAGCAGGACGAGGACGGCCCCCGTTCCTCCCTGTGCAGGCAGCGCCGACGCGAAGGCCAGCACGTCTCCACGCTGGCGCAGGAGTCGTTCGGTCATGCGCTTGAGAACCGGGCCGCGCGAGGCCGAGCGCAACCCCTTGCCATGGACGATGCGCACGCAGTATTCGCGTTGCCGGATTGCTTCATTCAGGAACAGGGTGACAGCCGAGCGCGCAACCGCCTCGGTCATCTGGTGCAGGTCTATTTCGGAACGAATGCTGTATTGACCGCGCCGCAGGCGCTTCAGCATAGCCGCAGGTTGCCCGGGTTTCAGGTAATGGATTTCATCGCCCTGCTCGATGCTGCCCGGATCGAAATCCCCGCTCAGCAACTCCTCTCGCACTGCCGCTTCGTCTCGTTCGAATTGCCGCGGCACCGGTTCCGGGCGCGGCGTGGTCGGAGTGGCTTCCGCCTCACCTTGCAAGCGGCGCACGCGGCCGACTGCGCTGTGAAACAGATCCTTGTCATCTTGCGCGACAGTTGCGCGCGGCGGGCGCGAGCCTCGTTGTCGGGTTGGCCTTGGCATCGTTGGAGTGGCTATGGAACAGCAAGGACGGCGGGAAGAATCGACGATGGCATGATGTGCTGCGGCTGACAAGCAATGCGCCGGATAGCGTGCTCAATCCTTGCGCTTTCAGGGGCGCAGCCACGGCGGACCACATTCAGCACCGGCGGTGAATCCGGTATGCTTCCGCTTTGAAGTTCAATCATCCGCCCTTGCTGGCGCTTGCGCTGGCATGGTCCGGATCTGCAATCCGCAGGAAGCCTTGCATGCGAGTTCTGGTCAGCAACGACGATGGGGTCGACGCCCCGGGCATACTCATGCTCGCGCGGCAATTGGCCAGCATTGGCGATGTGGTCGTGGTGGCACCGGACCGGGATCGCTCCGGGGCCAGCAATTCGCTGACCCTGGACCAGCCAATCCGCGTCAAGCGCCTGGCCGAAGACCGATTCAGCGTGGCTGGCACTCCCACCGATTGCGTGTACCTCGCCTTGTCCGGAATGCTCAAGCTCATGCCGGATATCGTGGTTTCGGGAATCAACAGCGCCGCCAATCTGGGCGATGACGTGATCTACTCGGGCACCGTCTCGGCAGCGATGGAGGGTCGCTTCCTCGGCTTGCCGGCCATTGCCGTTTCCCTGGCGAGCCGCGACCACAAGGGGCAGCATTATGAATCCGCGGCCAAGGCCGTATTGATGCTGATTCGTCGCCTGCTGGTCGATCCGCTGCCGGCGGATACCATTCTCAACGTCAATGTCCCCGACTTGCCGTGGGACGGGATTCGCGGGCTTTCGGTGGCGCGGCTTGGGCGCCGACACCGCGCGCCGGCGTGCGTTGAACAGATCGACCCGCGTGGCCGTCCCATGTACTGGATCGGTCCACCGGGTGATGCCGAAGATGACGGTCCTGGCACGGACTTCCACGCCGTGCGCGAAGGCTATGTTTCCATCACGCCCATCCATGTCGATCTCACCCGCTACCAGGCACTTGAAAAGGTGGGCGGCTGGGTCAGTTCGCTGAGCATGCAGGAAAACGCTGCATGAGTTGCATGCCATGAGCCGGTTCGTACGGACACCACCACCCGAGGCGCGCGGCCTTGGCATGACTTCCCAGCGTGCACGGGATCGCTTGATCGAAAGACTGGTTGCCGAGGGAATTCGCGATCAGCGCGTGCTCGGCGTGCTGCGCCAGTTGCCGCGCCACCTGTTCATCGACGAAGCCCTGGCCACCCGCGCCTACGAAGATACCGCCTTGCCGATCGGGCAAGGCCAGACCATCTCGCAGCCTTACGTCGTTGCGCGCATGACCGAACTGCTGATTGAAAACGGGGTGCCGCGCCGCGTGCTTGAGATTGGCACGGGCTCCGGCTACCAGTGTGCGGTGCTTTCCAGTCTTGTCGAGCAGGTTTTCACGGTGGAGCGCATCGATGAATTGTTGCGCAATGCGAGGCGACGTTTCCGCAAGCTGGGCATGTCCAACATCCGCTCGCGGCATGACGATGGTCGACTGGGCTGGCCCGACGAGGCGCCGTTCGACGCAATCCTGGTGACCGCGGCAGGTGCTGATCTGGAAAATGCCTTGCTCGACCAGTTGGCACCGCAGGGCGTACTGGTTGCGCCGGTGGGTCCGCCAGGTCGACAGGAATTGCTGCGCGTGTGCCGGGACGCCGATGGGGCCTGGCAACGCGAAACCGTGGCCGCGGTCAGTTTCGTGCCCTTGCTCGGCGGTGTCGCTTGAATCGCCTGCTGCGAGCGCAGGATGCGTCGGCATGAAACTGTTCAAGCCGCTGTATGAAAAGGCGCTGAGTTGGTCCAGTCATCCGAGAGCCGAGCCCATACTCGGCGGGCTCAGTTTTGTTGAAGCCATTATCTTTCCGGTCATGCCGGAGATTATGCTGGGGCCGATGGTGTTGGCGCGCCCGAAGAAATGGGCACGTTTTGCCACGATCAGCATGGTCTTTTCCGTACTCGGGGCATTGGTCGGCTATGCGCTCGGGCACTTCGCGTTTACCGCTGTTCGCCCGCTGCTCGATTCGCTGGGGTGGCTGGAACGCATTGATGCCCAGGTGGCCGAATTGCAGGTCATTGCGACGCAAAGCCCATGGTCGGCGTTCTGGATACTGGTGTTGGCCGGATTCTTGCCTATTCCCTTGAAGATATTCACCTGGGCCTCGGGCATCGTCGGCGTTCCCTTGCTGCCATTCGTGGCAAGCATGCTGATCGGGCGGGGCAAGCGCGTGTACCTTTTGGCCGGACTGATCCGCCTGGCGGGTCCGCGTGCCGAAGCGGCCCTGCATCGCTGGATAGAATGGATAGGTTGGGCCGTCGTGGCCCTGATTGTTCTTGTCATTGTCTACATGAAGTACATTAACTAGGTGATTGATAATAAAAACAAAATAACTGCGGCGTTCTTGCTTGGCCTGTTCATGGCCGGGTGTGCTTCGACACCTCCGGCACGGGTCGAGGATCGCAGTATCGGGCGTCCCCATCCGCAGCGGTCGACACCACGACACGAGCAGGACCGCCTGCCCATCGGAAGCTATCGGGTGCAGCGCGGCGACACGCTGTACAGCATTGCCTTCCGCAATGGCATGGATTACCGGGATCTGGCGGCAGCCAATGGCATCAAGTCGCCGTACACCATTCTTGTCGGGCAGGTGATTCGCCTCGACGCAAAACCCGCGCCCGTTGGCCCATCGCAGTCGTCGCAGCGCGTGGTTCGTGCAGACCCGCCGCAGCGCCGCCAGGAACCCGCCCCCAAACCGCAATCCGGATCGCAGGCACAGCATGTGGCTCCAGCGCCGGTTGTTTCCACGCCACCTCCCGTTGCGCCCAGCGTTGCCAGGGCGCCGGAAACCACTCCCGCCAAGCCAGTCAATTCGCCGCCGGTTGCTGCCTCCGATGCGGACGGCCTGAAGTGGCAATGGCCGGCCAAGGGTGCCCGGGTCAATGGGTATGTGGCCGGTGACCAGACCCGCCAGGGCATCGATATTGCCGGCACGGCAGGGGACGCCGTGCGCTCGGCCGCGGACGGAGTAGTTGTCTACAGCGGAAATGGCCTGATCGGGTATGGCGAGCTGATCATCGTCAAACACAGCACGTCGATGTTGTCGGCTTACGGGCACAACCGCCGGCGGCTGGTACAGGAAGGCGACTCGGTGAAGCTGGGGCAGCAGATTGCGGAAATGGGATCGACCGGCGCCAAGCGCGACATGCTGCATTTCGAGATCCGCAGGAACGGCAAGCCGGTCGACCCCTTGCGTTACTTGCCCGCGCAGTGAATCGTCCCATGCCGAATGGCGATTTCAATGTGCAATCGCTCGGACTATGCTGATTCCGTCATGGCCGCAGCCGATCTCAACTCCAGCAGCGAACCGGAAATCGAGGAATTTCTCGAACTGCTCGATGCCATCGAACCGGCCGACGAAGAGGTGCGCAGTTCGACCGGCGCGTATCTGAACGAGATCGGGTTGATTCCGCTGCTGCAGGCAGAACAAGAATGGGAACTGGCGGAGCGCGTGCAGGCGGGTGATGGCGAAGCCAGGCGGCACCTGATCGAGGCCAATTTGCGTCTCGTCGTTACGGTGGCCAGGAACTACGTCGGCCGTGGCGTGCCGCTGATGGACCTGATCGAGGAAGGCAATATCGGACTGATCCGGGCGGTGGAGAAGTTCGAGCCAGCGCGCCGACTGCGGTTTTCCACCTATGCCATGTGGTGGATCCGGCATGGCGTGCAGCACGCCTTGTCACATCAGGGCCGCACGGTCCGCGTTCCCGTGCATGTGTTGCGTGAACTTGCGCAGGTGCTGCGCGCAAACCGGGAGTTGACGGCGCAACTGGGCCGCACGCCCAGCATGGAAGAACTGGCCCGGTCCGTGGGCAAACGCGCACCGGATGTGGCCGAGTTGTTCCTTGCCAATGAACACATCAGTTCGCTGGATGCACCGATGTCCGATGCGGATGATCGCGGGCTTATCGAGCAATTGGGAAGCGAGCCTGATTCCTCCGTCTCGACCGCGCGGGAAGCCGCGGTGGCAGGGCAGCTGCAGGCGTGGCTGGAGGCGCTCAATCCACGCCAGCGCCTGGTGGTTGAGCGCCGCTATGGATTGAATGGGGAGCCGGTGCATTCGCTCGCCGAGATTGCCGGCGAGCTTCGGGTTTCCCGCGAACGCGTCCGCCAGATCCAGGAAGAGGCTCTGAAACGCCTGCGCAAGCTCGGCCAGCAATCGGCCTCAGGCTGAATCCACAGCGCTCAGCAGGAATGCCGCCACCGCGCGCCGCCCTTCGGCGGCCAGCAGGTTGTAGGTGCGCGCCGCCGCGCGGTTGTCCATGACCTCGACACCGATACCGCTGCGCAGCAATGTTGCCAGGAGACTGGGGCGGGGAAATTGCTGGCGCTCACCCGTCCCCAGGATCACCAGCTCCGGCTGCAGGTTGGCGATGATCTGCATGGCCTCGTCGTCGATTTCCTCGACACGGGTTGGTGTCCAGTTCTCGACGACGCGATCCACGCAGATCACGAAGCTCGTGTGCAGATCGCGATCGATGACCCGTGCCACCTGGTGACTGATCGCGCGGATGAAGAAGTAGCCCTCGGCACGATCATGGATGAGTTGCATGTGGGTACGAACCTTCCGTCCTAGCGGGGCAGCGGCAGGCGCGGTTCCTTCTCGTTGCGCTTCCACAGGCTGGCGGTATGGCCGATGAGTTGCACGATCTCGGCCTCGCTTGCCTCCACCAGCGCGGCGAGCTGGGCGGCACGTTCTTCCTTGTCGGCGCCCGAAAGTCGAACCTTGAGCAGTTCGTGGTGGTCGAGGGCGAGCTTCAGTTCTGCGATCAGGCTGGGGCTGACACCCTTCTGGCCGAGCAGGATCACAGGTGAAAGCGAGTGTGCCAGGCCACGCAGGTAGCGTTTTTGTGACGGGGAAATGGTCATGAACGGAATTCGAATGCGGATGGGAGGCGGGGGAGAAGGTGAGCCAATCAAGGTATTATGCGGGCAAACCCCTGAATGAAGAACGCGCTCGGCGCGCTTTGAAGACAACGTGGCGCGAAGCAAATCAAGTTCCCGCTGGCTGCAGGAGCATTTCAGCGATCCCTTTGTGAAGCGTGCCCAGGCGGAAGGCTGGCGTTCGCGTGCCGTGTTCAAGCTGGACGAGTTGATCGAACGCGAAAAACTCCTGAAGCCCGGCATGTGCGTGGTCGACCTGGGGGCGGCCCCGGGAGGCTGGTCGCAAATGGTACGCGAGCGGCTCGGTGACAGCGGGCGAATCGTTGCCCTGGACATCCTGCCCATGCAGGGCATTGGCGGGGTCGACTTCATCCTCGGCGACTTCCGGGAGGCGTCGGTCCTGCAACAACTGGAAGACGTGCTGGGCGGGATGCGCGTGGATCTTGTGCTTTCCGACATGGCCCCCAACATGAGCGGAGTCGGGGCGGTGGATCAGGACCGTTCCATGGTTTTGGCGGAATTGGCGGCGGATTTTGCCGGCAATCACCTGAAAGCGGGTGGTTCGTTCCTTACAAAACTGTTCCAGGGACAGGGATTTGATGAATACATCCGGCGCTTGCGCAGCCAGTATGCACAGGTCAGCATTCGGAAACCCAAGGCATCGCGGTCGCGCAGCAACGAGGTTTACGCAATGGCATCGGCAAAGCGGTCCTGAAAATCGGGTATTGAGTAGGCAGTTGAGAAGACGATGAACGAAATGGCAAAAACCTTGCTGCTCTGGGTGGTCATCGCCGTTGTGTTGTTGACGGTGTTCCAGAGTTTCAATCCGCAGTCGGCCTCGACCAAGGATGTTTCCTATTCCGAGTTCATGCAGGCCGTGCGTGACAAGCGGGTCGATGAAGTGCTGGTGCACAACGACGGGCGCACGGTTGAGGCAAAACTGCAGGACGGCAGCAGCGTGCGCACCACGGCGTTGCTCACTGAAAAGTCGATTGCCGACATCGAGACGGATGTGCCAAAGGTGAAAGTCGAGGCCACCGACCCGCCGATGCCGCTGGCATTGCGCCTGCTGTTCGACTGGCTGCCGCTGATCGTCATTTTCGGCCTGATCTTCTATTTCATGCGCCAGATGCAATCCGGAGCTGGCGGACGCGGTGCCATGTCGTTTGGCCGCTCGCGGGCCAAGCTGCAGGGTGAGGACCAGATCAAGATCACCTTTGCCGATGTTGCCGGCTGCGATGAGGCCAAGGAAGAAGTTTCCGAACTGGTCGAGTTCCTGCGCGATCCGTCCAGGTTCACCAAGCTGGGCGGCAAGATTCCGCGCGGCGTGTTGATGGTGGGTTCGCCGGGTACCGGCAAGACCCTGCTGGCGAAGGCCATTGCCGGCGAGGCCAAGGTGCCGTTCTTCTCCATTTCCGGTTCCGACTTCGTCGAAATGTTTGTCGGCGTGGGCGCAGCCCGCGTGCGCGACATGTTCGAACAGGCCAAGAAGCAGGCGCCGTGCATCATCTTCATTGACGAAATCGATGCCGTTGGTCGCCATCGCGGCGCTGGTCTCGGTGGTGGACACGATGAGCGCGAACAAACGTTGAACCAGTTGCTGGTCGAGATGGACGGATTCGAGGGCAGCGAAGGCGTCATTGTCATTGCCGCCACCAACCGACCGGATGTGCTGGATCCCGCCTTGCTGCGTCCCGGCCGCTTCGACCGCCAGGTCGTGGTACCCCTACCTGACCTCAAGGGTCGCGAGCAGATCCTCAAGGTGCACATGCGCAAGGTGCCCTTGTCTGCGGATGTGGAGCCGTTGACCATTGCGCGCGGCACGCCTGGCTTCTCCGGTGCCGATCTGGCCAACCTGGTCAACGAGGCGGCCCTGTTTGCCGCGCGCGGAAATTCGCGTGAGGTCAGCATGCAGGATTTCGAGCGGGCCAAGGACAAGATCATGATGGGCGCCGAGCGTCGCTCCATGATCATGAGCGACGACGAGAAGAAGCTCACCGCTTACCACGAGGCCGGGCACGCGATCATCGGCCGCCTGGTGCCCGATCACGATCCCGTTTACAAGGTCACCATCATTCCGCGTGGTCGTGCGCTGGGCGTGACCATGTATCTCCCGGAAAACGACCGCTACAGCTACAACAAGGAAAACATCGAGAGCCGCCTGTGTTCGCTTTACGGCGGCCGCGTTGCCGAGGAGCTGATCTTCGGTGCCGACAAGGTCACCACGGGTGCCTCCAACGATATCGAGCGTGCCACCAAGATGGCCCGCAACATGGTCACCAAGTGGGGCTTGTCCGAGAAACTCGGTCCCATTGCCTACAGCGAAGAAGAGGACGAAGTGTTCCTCGGACGTTCGGTCACCCAGCACAAGAATGTCTCCGATGACACCGCACGCCTCATCGACGTGGAAGTGCGCGAGATCCTGGATCGGGCGTATGCGCGCAGCACACATTTGCTGTCAGCGAACATGAGCCGCCTGCACGTCATGGCCGAGGCCTTGTTGCAGTACGAAACCATCGATGCCCAGCAGATCGAGGACATCATGAATGACCGCCCGGTGAATCCTCCGAAGGACTGGAGCAACGATTCGACACCGGGGTCCGGAGGCGCGAAGCCGCGCGGTGAAAGTCCGATCGGCGGACCTGCGGTGCAATCGCGCCGCGGTTCTACCGTTTGAGGCACTTTCCCTTGTCAGGGCTCGATTGATCGCAGAGGCCGCCGCAGGGCGGCCTTCTGTTTTCACGGTTGGGAGGCCAGCATGTTTTCACCTGTTCTTGATTGCCGGGGTAGGGAGGTGGTGCTGGATACCACTCGCATCGTGGGCATCATCAACGTAACTGCCGATTCCTTTTCCGACGGCGGACGCTTTCTGGATCCCGCAGCGGCCATCGAGCATGGGCTGGGCCTCGCCGAAGAGGGCGCCGACATGTTGGACGTGGGTGCGGAATCCACCCGGCCCGGCGCGCATCCGGTTTCCCCGGAGCAGCAGATTGCCCGCGTCGTGCCGGTGATCGAGGCGCTGGTGAAACGCACGCCTGTGGCGATTTCGATTGATACCTCGGATCCTGCGGTCATGCGTGCCGCTGTCGCTGCCGGCGCAGGATTCATAAATGATGTACGGGCCTTGCGCAGCGAAGGCGCGCTGGAAGCCGCGGCGGAATTGCAGGTGCCGGTGTGCTTGATGCACATGCAGGGCGAGCCGGGCAGCATGCAGGACAATCCGCAGTATGACGACGTGGTCGGTGAGGTGCAGCGATTCCTTTCGGATCGCGTGTTTGCCTGCCAGCTCGCCGGCATCGACAAGGCCCGCATCGTGGTCGATCCGGGCTTCGGATTCGGCAAGTCGCTGCAACACAATCTGGAATTGCTGCGGAATGTCGCCCGTTTTGTCGAGATTGCGCCGGTGATGGTGGGGCTTTCGCGCAAGTCGATGTTTCGTGAGTTGACCGGGCGCGAAGATCCGGCCCTGCGCACATCCGCTTCCACTGCCGGTGCATTGCTGGCGGCCCAGGGGGGCGCTTGCCTGATCAGGACACACGATGTCTCAGCAGTGCGTGATGCATTGCGAGTGCTCGCGGCAGTTGGATCCTTGTCACGAGCTGGCGCCTCCGCGCGCAAGGTTTCATCGGCAAGTCCCTGGGACGATGACTGAGTAGCACCCCACGCGTAGCGGCCCGCGCCGAAGCCGAGTGTGCCATTGGCCGCCGTTTTGCGGTTTAATGCCGGTCTTGGATGCGAGATCGTCCAGCGCGTCCGCCGCACCTGGAGGGTTGAACCATGAGCCGTTTTTTCGTCCCGCTCGCGTGGCTTCTTTGGGTTGCAGGCACACCTTCCCTGGCGGATGAATCCTGGCAGCCCTATGTGAGTTCCGATGGGGCCATGGCTGCAGTGCAGCCCATCGATTCCATGATGGTGGTCGATTGCCTGCTGCCCGGGCAGATGCGGCGCTCGGGCGCGATGTCCTACATGGGGCCGCGATTGCCGGTCAAAACCACCGCGCAGTTGTGCTCCATGCGCGGTGGCGAGTACGTCGCCTATGACCGCGCCACGATCAAGTCCAGCCTCGCGGTGTGGATGGAAAAGGCCAAGGGCGGCGATGCCACAGCACAATTCTATGTCGGCCAGATCTATGAGAAGGGCATGGATTCGGATCCCGATTATGAATCGGCCGCAACGTGGTATCGAAAGGCGGCGGAGTCCGGTTCCAACGAAGCCAAGTTGTCACTCGCTGCCATGATGGAAGCAGGGCGCGGCATGGCGGCCGATGCCACGGCAGCAGTGAACCTCTATCGCGAAGCCATGGGCATCAAGGGCAACGAGCTGATCAGCAAGGACGAGGCTGATTCGCGCGTGGCCGAGGTCGAGCGCCAGAACGCCCAGTTGCGCAGCGAGTTGGCCATGCAGCGTGCCGAAGCACAGACGGCGGTGACCCGACTTGAAGGGGAAGTCGCGTCCCTCAAGGCTGCCAACGCAAGCCAGAAGCGTGACACGCGCAAGATGGCTGCGCTGGAAAAATCCCTGCGCGACGCCATGCAGCAGCGCGATGAAGTCGAGCGCAAGCTTGCTGCTGTTCCGGCCAGCACCGCGCAGGACACCGTGGCGCAGACCCGCAGCGTGGTCGTGCCGCTGGTTTCGGAAAGTCGTGCCTTGCAGGTTGCGGCTGATGGGGTCAAGTTTGGTCGTTACCACGCCTTGATCATCGGCGTGCAGAACTACCTCAGCTACGATCCCTTGAAGACGCCGATCAGCGATGCCAAGGCCATCGCCAATGTGCTCGAAAACCGCTACGGGTTCGAGACGACGACCTTGCTTGATGCGGATTTCTCGTCCATCGTCGGCAGCATCGTGCAGTTGTCCTCGAAGATTGGCCCTGAGGACAACGTTCTGATCTATTTTGCCGGACATGGCGTGATCAATGCCGAACAGCGTGGATTCTGGCTGCCGCTGGATGCACGCCAAAGCGAGCGCAGCCCTGCCTTGCCGAATGAAACGCTGGCGGAGTTCCTGGCCATGTTCAAGGCGCGCAGCGTGCTGGTCATTGCGGATTCCTGCTTTGGCAGCGCGCTGTCCGGATCGGTCGGCTCCTATACGGGTGGTCCGGCCGAATACGCGGACGGGATACCGGGTGGATACCTCAGCCGCAAGGCGCGCTATGTGCTGTCTTCCGGAGGCATGAGCCCGGTGCTGGACCAGGCCGGTGACGGTCATTCCGTATTTGCCTCGGCCCTGTTGCAGGTGTTGCGCAACAACACGCGCATCCTGACCCAGACTGGACTCGAGAAGGCGTTGGTCGGCCCCGTGCGGGAAAGCTCGCAGCAATTGGGTATGCAGCAGACCCCAGACTTGATGAAGATCCGCGAGGCGGGTGATGCGGGCGGTGCATTTTTCCTCGTGCCGCGCAGCGAGCCGGGCAAGGGATGAGGCAGGTGATGCAAGTCCAGGTGTTGAAGGAGAGTTTCGGCTGCGGCGAAACCATCGCCACAGGCTAGTCCAGAAAAAGGGGGCAACAACATGCAAATCGAGCAGAATTCGGCAGCCGGCCCGTTGATCGCGGCTCCGACATCGGGCCGTCATTGGACTTTGTCGCGAGCATTGGCCGTCACTTGCCTGTTGGTAGGCCTCGTCGCTGGGACTGAAGCAGTCGCGGTACCTGCGCAGATCGGGGTCGACGTTCATGCAACGCCTGCCAGGTTGCTTCCGGGTGCAACGGCCCACTATGTCGTGGAAGTCAGGAACTCCGGTGGAATGCAAGCGGGCGCCCGCTTGGGCGTTGCCATTCCGGAAGGCTTGCAGAACGCAGCCTGGACCTGCGTCGCGCATGCTGGTTCACGTTGTTCCGCGGCAACGGCAAGCGGCAATCTGAACCAGTCGTTGGACGGCCTTGCTGCCGGCTCCGCGCTGGAATTCCATCTCGATGCACGAGTAAGCAGCGCGCCGCCTGCGTTCGTCGACCTGCAGGCGAGCACCAGCTTGCCGACGGGAGCACGCTGCGCCGATGGTCAGACTGCGCCGTGTCGCGCGCGCGCTTCCCTGCCGGCCGGCGCCGGGGTGGTTCTGGATCTGTCGTCCTCGGCAACTGCACTGCTTGCAGGACAGGTCGTGCAATATTCGATCACCGCACGCACCGATACGGTGCACGCCAGTACTGCGGGAAGTGTGCTGCGCAGCCCCGTGCCGAATGGCTTGATCAACAGCCACTGGACCTGCCAATCGTCGGCTGGCGCGTGTGCGCAAGCCCAGGGCACCGGTTCGATTGAGCAGGTGCTGGGGAATTTCTCGGGATCGGAGCTTCGTTTCGATATCACGGCGGAGGTAGCCGCCAATCCTCCAGCCACCATTGTTCAGCTTGCGGCACTTGCTCCTCCCTTCGGCGCCGCGTGCGTTGGCGGTGGATCGCGGAATCTGGACTCGGCTGGCGGCGTTTGCGTGGCTCGCAACGCCCTGGCAACCACACCGTGGATTTTCGCCAGCCGCAGTCCGGACTACAGCGTGGATGGCGCAACGGTTTCAAATCGATTCGTACTCGAGAACCATGGCACTACGGCCGCCAGCACCACGATTTCCTTGCCTCTGCCGGAACAGGCATCCGGGATCCGTTGGACGTGCCAGGGATCGGGCATGAGTTGCCCTCAGTCCAGCGGTACGGGTCCGGTGTCGGTCAGCGTGCCGTCCTGGCCGGGAGAGGCGCGTCTTGTTTATGACGTGGTCACCCGATTCGATGGCGCCGAGTCCGTTCGTGGAGAAAGCCGAATGACCGTCATGGCTCCGGCATCGGCGCGGTGTGGTAACGCGGAAACGCGACCACCTTGCGTTGCCATCCATGCCTTGGCACCCGACCAAGGCAATCTTGATCTGCAACTCGGGGTGGATCGACTCGGAGCCAAGCCTGGACAAGACGTGATCTACACCGTCGAAGTCGGCAATGCGACCAATGCCCCGGTGGCGGAGAACCTCGTCCTCAGCGTGGCGTTGCCGAAGGGTATCGAGACGTTTTCTTCCTGGTCGTGCTCGGCTTCGGGTGCGGTTTGTCCATACGCCAATGGAAGTGGAGCCATCAGGCAGGTGCTGACCCAACTCGGCCCCGATGCCCGAATGACTTTCAAGATTGTCGCGCGAGTGTCATCGGATGCCCCGGATCTGGTTTCGGCATCGGCAGTCCTGGCGCCGCCAGTTGGCGCCAATCTCGGATGCAGGCTGACTTCCGGAAGGAATGCAGCTTGCGTGTCCACCGCGGAATTTTCCACAACGCCCGTATTTGCGCTTGGGCAGTCCGCCGCTGGTGGCGATGCTGCCTCGGGTGGATCGGTCAATTATTCGATGGACGTGTTCAACATGGGTGCGGGAAGCGGGCAGGTGAGCATACGCAACATGCTTCCCCTCGGATTGAGCGGCGCCCATTGGACCTGCACCGGATTGGGCATGGTCTGCCCGGAACAGGCCGGCAATGACGGGATTGCAACGGGATCGACCCGGATGCCGAGCGGTGCCGGACTGCGCTTCGACGTCTCAGGCGAGTCAGATGTCATTTCAGGCTCGGTCATCGACAGCGTTCTCGAGGCCATCCCCTCTGCGCGGGGACGCTGTCATCCGGATCTTGCTGCAGCACCGAACCTGCAAACCTGTACCGATCAGCGCGAGACCAGCGCGCAACCGCTGCTCGACTTGAACCTGCGGGGTCTCCAGCCACAGTTGCTGGTGGGTGGTACGGCAGATTGGATCGTGACCGTGGGCAATCAGGGTGGCGAAGCGCAGTCAACGGGTCTGAGTATTCCGCTGCCGACTGGTATCGCCCGCCTGGACTGGACCTGCGATGGATTTGGTGGCGCTGTTTGTCCGTTGGCGCAGGGAGCCGGTGCGATCGCGACGCAGATCGGACGCATTCCCTCGGGCGGAGCCCTTGCCTACAGGCTCCGTGCAGTGCTGGCCCAGTCCACGCTGGATCGCATCGAGTGGGTTGCTGAGCTGGTACCTCCAGCGGATGGACACTGCATAGCCGATAGTTGTGTGCGCGCAAGCACGACTCCGGTCCGGTCCATGCCTGCAGCGCACCTCGAGCTGTCGATGCTTTCCGGGACGGAACCTGTCCAGGCAGGCGGCACCTCGACGTGGACACTGGACGTGCGCAACCTTGGCAGCGAAATGGCGCGGAACGTGGCCATTGCCACGGGACCGGCGGATTCCGGCGTTTCGGTTTTGAGCTGGACCTGCACCGGTCTCGAATGCCCGGCTCCGAGCGGATCCGGGCCAATCGGCCACACCGTCAGATCGCTCGCCGCTTTCAACTCGGAATCAGACATTGCGGATTCCGACCAGCCAGGACGGCTCGTCTATTCCATCGTGGGTCGCGTGGATTCGGCAGCGCGACCCGAGGTAGCGTTGTCCGCAACTGCGCGGCCTTCGGATTCCGACAGTTGCTCGAGCGTTGACTGCCGTATCGACGCGGCCGTAAGCGAAGCGCCTGCGGGATTGTCGCCAGAGGTGACCTTGACGTTGACGGCGGATACGACCCAGGCAACGCTCGGTGGCACCGTCCAGTTCACCTATCGCCTGGAATCCACAGGCGGCACGCCGGTTTCCAGCCTGCAGGCCAGTGGCTTCGCCCAAGCGGGCATCGACAGCATGTCCTGGACCTGCGTTGCCACCGGCGGTGCCTCATGCACGCCTTCGGGAGTTGGCGACATCAACGACTTCCCAACTACCTTTTTTCCAGGCGCTACGCTGACGTACACGATCACGGCAGATGTCACCGATGCGACGCAGTATCCATTCGTCGAGTATTCCGGATTCGTTGTGGGCAGCCTCGGCCAGATCAACACGCCAAACGGCCCATCCATTCCCTGTGTGCCTGCAAGCTGCTCGGTCAACATTTCGGTGCCATTGACGCTGCCACCTGCGGCGATGCGGGTCACCAAGACAGCAAACAAGACATCGCTGATTCCCGGGGACAGCGTGCGGTACACGGTGACTTTCGAGAACACCGGTGGAGACTTTGATTCGGTCGCAAACAACCTTCAATTTGGCGATCCGATTCCGAACGGATTGGAATCTTTTTCCTGGACGTGTACCGGCGTCGGATTCAAGGCGTTTTGCCCCCAGCAATCCGGAACGGGACCGATTGCCGACAGTATTTCCTTCCTGAGTCCAGGCGAAGCGATTGTCTACACGATTGATGCGGTGGTATCCGCCAACGCAAGCGGCAGTGTGCTGAACCGGGCCTTCATGACCGGTGACAGCATCAGCTGCACACCGGTCAGCTGTCAGGCGGTACTCAATCTCCCGGTGGAAGGCCAGATTCCGACCACGGTCGAGATCACCAAGCTGGCCAGTCCGGCCTCGGGAATTCCGGTTGTCCCGGGGCAGGCAATCAGCTGGACCTTGCGGGCATCCAACGCGGGGGCTGCAACATCGGCGCCCGTGGTTCTTACCGACAACTTGCCGGCAAATGTGGAAAACCTGATTGTCCAGCCAGCCGGCGGGGTACAGTGCAGCTCGTTGAATCCAGCGCCTGGCGAGCAACTGGTCTGCACGATTCCACAAGGTTTCTCCGGGGAGCGCCTGGTTGTCATTTCGGCAACGGTTCCCGGCTCCGCAATCTCGGCGATCTCGAACTCGGTCAGCGCCTCGGGCGCAGATCAGCCCACCTGCGTTTCGTGCAGCGTGAGCAATCCGATTGCGCTGCCGGTGGATGTCTCCGTTGCCAACCCCAGGGCATTCTCCGCAGGTGGCATTCAGGGCACCCTGGTTGACATCGTGAACCTGTCAGCGGTCAGCGCCGGCAATATCTCGGTAACCATCAGTCCGGCGGCATCCCTGCAACTGCTGGCGCCGCTCTCGACCGGCTGTACCGCCACGCAAGGTGCGGGCGGCAGTGTCTCGGTAAGCTGTCCCAATCCACCCAGCTCCCAGGGCATCCAGTGCTCTGGCAATTCCTGCTCGCTGGCGCAGATTCCATCCGGCGCAGCGGTGAGCTTGTTCGTGGCCTTGAACCCCAACAGCAATGCCACGCTTGAGGCACCGGTGGCAGGCGATATCAATCCGGCCAACAATTCCATCAATCTGACGGCCGGGGGTACGCCATGATCGCGCCTGTTTCCAGGTCCCGTTCCCTTGCATCTGTCCGCTTCGCGGCATGCGCGAGTCTGCTGGCCGCACTTGCCATTCCAGTCTCCGCCGCCGCGTACCAGGAGCTGGTCGTGGTGCGGAAGACCGGGCAGTCGTCAAGCCATGTCACCTACAACAAGGCGGCAAGCCAGGCGGCTGCCGCGTGTGCCGATCCGGGCGTGGCATTTGCATTCACCGTGGAACCCAGTGATGGAGTGACAAGCATTGAGGTTGAACGCAATGCCAACGCGCTCCTCAGCATTCCGCTGACTGTGACGCTCGGTTGTTCAGGTATTGACGGCACAGCCATCATCGCCTTCAACGCCGTCGGCGGAACCGCAGTGAGCGGCACCGATTTTGTTTCCACACCCGGCTCGGCATTGCTCAGCCTGAACAGCCACGACGACGGAACAGGAGCGCCATCAACTGCAAGTGCATCCGTGAGTATCAGCATCCTGGGAACGCCGCAGTCGTCGGCGCGCACCTTGTCGGTGGTTCGCACGGAAGGATCGTTCCAGGGCGTGCTCGCCGATGGCCAGCCGCTGGTCGGCGTGATTCCGGGAAGCAACGCTCCCATCGTCGGTATAACCATCCTGGGCTCGGTGGACATTGGAGACGCAACCGGTGGCATACCGGGCGTTGATCCGGCTGCGGGCGAAGTGGGCACCGCAACCGCGAATTTCTGCGGACAGGGTGGGGGTGGAGCCGGCAGTACAGCGTGCCAAGCAACCCAGGTTGCAGCAGAGCTGGTTGCGGACCCGGATACCCCAGGTTCCGTGAGGGAAGCCGCAACCGAAGTGCTGGAAAGCAATCTGCTCGCCATTGCTCCTGACGAGACCACGGCGATCGCCGTCGTGGCACCTGTCCTGGCGAGGGGGCAGTTTGACAACCTGGCGGCTCGCGTTGCCGAGCTGCGCACCGCCGACATGGGTGGAACCATCAGCACCGGAGGGCTGACCCTGCTCAGCAATGGAATTCCGATTTCGTTGGCGAGTCTCGCCGTACTCAACCAGACTGACGATCCGCAGTCCGAGCGCAACGAAGAACGTCGCACCCTGTTGGGTGGTACCCGGTTGGGCATGTGGCTGAACGGAAATCTTGGATCCAGCGAGAGTGATCGTCGGGAGTCGAACTCCGGCTTCGAATCCGACACGTGGAACATCACGGGCGGAGTCGACTACCGGTTCACGGACCAGTTCTTTGCCGGAGCTGCGCTCGGCTTCTCGAGCCTGGATGCAGACTACAGCAACGACCAGGGCTCCCTTGATGCCGATTCGCGCTCGGTGCACGTCTACTCCGGATACGCGATGCCGAACGGGTTCAGCTTCGACGGATCAATCAGTTATTTGCGCAGCGATTACACGCAAAAGCGCGTGATCGAGATCATGCAACTCGACGGCAGCGGAACCGGAATGCAGTCCCTTGGTCGCGACATTGCCACCGGAAAACCATCGGTAGACCAGTATGGGTTCAGTTTCGGCGTGACCTACACGATCATGCATGGCACCTGGACGATAGCTCCCCAGGCTCAGTTCGCTCTTGTTCGCACGCGTTACGAAGCATTCCAGGAGACTGGCCCTTCCGACTTCAACCTGCGTTACGAAGAGCGGAACAACAACAATCGCTCATTGTCGGTGGGTGCCTATGTGGATCGAACCTTTGCAACATCGGTTGGCGCATTCAGACCCTACCTGCGCGCCTATTATTTCGCCGACAACGGAGCATCCAACGACCTGATCACGAGTTTTGTCCAGGCCAATGACGATGGAGGCAATGAAACCCTCACCCTGTCGATGATCGAGCCGGACAACCGCTATGGAACTGCGGAAATGGGCTTGGGATTCAGCCGCCCGATCGGCACGCGAACCGTGGATTTCAACGTGGGCTACCTGCAAACCTTCAGTTTCCAGGATCTCAACCGCTGGGCGCTGCGCTTTGATGTACGGATTCCCCTCTGATGGCAAGCGTGATCCGCGGTGGCGCCAATGAATAGCGAGACGCCCAAACCCGGAAGTACGAGCGTGCCCAAGGGGCAGGGTGAAGCCGTGGATTCGCAGGAGAACGAGAAAACCTCCGTGCGAAATCCGGGGACAGGGGACGGATCCGACGCTCCAACGCGAATCGTGCCAGGGCGGAACGAAACAGAGGACTCGCCCACCCGGATTCCCGAGCCGCCGACCCGTTTGCTTGACCAGACGTCTCCTCCGACGCGTGTGTTGGAGCGCCAGGCTGAGGCCGATTCGCAAGGAGCGACCCGGGTACTTCCCTCAACTCCGTTGCGATCCGGGCATTCGGGGGTATCGCCGCAGACCAATGTTTCGATGCCGGTGGGTGAGGCACCCAAGCCTCCAGCGGCCACGTCGGTGTCCATTTCCGTCGATCCAATTGTCCAGGTGGGGGCGCCGCGCACCGGCGCTTCAGCGTCACCGTCATCCGCGCGCACGGCGGGCAGTGCAGCGGACCGCGACGAGTTGCCAAAAACCGGCGACTTCATCAAGGAGCGATTCGAATTGGTGCAGGAACTCGGGCGCGGCGGCATGGGGGCCGTGTTCCGGGCGCGCGACATGCGCAAGATGGAAGCGCTGGATCCCGATCCCTTCGTGGCCATCAAGTTCATCTCCGGCAACCTGGTCGGGTTTGAAAAGGCATTCGTGGCGCTCCAGCGCGAAGCCAAGAATGCCCAGGAACTGAATCACCCGAACATCGTCAAGGTGTTCGATTTCGACCGTGACAGCAACCTCGTCTATCTGACGATGGAGGTTGTTGAAGGCGTGGCGCTGAATACGCGCATGCGGGAGTCGACGAGCCGACCCTTGGGCGACGGCGAGCGCACACACCTGGCACACGGCATGTTGGCCGGCATGAGCTACGCGCACTCGCGCGAGCTTTCGCACGCGGACCTCAAGCCGTCCAACATGATGATCGACAAGAACGGCGACTTGAAGATCCTCGACTTCGGAATCGCAAGGCGCCGTGAATACGATACGGTTTTCGATGCCGACGACCTGTTCGCATTGACCATCGACTACGCCAGTCCGGAGATGCTCAATCGCCAGCGGCCAACGCCCGCGGACGATGTCTACGCGCTCGGCTGCATCATCTACTACCTGCACGCGGGCGCGCATCCATTCAACCATGTGCGCGCAGATGTGGCGCGCAACGAGAAGATGCGGCCTGTACGGCCGGCCAGCATGAATCGGGTGCAATGGCAGGCGGTTCGCAAGGCGCTGGCGTTCACGCGGGAGCAGCGGTTTGCGGATGCTGCCGAGTTCCAGCGTGCCTTTGAAGCGCCGGATTGGCGAAAGATTGGTGGCGTTTCTTCGGCTGTGCTGGCGCTGATGCTGGTGGTTGGCTGGTTTGCGGCCGACCCCATCCAGAGCTGGTTGACTGTATCGGGATTGGACCAGCCGCAGGCAGCGGCCTTGCAGCAAGGATTGAAGGATGGTTCGGAGTACCTGTCCAGTGGCTATGGAGAAGATGCCGTTTACGCGTTTTCCGAAGCACTGGCGATCGATCCGCACAATGGCACGGCGAGGTCGGGACTGGGGTCGGCATTGACCCTGATTCAGTCCAGGATGCCGGATTCCCAGTACCGGGCCTATCTGCAATCCCAGCTGACAGAAGAGCGCAACGGCGATGCAGTGAAGGACATCGTGCTGCGGAAACTCGGTGAACTTCCCGTTGAGCCCGGCTCTTCGTCGCATTGACGGGCTGGTCTGGCGACATTACCATTCCGCGCCCTGCCGGGAGGGATGCCCGAGCGGGCGTATCGACGGATCGAGGTCGGCGGGGTATAGCGCAGTCTGGTAGCGCGCCTGCTTTGGGAGCAGGATGTCGGGGGTTCGAATCCCTCTACCCCGACCATTCTGGCTTTGTCTCCGCCGGTGTGCGGCGCGCCGTTTGTCCCGGGCGTGACGGGACGATGGAAATGTGCCAATGATTCGACTGACGATGCGCCCGTAGCTCAACCGGATAGAGCATCGGCCTTCTAAGCCGACGGTTGCAGGTTCGATTCCTGTCGGGCGCGCCACCGTTCGGGAAAGCCAGGCAAGGATGGCGTTGGCTTGATTCGGATTCTGTGGGTTTGGCTTCCGGGATGTGGAATACACCCGGTGTGCAAAGCAAAAGTTGATTCTGGTGGGCGTAGCTCAGCTGGTTAGAGTCCCGGATTGTGATTCCGGTTGTCGGGGGTTCGAATCCCCTCGCTCACCCCAAATTCATGGCTTGCCGGTTTTTCGGAAAGTCGGGTGTTGGTATACTGGTTTGTCTGTTTGGGTCGTTAGCTCAGTTGGTAGAGCAGTTGACTCTTAATCAATAGGTCGAAGGTTCGAATCCTTCACGACCCACCAAACAGATCCCTTCGGGCGACGGCCCGCGCTCCATCCCGATGCCGTCAATTGTCCCCGTCGTTGACGCGTTGGATTCTGGCGTTGCGAATGTGGCGGAATTGGTAGACGCGCTGGATTTAGGTTCCAGTGGGGCAACCCGTGAGAGTTCGAGTCTCTCCTTTCGCACCAGTCCAGGATCGGCGCAACACAGGCGTCAGGGCCCGGAGAGGTCAATTGCGTTTCCCAGTCGACGCTCAGAGGAAATGAGGGATCCTGACGCCCCGCGGAGCGACTCCCGGTCGGGGGTCCGGATTCGAGACCGCTTTGCGGGTCCGGAATCCGCCAATCTTGGCGGTCGGTTCTCCGATTCCCCTCAACAATGATTTATGATTATCGGCTAGCCACGCCCCAGCCATGCTCGGGTACCCAAGTTTCAAGGAGCATCCATGCAAGTTTCACTAGAGAACGTCGGCAATCTTGGTCGCAAGCTGACCGTTCGCATTCCTGCCGCGCGCCTTGAGGACACCATTCGCAACCGGGTTCAGGACATGGGACGCAATGCGCGGCTCAAGGGTTTCCGTCCCGGCAAGGTGCCGACCAAGGTCATCGAGCAGCGCTTTGGCGCACAGATCCGGGGTGAGGCACTCTCCGAATTGATCGGCTCCACGTTCCAGGAGGCGGTCGCCACGGAAAAACTGCGTCCAGCAGTGCAACCTTCGATTGCAACCAGCGGCAAGCCGGACAATGGCGAGATCGAATATGTGGCCACGTTCGAAGTGATGCCGGAAATCGGTACGATTGACGTCAGCGGGCTCGAGATCGTCAAGCAGACCGCCGGTGTCGAGGACGCCGATGTCGACACGATGATTGAAACCCTGCGCATGCAGCGGCGCAGCTGGAATCCGGTTGATCGCCCGGCACGCAAGGATGACATGGTGTTGTTCGAGTTCTCCGCGCAGGCGGCTGACTTCCGCTATCCGGAATCGGCAACAGACCGCGTGGGCACCATCGTGGGGTCCAATGCGCTGTTCAGTGAGCTGGAAAACCTGCTGATCGGCCATGTGGTCGATGATGCGTTCGACAAGCAGCTCGACTTTCCTTCCGATTTCAGGATCGACGGGCTGGCTGGAAAGTCGGCAAACGCGAGTTTCAAGATTGTCCGTGTCCAGGAGCCCAAGCTGCCTGAGCTGGACGCGGCTTTCCTGGCAGGGTTTGGCGTGTCCGAAGGTGGGCTGGAGCGTTTTCGCGAGGATGTGAAGGCAAACCTCGAGCGCGAATTGTCGGCGGCCCTGGCTTCGCGCCTCAAGGCGTCGGCCGTGGAGCGACTGATTGATGCGCATGCTTCTCTGGAACTGCCGCAAGGACTGGTTGACGGCGAGGCGCGTGAACTGGCCCGGCAATCCACGCGTGACAAGCGCGAGACGGTTTCCCATGAACCGTTCCTGGGTGCGGCGAGGCGCCGGGTGGCGGGCGGCATGTTGCTCGCCGAGATTGCGCGCCAGAATGGAATCCGCATTGATTCGCGCAGGGTTTCCGAGGCGCTCAGCGCCATTGCTTCCACCTACGAAGAGCCGCAGCAGGTGGTTGAACTTTATTCGCGTGATACCCAGTTGATGAGTGGACTGCAAAGCCGGGTGCTTGAAGACCAGGTGGTTGACTGGATTGCCCAGCACGCCAAGGTGAGCGAGCAGAAGCTGAGCTTCAACGACGTCATGCGCCCAGGCGTCTGACCAACAGGAAGTCTGCCGGAGATCCACCATGCCGAGTCATCAAGCCAGCCAGGCACTCAATCTCGTACCGATGGTCGTTGAACAGACCTCGCGTGGCGAGCGCGCCTATGACATTTACTCGCGCCTGCTCAAGGAACGCGTCATCTTCCTGGTGGGCCCGATCGACGACTACGTTGCCAACGTGGTGGTTGCGCAATTGCTGTTCCTGGAATCGGAGAATCCGGACAAGGACATCAACCTCTACATCAACAGCCCGGGCGGTTCGGTTACCGCTGGCCTCGCCATTTACGACACCATGCGCTTCCTCAAGCCCGATGTAAGCACCATGGTCATTGGCCAGGCGGCCAGCATGGGTGCGTTCCTGCTGGCTGCGGGACAGAAGGGCAAGCGCTACGGACTGCCCAATTCCCGGGTCATGATCCATCAGCCGTCCGGCGGCGCCCAGGGCCAGGCAACCGATATCGAGATCCAGGCCAAGGAAATCCTTTACCTGCGTCGCCGCCTGAACGAGGAGCTGGCGCAGAACACAGGCCAGTCCGTCGAGCGCATTGAAAGGGATGTTGAACGTGACCTGTTCTTCAACGCCGAAGATGCCAAGGCTTACGGCTTGATCGATGCAGTGCTCGAGCGTCGGCCCAACGAGACGATACGCCCCGCTTGATGACATTGATCGGGGTTGATTGCGTCCATTTGGTCCTGGCCAGGCCTGCACAGGCATGGCCGGAATGCTGTGTTATGCTCGCTCGGCATGACGTGAAACCACCCGAGGCAGGGCATGACTGACGAGCGACAAGGCCGATCGGGCGACAGCGGCAAGATCCTTTACTGCTCCTTTTGCGGCAAGAGCCAGCATGAGGTCCGCAAGCTGATTGCGGGTCCATCCGTGTTCATTTGCGACGAATGTGTCGAGTTGTGCAATGACATCATTCGCGAGGAACTTGAGGAAAAGGCGGCCTCTGCGCGCAGTCACCTGCCCAAGCCCAAGGAAATCCTTGAAGTCCTGGATCAATACGTGATCGGGCAGGCACGGGCCAAGAAAGTCCTCGCGGTTGCCGTCTACAACCACTACAAGCGCCTGGAATCACGCAACCGCAACGATGAGGTCGAGCTGGCCAAGTCGAACATCCTGCTGGTTGGTCCAACCGGTTCCGGCAAGACCCTGCTTGCGGAAACCCTTGCACGCCTGCTCAATGTGCCGTTCACCATTGCCGATGCAACCACGCTCACGGAAGCGGGTTATGTGGGCGAGGACGTCGAGAACATCATCCAGAAGCTGCTGCAGAAGTGTGACTACGACGTCGACAAGGCACAAAGCGGCATCGTCTACATCGACGAGATCGACAAGATCTCGCGCAAGAGTGAAAACCCGTCCATCACGCGCGATGTTTCCGGCGAAGGCGTCCAACAGGCCCTGCTCAAGTTGATCGAAGGCACCGTCGCTTCGGTGCCGCCGCAGGGCGGACGCAAGCACCCGCAGCAGGAATTCCTGCAGGTGGACACCAAGAATGTGCTTTTCATTGTTGGCGGCGCGTTCGCGGGACTGGAAAAGATCATCCAGCAACGTTCCGAGACCACTGGCATCGGTTTCAGCGCGGAAATCCGCAGCAGCGGAAACAAGGCGGATACCGGCAAGTTGCTCGGCCAGGTGCAGCCGGAAGACCTGATCAAGTTCGGTCTCATTCCGGAATTCGTCGGACGCCTTCCCGTGGTTGCGACCCTGGAAGAACTCGATGAGGAAGCCCTGATCAAGATCCTCACCGAACCGAAGAACGCAATCACCAAGCAGTTCAAGCGCCTGTTCGACATGGAAGGCGTGGAGTTGGAGTTCCGCGCCGACGCATTGTCCGCCATTGCACAGAAGGCATTGAGCCGGAAAACGGGCGCGCGTGGTCTGCGCACCATCCTGGAGCAGGTCCTGCTTGAAACCATGTTCGACCTGCCATCCCTTGAGCATGTCAGCAAGGTTGTCGTGGACGAAGCGGTGATCAAGGGTCAAGCCGAGCCCTATCTCATCTACCAGGGCAACATGCAGGCGCGTGCGGCCTCTGCGGAGTAGCCGGTTGCCGGCCGCACCGGCCTTGCCCCTTGCATTGCGGCGCGGCGACCACACTTGACCCCATGGCAGCGTGCAATCACGCTGCCTTTTGCGTTTTACTGGTGATGATCGGGTCGGATTTCGGGAGATGGAGATGGCGAGCAAGATCGCAAGCAATTTGTCGGACGATGTGATCGAGCTGCCGATCCTTCCATTGCGCGATGTCGTGGTCTATCCACACATGGTCATTCCATTGTTCGTCGGGCGTGAAAAGTCGGTCAGCGCGCTCGACGCTGCCATGGAATCCGGCAAGCAGATCCTGCTGGTTGCGCAACGCAGCCCTGACGTCGATGAGCCGGGGCCTGGCGATCTGTATCCCATCGGAACCGTTGCCACGGTCCTGCAACTCCTGAAACTTCCCGATGGCACCATAAAGGTTCTGGTGGAAGGTACCTCCCGCGCCGAAATCAGCGGATTCTCCGAACGCAATTCCCTGCTGACCGGTCGCGTGCGCGCGCTGGAGTCCGTCTACACCCGCAATGAGCGCGAAATCGAGGTGATCTCCAGATCCCTGGTGTCCCTGTTCGAGCAACTGGTAAAGCTCTCACGCAAGATCCCGCCGGAACTGCTCGCCACCCTGGCCGGGCTTGAGGATCCTTCGCGCCTTGCGGACACCATTGCTGCCCACTTGTCGGTGCGCCTGCAGGACAAGCAGCAAATTCTCGAGACTCCCGATGTTGCTGATCGCCTGGAGCGACTGATCGCGCTGGTCGATGGCGAGATCGACGTTCAGCAGATCGAGAAGCGCATTCGCGGCCGGGTCAAGAACCAGATGGAGAAGAGCCAGCGCGAGTATTACCTCAACGAGCAGATGAAGGCGATCCAGAAGGAGCTTGGGGATTCCGAGGATGCCCCGAACGAACTGGAAGAACTCGCGCGCAAGATCGAGGCAGCGGGCATGCCCAAGGCAACCCTGGCCAAGGCGCGCGCGGAGCTGGCAAAACTGAAGCAGATGTCGCCGATGTCCGCCGAAGCGACCGTGGTGCGCAACTACGTCGATTGGCTGGTTGGTGCCCCATGGAAGAAGCGGACCAAGGTGCGCAAGGATCTCCACTTGGCCCAGCAGGTGCTGGATGCCGATCATTTTGGCCTGGACAAGGTCAAGGATCGGATTCTCGAGTACCTTGCCGTGCAGCAGCGGGTGCGCACCATGAAAGGGCCGATCCTGTGCCTGGTGGGTCCTCCCGGCGTGGGCAAGACATCCCTTGGCCAGTCGATTGCCAAGGCCACCAACCGCAAGTTTGTTCGCATGTCGCTGGGTGGCGTGCGTGACGAAGCCGAGATCCGCGGCCACCGGCGAACCTACATCGGTTCGATGCCGGGACGGATCATCCAGAACATGTCCAAGTCCGGAACGCGCAATCCGCTTTTCGTCCTCGACGAAATCGACAAGATGTCGATGGATTTTCGTGGCGATCCGGCATCTGCGCTGCTTGAGGTGCTGGATCCGGAACAAAACCATGCGTTCAACGACCACTACCTCGAAGTCGACTTCGACCTGAGCGAAGTGATGTGGATCGCCACCGCAAACTCGCTGAACATTCCCGGCCCCTTGCTCGATCGCATGGAGGTCATCCGGATACCGGGCTACACCGAAGACGAGAAGGTGAACATTGCGCAGCGCTATCTGGTGCCCAAGCAGTTGAAGGCCAATGGCCTGAAGGCCGCCGAGTTGCTTGTCGAGGAAAGCGCGATCCGTGATGTCATCCGCTACTACACGCGGGAATCCGGCGTACGCAATCTCGAACGCGAGATCTCCAAGATCTGCCGCAAGGTGGTCAAGGAGTTGAGCCTGGCCACGCCCAAGAAGGGCAAGGGCAAGGCGAAGGACAAGCCAGTCGCCGGCAAGAAGGCAACTGCTTCCAAACGCGCTGTCGAGGTCAGTGGCGAGAATCTCGACCACTATCTTGGTGTGCGCAAGTTCAATTTCGGCCGCGCCGAACTTCAGAATGAGATAGGCCTGGTTACCGGCCTGGCGTGGACCGAGGTGGGTGGTGACCTGCTCAGCATCGAGGCCACCACGGTGCCCGGCAAGGGCAAACTGCAGCACACCGGCCAGTTGGGTGACGTCATGCAGGAGTCAATCCAGGCAGCTTTGAGCGTGGTCAGGGCGAGGGTGGACCGGCTCGGGGTGGATCCCGAGTTTCACCAGAAGCTGGATGTGCACATCCATGTCCCGGAAGGCGCCACGCCGAAGGACGGTCCCAGCGCCGGCGTCGCCATGTGCACGGCTTTGGTGTCTGCACTGACACGCATACCGGTGCGGTCCGATGTCGCGATGACCGGCGAGATCACCTTGCGTGGGCGTGTCTTGCCGATTGGCGGGCTCAAGGAGAAATTGCTGGCGGCCCATCGTGGCGGCGTGGAAACGGTGATCATCCCGGAAGAAAACCGCAAGGATCTCGCGGACATACCGGCCAACGTTACCGAATCGCTGCAGATCCGTCCGGTCAAATGGATCGATGAAGTCCTCGACATTGCACTGGAGCATCCTGTCACTCCCAGCATTCACAACGCGACAGTGGAAGCTGCCGGCGCGCAGGCAAAATCGACGGAACGCGAAATCGAATCTCCTGTGCGGCCGCACTGAGTCGGGGCGATCGCATTCGCACCGAGTCACCTGCGACGCATCGGGCATTGACGAACGGCGCGATTTTTGCTCGAAGATTCAGACGGCCAGAAGCGCTGGAAGGCGCGCCAATCCTTGTGTTGCGCGGTATCTGGGCCGCTGGTATAAAGACTTCGCCACGGGTAATCGATACGTAGTCGGGTCGGTTCTATCCGCGGGGGAACATGTTCGCACCGGAGGAAAATCCGCAACGCTCGCACCTCGCGACATGTTCAATCCAATCAAATCCAGGTTGCTGCTCGAAAGGGAGTTGATAATGAATAAAGGTGATTTTGTTGGCGCCGTGGCTGATGCTGCCGATATGACCAAGGCAGATGCCGAACGCGCAGTTGAAGCGATGTTCAAGGTGGTGAAGAAGGCCCTGAAGTCCGGCGACAGCATCTCGCTGGTCGGGTTTGGCACGTTCAGCGTGCGCAAGCGTGCAGCCCGCACGGGCCGCAATCCGCGCACGGGTGACACGATCAAGATCAAGGCTTCCAAGATTCCGGCATTCAAGGCCGGCAAGGGACTCAAGGACGCCATCAACTGACGCAATCGGGGTGCTTAGCTCAGCGGTAGAGCGTCTCCCTTACACGGAGAGGGTCGGGGGTTCGAAACCCTCAGCACCCACCACCCCGCGTCTTGGCGGGCGAGTCGGTTACAATACCGGCCGCTCACGCCGGGGATGACGGATTGGATCATCTCCAGTCGGTACTTCCCAAGCAGGGCGCCCGCGTGGCGCCCTTGCTTTTTTTGGTTGCCTGCCACGCGTTGGCATGCGCGTTCCAGTCGTGGCAATTGCTCGCGGTTCCACGACGCACATCACTAGTTGAGGCGGTACATGCTCCAGGCTCTTCGCGAAAAAACCTCCGGACTGATTGCCAAGATCCTCTTGGGTCTGATCGTCATCACCTTCTCGTTTTTCGGTATCGAATCCTATTTCGTCACGCAAACAGACGATTTCGTAGCCAAGGTCGGCGACAAGAAAATCAGCCAGCAGGATTTCCGCACGCGCTTCGATGAGTTCAGGCAGCAACAGCTCCAGCAGGCCAACGGCGCGATCAATGCCAGTTTCTTCGAGCAACCGGCGATCAAGCGACGCATCCTTGATCAAATGATTGATGAGCAGGTGATCCTGCAGGCCAATGAGCGACTGGGTGTGGTGATTCCCGCGGACCGGCTGCGCAGCGAGATCCTCAAGATTCCCGCCTTCCTGACCGATGGCAAGTTTGACGAGAACCTGTACCGGGCACGATTGGCGGCAATCGGCAAGACGCCGGTCGGTTTTTCCAACCAGGTTGCCGAAGAAATCGCCTCGCGCGAGTTGCCGGTGGAAATTGCCGCCAGCGCGTTCGTGACCGACAACCAGGTGGACGACTACCTGCGTTTGCGCGGACAAACGCGGGACTTCAGCTACTTGAATCTCGCAAAGCCGGCATCTCCAGATTCGGCAGTGAGCGATGCAGAGGTCAAGACCTTCTACGACGCGCACACGCAGGAGTTCATGAATCCGGAGCAGGTTGCCCTCGAATACCTCGAGATCGATGGCAAGAGCCTGGATGTCCAGTTGGTGGCGGACGAAGCAACCCTGAAGGACCGTTACGAGAAGGAGAAGACCCGCTTTGTCTCGTCGGAGCAGCGGCTTGCTTCGCATATCCTGGTCAAGATCCCGGGCAAGGGCGGACCGGATGAGCAGAAGACCGCGCTGGCTTCAGCCGAAGCCATCGTCAAGTCGATCCGTGAAGGCAAGGATTTCTCCGAGCTTGCACAGAAGGATTCCGCTGATCTCGGCTCGAAGGCGCTGGGTGGCGATCTCGGCTGGATCGAGAAGGGCATGACCGATCCTGCTTTCGAAAATGCGCTCTATGCACTCGAGAAGGACAAGGTGTCCGATCCCGTGCTTTCGCCCGAGGGATACCACGTGATCCTGGTGCGGGACATTCGCCCGGGTACCACGCGCAGTTTCGAGGAGGTTCGTTCCGAACTGGCCAAGGAGTACAGCGATACGGAACGCGAGCGCGTGTTCAACGAAAAATCAGGTCGATTGATCGACATGACGTACGAAGACTCGACCTCGCTTGAACCTGCGGCCAGGGAACTCGGACTGACCGTTCAGAAGACCGGCTTGTTCTCGCGGTCAGGCGGTGAAGGAATCGCATCCAATCCAGCGGTGCTCAGCGCCGCGTTCTCGGATTCGGTTCTCGCCCAGGGAAACAATTCCGAGAAGATTGAACTCGGTCCCGATCATCTGGTGGTTGTCCGGGTTGCCGAACACAAGGCTGCCACCGCCAAACCGATGAATGAGGTCGCCGGTGAGATCCGGCAGCGAATCATTGCCGAGCGAGCAAGCAAGTTGGCCAAGGATCAGGCCGATGCCCTGTTCGCCCGCCTGGGCAAGGGTGAAAGCCTCAAGTCGCTCGCGGATGAGCTCAAACTTGAGGTTCAGCACGCCCACGGGACGGGGCGCGACGCAGTCAATCTGGATTCGGCGCTGGTGACGGCCGCATTCGCGATGCCTCGACCCATCGCTGACCAGCCACAAAGCAAGCTTGTGGATCTGGGGGGCGACCAGTTTGCGTTGCTCAGCCTCGAAGTGGTCGCCGACGCGGATCCAACCAGCGTGGATGCAAAAACGCGTGAAGCGGCCAAGACAACCCTGATGCAGTCGCAAGCAAGTTCCGCGGCGCGAGACTTTGTGGCGGCCTTGCGCAGCGCGGTCGAGATCAAGGTGGTCGAAGACCGCATGTAGGCGGCTGGGTGTTCGGTTGCGAACTGCGCGCGAGATCCAGGCGGGCATGGCCATGCCCACCTGTGGATTTCATGGGGCCGAATCAGAGTCCGGTCATGCCGACCGTGCTGTATCCGCAGTCCACGTAGACGATTTCCCCGGTTACGCCGGACGCCAGATCCGAACAGAGGAATGCGCCGACATTGCCGACTTCCTCGGGGGTCACGTTGCGGCGCAGCGGTGCACTGTGTTCAACGTGATCCAGCATCTTGCGCAGGTTGCCAACCCCGGAGGCGGCCAGCGTCTTGATCGGCCCGGCCGAGATTCCGTTCACCCGGGTACCCTCGGGACCCAGGTTGTAAGCCAGGTAACGTACGTTGGCTTCCAGACTGGCCTTGGCCAGGCCCATCACGTTGTAGTTTGCCAGGGCCTTTTCCGCGCCGAGATAGCTCAAGGTCAGGATCGAACCGTTGCGTCCCTGCATCATCGGCCGACCGGCCTTGGCCAGTGCTGCCAGACTGTAGCTTGAAATGTCATGCGCGATTGCAAACGCCTCGCGCGTCAGGTTGTCGAGAAACTCGCCCTGCAAGGCCTCACGCGGTGCGAAGCCCACCGAATGCACCAGGATGTCGAAGCCATCCCAATGACTTCCCAGATCGCGGTACATCTGGTCGATCTGCGCATCGTCGCCGACATCCAGCGGCAGCACGATGCTTGATCCGAACTCGTTCGCCGCATCTTCGACGCGGCTTTTCAACTTGTCGTTCTGGTAAGTGAATGCCAGCGATGCACCTTCGCGATGCATTGCATGGGCAATTCCCCAAGCAATGGACCGCGTGCTGGCGATGCCCACGATCAATGCGCGTTTGCCCTGAAGAAAGCCCATACATCCTCCTGTGTGTCGCGAATCTTGAATCGGCGTTTGTCGAAGCCGCGCAGTTTAACCCGGATACTTCATGAGGTCGCACAAAATGGCATCGTCATCCCATACAGCACTTTTGTTTCGACAAGGTATGACGACATGACACACTGTCTGCGACCATTGTGTGCTGGCAAGGCCCTCGCGGGTCTCTTGCACCGCGCACTGCGTTGCTTGTCGCCCCAATGGAGCCCCCATTGGGGCTCCGCGCGCCTTGCGCCAGGCGCAAGATCCTCCGCGATCATCCGTGCCCCCTCATGAAATATCCGGGTTATCCGAGTCATCCGCCGCGCATGCGCGGATTTCTCAATACTCGGGCGCACGGATCAGCAAGCGCATTCCGAGCTTCAGGATCGAACCTGGGTGAAGCCCATTCCATTCCCGCAGTTGCTTGACACTTACACCATGGGATTGCGCCAGTCGCCACAGGGAATCGCCTTGCTGGACGACATGGGTCGCGGGATCCTGCGCCGAGCGCCGAAGCGATGCGCGTGCATCTGGATCGGGGACCAGCAGCACTTCTCCGACCTGCAGCGCTCGATCGTTTGCGGCGGGATTGGCGCTGGCCAGCAATTTGACAGGGAAGTTGCCCTTGCCGGCAAATGACTCGAGGTCCATGACATCCGCGACGCGCACGCGTTTCCAGTGTGCGCGCACATCCGATGGAATCAGCGCCAGTCGCTGGATGAATGCCTCGCTGACGTTTGCAGGCAGGAGGACCTGAAAAGACTTGCGTGCGGAGGCCGTGCGTCGTTCCCAACCCGGATTCAGGCGCGCCAGGGCTTCGACGGGCATATTCGCCAGTGCCGCTGCCAGTTGGATATCGACGGGACCTTCAAGGTGGATCAGCTGCGGCTGGTCGGCGGGGCCTGGATCGGGCAATTGCGCCTCATGCAGTTCCGGCTGCCGGATGATGCAGGCAAGCGCTTCGATGCGGTCGAGGAACTGGTGGGTTGTCCGACTCAACGCCAACGTGTCCATGGATTGTCGGGAAATCTCCCCGCTTCCGCCCTTGCCGAGTGCGCGTTTGAGGCGGAACTCGCCCGCGTTGTAGGCGAGAAAGGCAAGCCGCCAATCGGAGAATTCCCGCTCCAGGTGTTCGAACAGCTCCAGAGCAGCCCGGGTTGACTCGACTACATCGAGGCGCGCGTCATAGGTATTGGATACCTCAAGGCCGTATGAACGTGCAGTTCGCGGCACCAGTTGCCAGATTCCCGCTGCGCCCTGGCCGGAGCCAGGCAGCGGTCGGTAGCGGCTTTCAACGAACGGAACCAGCGCGATTTCCCCGGGCAAGTTGCGCCTTTCGATTTCGCCAACTACGAACATGAGGAATGGCATGGCTTCGCGCCATGCCGACTGGAACACGTCGGGATCGCGCAGGAAGCGGCGCGTTTCCTGGAGAACCGAGACCCGAGTCTGACAGTCTTCGGTCAGCAGGCGATCGCGCATGCGCTGCCATGGCGTCGCCGGTTCAGGAGCCTCGGTGTTTGCTTTCGGTGCAGGCTTATCGTCCACCCCGACGGAAGACGCAGGCGATGGTGCTGGCGTTTGCATCTCGGGTGTTGGTCGGGGCCTGTTTGTGGAACATGCGCAAAGCAGAAGGGTGATCACGAAGGCGGCGACTTGGCCAATGCGTTTTTGCTCCTTGCGCGACATTTCAGAACGCATCCTTCAACGCACGCACGGCGGCAAAGACCTCAACGCGGCTTGCATCGGCAGGCAGGTGCCGCGACAGCGATGCGCGGATTTCCGCAGAGTCGGTGCGCAGGAACGGATTGCAATCCAGTTCGTCCGCGAGAGTGGATGGCACGCTGGGATGGCCGGCTGCGCGCAATTGCCGTACCTGCGCAGCCCGCTGCTGGAGTTTGCGGTTGCCGGGTTCCAGGCCGAGGGCAAATGCGCAGTTGGATTCGGTGTATTCGTGCCCGCAACAAACCTTCGTGTCCGCAGCCAGCGCTGCCAGTTTGTCCAGGGAATTGAGCATCTGCTCCGGAGTGCCTTCAAAAAGTCGTCCGCAGCCGACACTGAACAGGGTGTCACCGCAGAACAGCAACCCGCGGCCGAAATAGGCGACATGGCTGCTCGTGTGGCCCGGAACGTGAATCGCCGTGAATTCGAGCCCGGTTCCAGCGATGCCGACCCTGCCTGCATCATCGACTTGCCGGGTGGCGCAAGTGATTCGCGGATCACGGGGCGCGAAGACCTGCGCATCGAACTCCTCCAGGATGCCAGCGACGCCGCCGATGTGATCCGGGTGGTGGTGGGTGAGCAGGATGCTGCGCAGCCGCAGGCGTCGTTCGCGCAAGACGGCGAGAACCGGACCGGCCTCGCCGGGATCCACCAGCACGGCGTCGCCTGCGGTCGTGGCCACAAGCCAGGCATAGTTGTCGCGCAAGACACGGATGGGGTGAAGAGAAAAGGTTTCCATGCCGACCAGACTATCTTCGCTGGGGCAGGAGCAGGCAAGTGCAATCGTCCAGTTCGAAGCGAGTGTCGTACATTGCGTACAACTCGCGCACCCGGGAACCTCATCCCGGGCTAAACTCGCCGGGTCCCGTTTTTCCTGTCCGCAACCGGTTTGCGCCAAGGTCCGTGAAGGCTCAGAACGAAAATCCCTTCGAATTGGCCGCGTTGCGGCGCCTGGTTGCCGAAGAATGGCGAACGGTGCGGCGCAAGGCGCAGCGGCTTGCCTCCGGTTCCGTGCTGTCCCTGCGTCCCTCGCCGGGCGAAGACGGCGAGACATTGCCCAGTCACCCGGAACTGGCCAGCTTGTCCCTTGCGAGAGAGCGATGGACCGGCACCTTTGCCTGCGACCTCGACAATCTGCCGGTTCGCAGTGAAAGCGTTCGCATGGTCGTGGTCCGCCATGTGTTTGACCTGCTGCCCACGGAGTCGCAGTTGATCGAAGAACTTGCGCGCCTTCTGGTGCCGGGCGGGACCCTGCTCCTGTTCGGCCTCAATCCGCTGAGCCCATGGCGACTGTGGTCCCTCGGGCAGGCCCGCAACGGCATGCGCATGCCACGTCATCATCGCGCCTCGCAGATGGGCCGACTGTTGAAGGGTGTGAACCTGGAAATCGCCGAACGCAGGTACCTGGGGGGCAGATGGCCAGCTTCTCCGTATCGGCTGGAGCCGGAAGTGGAAGAGGGTTTGGCCACGCAATGGGACGCGGCCTGGATGCTGCTTGCGCACAAGCCTGGGGTTGCGACTCGTCTGGTTGGACTTCCATCGCGCAAGGCGGAAGGTGGTTTTGCCGGAGGCCTGGTTCAGCTGCCCACTCGTCGGGCTCGTGCATGAGCCGGGTGGAGCTGTTCACGGACGGAGCGTGCCTTGGAAATCCCGGACCCGGCGGCTGGGCGGCGCTGTTGCGCCATCGAGGCAATGAACGTGAATTGCACGGTGGCGAGGCGGACACCACCAACAACCGCATGGAACTCATGGCGGTGATTCGCGGCCTGGAAGCGTTGCGCAAGCCGTGCATCGTGGAACTCACCACGGACTCGCAGTACGTGCTGCGCGGTGCCCAGGAGTGGCTGGCCGGCTGGATTTCCAGGAAATGGCGCACGGCCAGCGGAGATCCGGTCAAGAATCGTGACTTGTGGGAGCGCCTGCACGCCGCCCTGGTCCCGCACAAGGTCGAATGGAAATGGGTTCGTGGGCACCAGGGGCATGTCGAGAATGAGCGCGTCGATGTACTGGCGCGCCAGGCAGCTGAAGCAGCAAGGGAGGAAATACGGTGAGGCAGGTTGTGCTGGATACGGAAACCACGGGGCTGGAGGTGCGCAAAGGCCACCGCGTGATTGAAATCGGCTGCGTCGAACTGCTGGAGCGGCAACGCAGCGGGCGCACCTTTCACACATTCCTCAATCCCGATCGTGCGGTGGACGAGGGCGCGCGTGCCGTGCATGGCATCGACGATGCCTTTCTTGCCGACAAGCCGCGATTCATCGAGATCGTCGGGGATTTCATGGAATTTCTCGGCGACGCAGAGATCATTGCCCACAACGCGTCGTTTGACCTGGCCTTCCTGGACGCAGAACTGGAAATGGCCATTCCCGGTTCGGCGTCGCTGGCTTCCCGTGGTGCCGTGCTGGACACGCTGCTGCTGGCGCGCGAGAAATACCCCGGACAGCAGAACAGCCTGAACGCCTTGTGCAAGCGTCTGGAAGTCGACAACCGGCATCGCGAGATGCATGGTGCCTTGATCGATGCCCAGCTGCTGACCGATGTCTATCTCGCGATGACCGCGGGGCAAGCGGACCTTGGACTGGTCATGGACACCGAACGCAGGGCCAGTCCGACCGTGCATGCGGGCCCGGTGGCGGGGCTTGGACTTCGCGTCCAGTACGCCAATGCGAAGGAGCAGGAAGCGCATCGCCTGCGCATGGTTTCCATCGAGAAGAAATGTGCAGGTCCCAGTGTATGGTCGTTGATCCAGACGGGTTGAATCATCGGCACCGATATTCGTTCCGGCCAGTTGCCTGCGAGGATCGGTTGGTCAATCCCCATGCCCAGGACCGATGCCAGCCTGCCAATCCTGGGCAAAGCCGGGCCGCGCGTGAGAAAACCCGGGTTTGTGGTGCATAATCCGGGTGGGGAATGTTGCCCGATCGTGATTCCATTCGGATAGCCGCGGGGAGTGCATCATGAAGCATCTTGCAACTGCGTTATTGGTCGTCATTTTGGCACTCGGCTTCGCCGCGCCCTGCGTTGCGAGCACCGCGGTCCAGGCGATAGAGGCGCACAAGCATCTTGGCGTGGCGAGTTGCAGCAACAGCGTGTGTCACGGGGCGTCACAGCCATTCCGCGATTCCAACGTGCTGCAGAACGAATTTGCCGTCTGGCAGGAGTTCGATCCCCACGCCAAGGCCTGGCAGACCTTGGGCAGCCAGGCATCCAGGGACATCGCACGCAAGTTGGGAATCGGTGATCCGGCAGAGGCCAAGATTTGCCTTGATTGCCATGCCGATTCCATCGCCGCCGAAAAGCGTGGTGATCGCTTCCAGATTTCCGATGGCGTGGGTTGCGAATCCTGCCATGGTGGCTCCGAGCTGTGGCTCAATGCCCACGCGGATCGCAGCGTCACGCATGCCGACAACCTGAAGAATGGCATGTACCCGACGGATGATCCGGTGGCGCGGGCACGCCTGTGCCTTTCCTGCCACATGGGCACGAATGACCGCATGATCACCCATCGCATCATGGGCGCCGGCCATCCCAGGCTTTCATTCGAACTGGATACCTTCACCTGGCTGCACCCGCACTACAAGATCGGCGAGGCGTGGACCAAGCGCAAAGGCGAGTGGAATGGCGTGCGCGACTGGGCGGTGGGCCAGGGCGTTGCGGCGGTCAACCTGCTTGACCTGGTGGGAGATGAACAGGCGGGTTGGAAGGGAATCTTCCCCGAATTGGTCATGTTCGACTGCCACGCCTGCCACAAGCTGATGTCCGGCAACCAGTGGGGGCCGCGACCGGGGACCGGGCTTGGTCCCGGCGTGGTGCGCCTGAATGACGCCAACATGCTCATGTTCCGCCATGTGCTGGCTCCGGTGGACAAGGCGGCGGCGAGCCGAATCGGTGAACAGATCCGGGCCTTGCACAGGGCAACGACGGAGAGTCGCAGCGCGACGATGGCTGCTGCCGCGCGCCTGCGCGCCAGCATCGAATCCCTGCTGCCGACGGTCTCCGCGTTCAACTACGGTCCGGAGAGTCTGGATGTCATCCTGTCCAGCATCCAGGCGGATGCCGAGCGTGGCGAGTACCGTGATTACGCGTCTGCCGAGCAGGTAGCCATGGCCGCACAGTCGGTGGTGGTTGCGTTCGAGAATGACGGCAAGGTGGATGCCGACAAGGCCACCCTGCTGCGAGCCCGTCTCGATGCCTTGTATGCCGTGATCAAGGACGAGAATTCCTGGTCGGTGCAGAAGTTCAAGAGCGCATTGGCGGCATTGCGCTCGGCGGCGCCTTGATGCGCTGGAGAGCAAGCCTGCAACTTCGCACGCTTCTTCCATCGTAGAGCGGAGCTTGCTCCGCTAATAGAGCCGAGCTTGCTCGGCCGTCGCCTTCGAGCGGAGCTTGCTCCGCTCCACTGTTCCGATTTCTCGTGAGCCGGATCAGCCAAGATGGGAAAAGCCGGCTCCCCGGCCAGCCGACTGTCAGCCGCTGATTCAGCGTTTGCGGACCAGGATCACGGTGACATTGTCCGAGCCGCCGCCATCAAGGGCGGCGAGGATCAACTGATCGACGCATTCCTGGGCGGACAATTCCGTTCGCGCCAACAGCGCGCCGATTTCCGCATCGCTGACTTCCTCGGTCAGGCCATCGCTACACAGCAGGATCTGCATGCCGGGGCCGAAGTCCCCGCGCACCAGTTCCACGCGCAGTGATTGCGGATCGGTCACGCCCAAGGCCTGGGTCACCACATTGCGGTGTGGATGATTGCGCGCCTGCTCGATGGTGATCGCGCCCTGGTCGATCAGTTCCTGCACATAGGAATGATCCTGCGAGATCTGCTTGAGTGCGCCATTCCACAGGTAGATGCGGCTGTCACCGACCCATGCGATCTCGAATTCCTGCTCGCCGAGCAGGCGCATGGTGGCAATGGTGGTGCCCATCGGCAGGGCTTCGCTGCGCCGGTTGGAATGGCGGATGATTTCCTCATCGGCCATTTGCACGGCGCGCTCGAGTGACGTTCCCTTGCGGATTTCCTCGATCAGGGTATCGCGGGCAATGGCGCTGGCGACTTCGCCGTGTTCATGGCCACCCATGCCATCGGCAACCAGCCAGACGCCCATGTCCGAATCGGCGTAATAGGTGTCTTCGTTGTGCTCGCGTCGCAAGCCAACATGGGTACTGTGACCGAACTCGATCATGCGCGGACGACAGACATCTGGTAGGAGCCCCCGGTTGCTCGCCTGGATGGGCCAGCCCCGAAAGGGACCGCCCAACGATGGAGCATGATGCCGTGCCACGGATGCCGTGCGCAAGGTGTCGGCTGGGTTTCAGGGGTGGTGCCGAAGGCGAGAATCGAACTCGCACTCTGTCGCCAGAACCGGATTTTGAGTCCGGCGCGTCTACCAGTTCCGCCACTTCGGCGCGGGGCCGCGGAGTATACGCCAGAACGTGGTGGCAGTTTCAAGCGGATCGGATTCAATGGGTCTGATCCAGCGACAACTGGCGTTGATCGCGAGCGTACCAGCCATCGGCGGATGGATTGAAAACCGCGCAGGACGTCATGCATCCGCGATAGATGTGCAGGGTCACCGCAATGGCGGAATCGCTGGGGTTGCGGATGGTGTGGAATTCGTGGGGTGGAATCAGGCTGCCTGCGGATCCCGGGCCAGCAAGCATGGTGCCGCGCGATTCGAAGCGGAAGCGCTCTTCTTCACGCTGGACGAGCTCGTAGGGCGTCACCTCGATCTGCCCGTGCCAGACCCCTTCGACGCACCACATTCCGCAATGATCGTGCAGGGCAGTGCCCTGGCCCGGTCCCCAGGTCATCGCGATCACGCTGTATCCGAGGTCTTCGCTGCGATAGATCTCGCGACGCGCATAGTGGTCGGCAGCAGCCTGGTAGACACAAGCCGGCAGGTTGACGGCCTGGTCGCGCATCAGGCGGCACAGTGCCTGGCGCAACGCATCGGTGATCGCGGTGGTGCAGTCGTTGCGAACCGCATTGTCGAGTTCCTCGATGAGTCGCGTCGATCCGGGAAATTCGATGGCAAGCATTGATCGAGACCTGGCAGTTTCGTTTGCGGGTAGCGCATTCGGCACTGGCCGATTGCCTCGGGGGAAGTCTACAGCGAGGCAAGGAATGGTGCGATCACGCCGCCAAATCCGGCAATGTCGACGAGGAACGCATCGTGACCCTGGGGGCTGTCGAGGGCGGCAAATTCGACCTTGGCGCCGCCTCCGCGAAGACCTTCGGCCACTTCTTCCTGTTGCGAAAGCGGAAACAGGATGTCGGTGCTGACCCCGATCACCAGTGCCCGTTCAAGCCGGATTCCGGCGAGCGCGGCATTCACGCTGCCATGGCCATATTCGGCAATGTCGAACCAGTCACTGGCTCGGGACAGGTAAAGATAGCAATTCGGATCAAAACTGCGCACGAACCGGCGCGCGTGGCCGACCAGGTAGGATTCGACCTGGAACTCCGCGCCGAACGGATCGTCTTCGCGCTGCTCGGAATCCAGCCGGATGCGGGCGAATCGACCCACCCATTCCATGGCCGAGCGATAGGTGATCACGCCCAGCTTGCGCGCGATGCTCATGCCCGCTTCGGGATAGCGACTCTCGTCGTAGTGACCCTGGTTCCAGTTCGGATCCAGGCGAATGGCTTCGCGCTGCAGGGAGCGGATCGCAATGGCGAATGGCTGGGCCTGGGCCGCAGTGGAGATGCTGATGTGCGCGCGTGCCGAACCCGGATGCAGCACCAGGTAGGCGAGGGCGGTCATGCCGCCCATGGAATTGCCGACGAGGCAGGCCAGGCGTTCAATCCCGAGTCCCTGCACCAGTTGATGCGAGGCATTGGCTGCATCCTCCAGGCTGAGTTCCGGAAAATCGAGTCGATAGGCCTCGCCCGTGTCCAGATCGATGGATGCCGGTCCGCTGGAGCCCTTGCAACTGCCCAGCGTATTCACGCAGATCACGAACCAGCGCGTGGTGTCGATCGGCTTGCCCGGTCCGACCATTTCCTCCCACCAGCCCGGTTCGGGATCCGACGCGCTGGAAGCGGCGTGTGCACTGGGCGAAAGCCCGGTCAGGATCAGCACCGCATTGTCGCGGGCTGCCGAGAGCGTGCCCCAGGTTTCGTAGGCGAGATGTCCATGCAGCAGCGAACCACCGCGCTTCATCGCGAACGGACTGGTCAATGCGAACAGGTGCGGAGACTCGGTCATCGAAACGGACTGTTGGTGGTGCTGCCTGGCAAAATCCGGACTCAAGGAACAACCGAATTGATGATGAGATCGAGCGGCTCTTTTCGGGCGGTGTCCACCCCGCTGACCAGAATCTGCAGGTCTCCAGGCTGGGCGCTGGCATTGCCGCTGGCCGAGATTCGCGCACCAACAACCACTTTCGGAAAACCCGAGAGCTTCATGGCGGGAATCATGCCCATGGAATCGTCGAGCACCAGGGTGGTCGGCAGTTCGCTGGCAGCAATGCGCTGGATGGCCAGTGGCATGGGAGGACCGTTCTCCGCGCGCGCGAACACAAAGAGTACGGCGTCGGGCTTTACCTGTCTGGCAAGCGCCGGGTCCAGGCTGACGCGCAGCGTCAGCTGCGGTCCGCTGCTTGCCGCGGGCGCGGCGGGTGCTTGCGTTTCGGGTGCTTCCGCTGCGGGCATCGGCATTGCGGCCGCGGGTGGTGATGCCGGCGGTTCAATGCCCGCCAGCTTCTGCGCTTCTGCGATCTGTGCACGCACGCTTTCGGCAATGTCGCTTTGCGCAGGCAGCGCCGGAAGCAGCCGATTCCAGGCGGCGATCGCGGCAACAAAGTTGCCAGCCTGATAGTCGCTGATGCCGATCAACCACAATGCACGCTGGTGTTCGGGGTCGTCCTTCAATACCGCCTCCAGCATCTGCCGCGGCTTGCCTGCGATGCGCCGACCTTCGGATGCCAGGGCGAGAGCCTGTGCATACTCCACGGTGAGGTCGTGGTTGTCCGGCATCAGGTCGTGGGCGCGCTTCATGGCATCGCGCGACTCGGCGAACTTGCCCATGGATTGATAGGCACGACCGAGCAAGGCCCAGCCTTCGGCATTGTCGGGATTCGCCTCAAGCTTGGCGACGAGGCCGGCCACTGCCTGGTCCATGTCGACACCCGCTTCGTGTTCCGGCGAGGCACTTTGCTGTACCCAGCGCTGCGGATCCATCGCATCCGGCTCGCCAATGTCCGGATACAGCAGGATGGCGCCCAGAGGCATCAGGACCGCCACGGCCATGGCCGCCCACAGGCCCACGCGATTTCCCTGCCGCACTGTCGCGCTGGCTGGCATCTCGCCCATGGCTGCCTGCTTGGCCTTGAACTCGGCTTCATCGATCACGCCGGCCGCCAGCGCATCACGCAGGGCCTTCAGGCGTCGCGGATCCGCGCCCGCGGCACCGCCGCCGGAGTTGCGCTTGCGCAGCAGGGGAATCAATGGAAAGGCGAGGGCAACGGCCAGCATCACGGCCGCCAGTATCAAGAACGTGGTCATCACCAATCTTCCTCGGTGCCCTTGCCGGGTGCTGTGTTGTGCTGGATTGCCGCACGCTTGCGCACGATGCGGGTGACGGCGGCTGCTCCGATCAGCAGGACCAGCAGCGGGCCGAACCACAGCAGAACCGTCGCTCCGCGCAAGGGCGGGTCGTACAGCACGAAATCGCTGTAGCGATCAGTCAGGTACTGGCGAATCGCATCATCGTCCTTGCCTTGTTGCATCTGGTCGAATACTTCGCGACGCAGATCCTTGGCGAGGTCGGCGCTGGAGTCCGCCAGGCTTTCGTTCTGGCAAACCAGGCAACGCAACTGGCGCGTGAGGTGCTGGAAGCGCAACTCCTCGGCGCGATCCTTGAACGGCAGGGCGTCGATGGCCCATGCCATGGCCGGTGACAACAGGGCAAGGCAAAGGGCAAGCGAAAAAGCACGCATCACGGCGCAGCTCCTTTCAGCGAAGCCAATAATGGCTTCAGTTCGAATGCCAGCACGTCCGGCGTGATCGGCCCGATCTGCTTGTAGCGGATGATCCCCGCGCCATCGACGAGAAAGCTCTCGGGTGCTCCGTATACGCCGAAGTCGATGGCAATGGCGCCATCGCGATCAACGATGACGACGGAATACGGATCACCAAACTGCTGCAACCAGCGCGTCGCGTCGGCGGTTTCGTCCTTGTAGTTGAAACCGACCACGGGTATGCCGAGCGACCTGCCTTCCGCCATCAGCAGGGGATGTTCCTCGCGGCAGGCGAAGCACCAGCTGGCAAACACGTTGAGCAGGTAGGGTTTGCCGGCGAGATCGGCGTTGCTCACGAAGCGCTCCGGCTGGTTGAGCACCGGCAGCCGGAACGAAGGCGCCGGCTTGCCGATCAATGGCGAGGGCACCTCGTTCATGGAATTGTTGCGCATGTAGGAAATGCCGAATGCAAGCAGGCTCGCCACCAGGGCAAAGCCGATCAGCGGCAGGAAACGCTTGATCACGTTGCGTTCTCCGCTGCCAATGTTGCGGCAGGGGAAGTGCCGGGCGCCGTTTCCTGCAGTGGATCGGAAGCCAGCACGCGGAACCTGCGATCCGTTGCGGTGACGAAACCACCAAGCATCATCAGCAGGCCACCAAGCCAGATCCAGCGAATGAACGGTTTGACATACACGCGAACCGACCACGCGCCACTATCGCCGAGCGGCTCGCCCAGCGCGACATACAGGTCACGCGTAAAACCGGGATCCATGTCGGATTCCGTCTGCGCTTGCGCGGTGCGCGTGTATTGGCGCTTCTGCGGATGCATGATGGCGACTTGCTTGTCGCCGCGAGTCACTGTGATTGTGCCCTGGTCGGCGACGTAATTCGGGCCCTGGGTGTGGGCAACCCCGTCGAAGCGGAACGTGTATGCACCGAGGGAGACGCTCTCGCCCTTGTCGAGGCGTACATCCTTTTCGATGCTGGTGCCCTCGGTGACCAGCACGCCGCAGACGAATACCGCGACACCAAAATGCGCAATGATCATGCCGAGCATTTCCGCGGTGTAACGCCGACCTGCTGGCGCATTGCGCCAGCGCATCAAGGCATAGGAAAGGATGCCAAGCCCCACCCAGATCGCGCCGGCAATGCCGAGCATGCCCTTCCAACTGGCCTGCTCGCTCAGCGACCAGGCGATGGCTGCGGCGACCAGGGCAAGCACCAGCGCAGGCCGCAATGCCTTGAATGCGGCGCGCAGGTTGCCTGCCCGCCACTTGAGCAGGGGACCAAACGGAATCAGCACCACGACCGGCGTCATCAGCAGCACGAACAAGGTGCCGAAGTAGGGTGGGCCAACCGAGATCCGCCCCAGGTTGAATGCCTCGGCAAACAAGGGATACAGGGTTCCGAGGAACACCATGGCGGCGGCGCAGGTGAACAGCAGGTTGTTGATCAAGAGCATGGTTTCGCGGGAAGCGCCGGCGAAGGGTTCACCGCCGGCGATGCGCGGCGCACGCAGGGCGTAGATCAGCAGTGAGCCGCCCACGACAATGGAGAGGAAGGCAAGGATGAACAGGCCGCGATCAGGATCGCTGGCGAAAGAATGCACCGAAGTTATTACCCCGGATCGAACCAGGAAGGTGCCCAGCAGGGACAGCGAGAATGCAAAGATGGACAGCAGCAGGGTCCAGGCGCGGAAGCTGCCACGCTTCTCGGTGACCGCCTGCGAGTGGATCAGCGCGGTTCCCACCAGCCACGGCATGAACGAGGCGTTTTCCACCGGATCCCAGAACCACCAGCCGCCCCAGCCGAGTTCGTAGTAGGCCCACCAGCTGCCCAGTGCAATGCCGAGGGTAAGCACACCCCAGGCGGCGTTTGTCCACGGTCGTGACCAGCGTACCCATTGCTGGTCGAGTTTGCCGCCAAGCAGGGCGGCAATGGCAAACGCGAACACCACCGCGAACCCCACATAGCCCATGTACAGCATGGGCGGATGCATGATCATGCCGATGTCCTGCAGCACCGGGTTCAGATCGTTGCCATCGGCAAGCGGCGGCAGATGGCGGGCGAACGGATTCGAGAGAAGCACGGTAAACAACAGGAAGCCGAGGCTCACGAAGCCCAGTACGCCGATCACCCGCGCCATGTACTCGTCCGGAAGTCGGCGGCTGAACGCGGCGACGGCAATGGTCCACAGATTGAGGATGAGGATCCACAACACCAGCGATCCTTCATGCGCGCCCCAGACTGCCGAAAGCCGGTAGTACCAGGGCAACACAAGATTGGAGTTCTGCGCGACATAGGCGACGGAAAAATCCTGGTTCAGGAAAGCGTAGGTGAGCACGCCAAACGCCATGGCCACGAAGACAAACTGACCCGCTGCAGCGGGCCGGGCCACCCGGATCAAGGCCTGGTTGCCAATATGCGCGCCGATCAGGGGCAGCACGAACTGCACGGCACTGAGCAGTAGGGCGAGGATGAGGGCAAGTTGCCCGAGTTCCGGAAGCATGGCGGCGCCTGGTGTCAGGAGAGGTGGTCGTTTCTAGCGGGTTGGAGCCTGGTTCACGGCGTAGGCTTGTCGGCCTCGACGGGAACATCATGCTTGCGATGGGCCTTGCTCATGGCCTCGGCCACATCGCGTGGAACATAGTTTTCATCGTGCTTGGCCAGCACTTCGGTGGCGAGGAAATGATTGCCCTGCATCGAGCCGGTGGCGATTACCGATTGGTTGTCACGGAACAGATCGGGCAGGATGCCGTTGTATTCGACGCGCATGTCGCCGTCACCGTCGGTGACGACGAAGGCCACGGTCAGGGATTGGCCACGCTCGACCGAACCCTGCTTGACCATGCCGCCGATGCGGAAGCGTGCGCCATCGGGAACCTTGCCGGCAAGAATTTCGCTGGGCGTGAACAGATAGGTCATGTTCTGCTGCAGCGCGAGCACGATCAGGGTGGTTGCCGCAGCGGCGGCGATCAGGATGGCGCCGATCATGATCAGGCGACGTTTGCGGGTTGGCGTCATGTTGCGGTTTCCGTTTTCTTTTTTTGCCGCGCAAAGCGGCCATGCAATTCGGAGATGATGCGCCGGTTGCGCCAGCGCGGGGCGAGGTAGTCGATCAGCAGGCCGACCACGAAGATCGCGTACGACGACCAGACGTAGGTCGCATAGCCACCCATGGCGAGAAAATCATCCATGGCGGACTCCTTGCGCCTGCACGATCTCGCGGACCCATTCCTTGCCCGACTCCTGTTCCAGTACGCTGGTCCTGGAACGCGCCAGCACGCTGGCAAAGAACCAGATGTGGGTGGCCAGGGCCATCAGCAGCAGCGGCCAGAGCATGCTCGCATCGATGCGCGATGGGCCCAGCAGGCGCACTGTCGATCCCTGGTGCAGGGTGTTCCACCAGTTCACCGAGAAATGCACGATGGGCACGTTGACGATGCCGATCAGGCCGAGGAATGACGCGGCGCGGGCCGCCTGCCGTCGGTCCTCGATGGCGCTGTACAGGCCGATGACGCCAAGGTACAGGAACAGCAGGACCAACTCCGAGGTCAGGCGCGCATCCCAGGTCCACCAGGTTCCCCACATCGGCTTACCCCAGATTGCTCCGGTCAGCAGCGTCACGGCGGTGAACATGGCGCCGACCGGGGCGCTGGTCATGGCGAGGATTTCCGAGATCTTGATGCGCCAGACCACGGCGATGAATGCATTGGCCGCCATGAAGATGTAGGCGAACAGACTCATCCATGCGCAGGGGACATGGATGAAGATGATGCGGTAGGCATCGCTTTGCTGGTAATCAGCGGGCGCAAGAACGAGCCCGGCGTACAGGCCAACGGCTCCGATCAGGCAGGCGGCAGCAAACAGCCATGGGCACAGCAGTCGGCTCAAGCGGTAGAAGGTTGGCGGCGATCCGAATTTGTGGAACCACAGGCTCAGGGTATTCATCAGGAAATTGAAATCCGCAGGGCGGCGGCACAGGCCAGGGGAACCAGCACCAGGGCCAGTGCCAAGCCTGCGCCAAGCAGGAGCAACGGAGCCAGGAATGGCAAGCCGGCCTGCGCCGCATTGCAGGCGCCGGCAGCAAAGATCAGCACCGGCACGTACAGCGGCAAAACCAGCAAGGCCAGAAGCATACCAGAGCGGCGCATGCCAACCGTCAGCGCCACGCACACTGCGCCCAGCAGGCTCAGCAAGGGCGTCGCAATGGCCAGCGCCAGCATAAGCACCGGCATTACCGTCGAGGGCAGGTGAAGCATTTCCGCAAGCAAGGGCGCGACCAGAATCAGCGGCACCGCCGTGGTCAGCCAGTGGGCGCCAATCCGGCAGGCCAGCAGCACCGGCAATGGATGCGGCGAGAGCACGATCTGTTCCAGCGTGCCGTCTTCGTAGTCGCTGCGGAACAGGGCATCGAGGGCAAGCAGGCTGGCGAGCAGGATCGCCACGAACACGATGCCTGCGGCAATCTGCATCAGCTGGTTGGGTTCCGGACCCAGCGCGAGCGGGAAAAGCGCAACAACCATCAACGCGAACAGCGCCGGGTTCAGCGCATCGCCGCGACGTCGCCAGGTCAGCAACAGATCGCGCCGGATCAGCGCAGCACACGCCGAGCCCAGGGTGCCGTATCTCATGCGGCAGGCCTCAGCGGCAGGCGTCGCGGTGATCCCGAGGTGAATGCATAGGCGCCGTGCGAAGTGATCAGTGCGGCGCCACCACGGCGCGCATGGGCTTCGAGAAGGCGGTTGACGAGGTCAATGCCTTCCTTGTCGAGGTTTGCATACGGCTCATCGAGCAACCAGAGTGCCGCCGGTACCAGCAACAAGCGGGCGAGCGCCACGCGTTTTTTCTGCCCTGCCGAAAGCAGGCGCACGGCCACATGCTCATACCCTTGCAGGCCAAGGCTTGCCAAGGCCAGCATCGGGGTGTTGCCCGCGCGCAGGCCGAATACGCCAATCGAGAACTCGAGATTTTCAAGGGCGGTGAGGTCGGCCTTGAGCCCCGGCAAGTGTCCCATCAGGGCCACCTGCTGTGATAGCCGGCTCATGGTCAGGGCCTCTCCATGAAGTTCGATGGTTCCGCTGCTCGGCAGCAGCAAACCGGAGAGCACCTTGAGCAGGGTGGTCTTGCCGGAACCGTTGTCGCCTTCGATGAGCACCACTTCGCCTGCGTGCAGGGAAAAATCGATGGGGCCGAAGATGGGCTCCTCGTTGCGGGAAAAGGCAAGGGCCCGCGCCGAAAGCAGGGGAACGGGATCGGCGGTTGCTTGGGAATGCATGGGGGTATGGAATTTCCCGGTTGCGCTGGCAAACTGCAAGGCGTTGTTTGCGTGCAGATCGGCGATTGTAAGCCAGCGAGACGCCGGACAGGGACCGGGGCGCGGCGTGTCCTCGGGCGTACTGAACTTCGCGCGTCGATCTGGAATCGTCGGCAGTCTGCGATGATGTGTGGGAAATGTTGCCGGAGTCGAAGCTGACGTGAGTGTTTCTGTCATCGTGTTCATTGTTGCCGCCTCGCTTGCGGGTCTCGTGCTGGGTGCGCTGGTCATCGCCTGGTTGGGCCAGCAGAAGCGCGCGAGCCGTTTGCAAGCGGAACTTGAAAGAAGCACGCAGAACCAGGACGCGCTCGAACAACGCCTGCGCGAAAGTGCTGCGCAGGCGGGTGAGCGCAAGGCGGAGGCAGAACAACTGCGACGGCAGGCCCAGGATCTGCAAACTCGCTTCGATGCGGCGAACAGTGAACTGCTGAAGCGCAGTGCGGCGTATGCGGCGCTGGAAGCCGGAGCCCGCGAACAAGCCGCGGCATCGGCAGAAAAACTCGCACTCCTCGAACAGGCCGAGCAGCGCTTGCGCGAATCGTTCCAGAACCTGGCCAACCAGATCCTCGACAGCAAGGCCGAGCGTCTCAAGGAGCAAAGCGCCGAGCAGCTCAATGGCCTGCTGGATCCGTTCAAGGTGCAACTCAAGGAATTCCGCGAAGCGTTCACCCTGACCCATGCCAATGAGCAACGCGAGCGCGGCATGCTGGCGCAGGAGATCCGCTCGCTGAAGGATCTGAATCTCCAGATCAGCCAGGATGCGATCAACCTGACTCGCGCGCTGAAGGGTGATTCGCAAGCCCAGGGGGCCTGGGGCGAAATGGTGCTGGAGCGGGTGCTGGAAGCGTCCGGCCTGCAATCAGGCCGCGAATACGATGTGCAGCAAAGCTTCCAGGACGACGACGGTGCGCGTCAGCGGCCGGACGTGATCGTGCATCTGCCGGAAGGCAAGGACATCATCATCGACGCCAAGGTCTCCCTCGTGGCCTGGGATCGATGGGTGGCTTCGGATGCCGAGGCGGATCGTGCATTGGCGCTGCGTGAACACCAGGTTTCGCTGAAGCGCCACATCGATGGACTGTCAGCGCGAAACTACTGCGAACTCGATGGCGTGCGCACGCTGGATTTCGTGCTCATGTTCGTTCCGGTCGAGGCGGCCCTGATCGAGGCCGTACGTGGAGATGTCAACCTGTACAGCTACGCGCTGGATCGTCGCATCTCGCTGGTCAGTCCGAGCACGCTGTTGGCAACCCTGCGCACGGTGGCCTACTTGTGGCGCATCGAGAATCGCAACAGCAATGCCATCGAGATTGCGCGCCGGGCTGCCAACCTGCATGACAATTTCGTGTCACTGGTGAACGAACTGGAGGTGCTGGGCAGCCAGCTCGACAAGGCACGCAATGCCCATTCCAGCGTGCTGCGGCGTCTTACCGAAGGTGGCAAGGGCAGCGTCATCCTGCAGGTCAAGAGCCTGGCCGAGATGGGTGCGCCGGCCAAGAAGAGCATGCCGAAACGACTGATCGAGTCGGCCGGTGCAGAACTTGATCCGCCGTCAATCGAGAATGACGAAGCGGACGAAGCGTCCAGCGACGCGGATGAATCCTGAATCCCTTGCCACAACGCAGGCAAAAAAACGGCGCCACGAGGACGCCGTTTTCTTTTCCTGAAAAGAAGCAATCAGGCGTGTGGGCCTTCGTGGAACTTCGGCTCCGGTTTCATGGATTCGCCATGGGCGGAAGACACACCACGACCCAGGTCGCTGTGGCGATATCCATACGCCCAATACACGACCAAGCCGATGGCAGCCCAGATGAAGAACAAGCTGATCGTGTACATCGACAAGTTGACGAACAGCAGCAGGCAGCCGGCAACGGCAAGCGGGCAGACCAGCCACACCATCGGCGTCTTGAACGGGCGGTGACGATCCGGCTGTTGCTTGCGCAGGATCATCACGCCAATGGCCACCATGATGAAGGCAAACAGCGTTCCTGAATTGGAAATGTCGGCGAGTATGCCCACCGGGAACATGGCGCCGAACAATGCCACGAACACGCCCGTGATCAAGGTGATCACGTGCGGCGTATGGAACTTTGGATGCACCTTGGAGAGGACATCCGGCAGCAGGCCATCGCGCGACATGGTGAAGAAGATGCGGGTCTGGCCGTAGATCATCATCAGGATCACGGAAGGCAGGGCGAGGGCGGCGGCCAAGCCAATCAAGTTGCCGATGCCGGGGAATCCGATCATGCGCATCACATGGGCCAACGGTTCCTTGCTGCACACCAGGGCTTCGGACTGGCTCAGGCAGGCTGCGGCCATTTCCGGCGTGCCCGGCGAAAGCGCACTGCCATCGGCAGCAAACATGGGAGTCGATCCTGCTGCACCCACGGCGCCATAGCCCACCAGCAGGTAGAAAATGGTGCAGATCACCAGCGAACCGATCAGGCCGATCGGGATGTTGCGGTTGGGATTGACGGTTTCTTCGGATGCAGTGGAAACGGCATCAAACCCGACGTAGGCGAAAAAGATGGAGGCAGCCGCCCCGAGAACGCCGATGCCACCCATTGGGCTGCCCCAGCCGGTAGGCAGGAAGGGCTCGAAATTCTCGCTCTGCACGGCCGGCAGCGATATGACAATGAACGCGGTCAGGGCGGCGACCTTGATCGAGACCAGCACTGCATTGACCTTGGCGGATTTGGATGTGCCGATCACCAGCAACCAGGTGATCACCAGCGAGATCAGGCAAGCCAGCAGATTGAATGCACCACCGTCGTACGGTCCGGTGCGCAGCGCCATCGGCAAGGCCAGGGCGCCTGGTTCAACCAGACCGAACAGATTGGTGTGGATCAGGAGTCCGTTCATGTAGCCGGACCAGCCCACCGCCACCGCGCCTGCGGCGACTGCGTATTCAAGCACCAGTGCCCAACCGACGATCCAGGCCAGTCCTTCGCCAAGTACGCCGTAGGTGTAGGTGTAGGCAGAACCGGATACCGGCACCATGGAGGCAAGTTCTGCGTAGGCCAACGCGGCAAGCGCGCACACGACGGCCGCAATCACGAACGCAATCATCATGCCCGGGCCGGCCTTCTGCCCAGCTTCCGCGGTCAGCACGAAAATGCCCGTGCCGATCACCGCGCCAATACCGAGCATGGTCAACTGGAATGCACCCAATTGACGGGTCAACGCCTTCTTGCCGGCTGTTTCAAGAATCTTGTCGAGCGGTTTGACGCGCCAAAAAAGCATCGTGATCTCCCCGAGTGGTGACAACGCAGTCGCCGACATTACCGGTGCCGGGGGCAATAGCACAAGCGGAAAGACCGGGAATAGGGAATGGGGAATCGGGAATAGTCAGAAGTGGGAATCGGGAAAGCGGATCTGTGCGGAAGTCGAGCCCGCAGCGGGGTATTGCTCTTGCGTTTCCCGATTCTCTATTCCCAATTCCCGTTTCCCGGCCCTTACGCCCGTCCGCCAAACTCGCCGGTCAGGGTGCTGACGTGGATCATCTCGCCGGTGCGGATGTACTCGGGGACCTGGATCTCGATGCCGGTGGAGAGTTTGGCCGGCTTGGGCCGCTTGGTGGCGGTGGCTCCCTTCAACTCAGGTGCGGTGTCAATGACTTCCAGGATGACCGAAGCCGGCAACTGCACGGCCACCGGATTCTCGTCGATGATCTGCACGTAGCAGCCCTCGATGCCATCGACGATGTAACCGGCTGCGTCACCCACCACATCCGCATCCAGCGTGTACTGGGTGTAGTCCTCGCTGTCCATGAACACGAAGGCATCACCATCCTTGTAGGAAAAACCCACTGCACGCCGGGTGACTTCGGTCTCCTTGATTTCGTCCTCGGAACGCAGGGAGAGATCGCACTTCACCCCTCCGGGCACGGAATACATGATGAAACGGAAGGTCACGTTGCCACTGCGACCCTGCGCCGAGCTGCGCTCGATGTCTCGAACCTGGTAGACCTTGCCATCGTGCTCGACGACGTTGCCGCGTTTGACTTCGGATGCTTTCATTTGAAGGGCCGGGAGTTGGGAATGGAGAATCGGGAATGGGAAAAGCTGGATTCTGGCGGGATGGTGGGGTTGCGGGGAACCGCTTTAACGATTCCCTATTCCCGATTCCCTATTCCCGCCCGTTTCGATCATTTGGGCGCCAATCTCACGGCGCCGTCGAGGCGGATGGTTTCGCCATTGAGGTAACGATTGCCGATGATGTAGGCGACCAGGTCGGCGAATTCGCCGGGCTGGCCGAGGCGCGATGGAAACGGAATCGATGCGCTGAGTGATTCCTGCACCGCTGCCGGCATGCCATCCACCATCGGTGTCCAGAAGATGCCGGGTGCGATGGTCATCACGCGGATGCCGAAGCGGGCCAGTTCGCGCGCCATCGGCAAGGTCATGCCGACCACGCCACCCTTGGACGCGGAATACGCGGCCTGGCCAATCTGGCCATCAAATGCCGCCACCGAAGCGGTGTTGACGATGACGCCGCGTTCTCCGTCTTCGCCCGGTTCGTTGTTCTGCATCCATTCGGCCGCGGCCTTGGCCACGTTGAATGAGCCGACCAGGTTCACCATTACGGTGCCGGCGAAATTCTTCAGCGGCATGGCGCCGTCGCGACCCAGCATGCGGCCTGCGCCGAGGATGCCGGCGCAATTGACCACCGTGTTGAGTCCACCCATGGACTCGCGCGCGGCGGCCACATTGGCCTTGACGCCATCTTCATCGGTGACATCGGTTTGCACGAAGCTCGCGTTGGCGGCACCCAGGGCAGCGACTGCAGTCGCGCCCTTGTCGGCGTTGACATCGAACAGGGTGACCTTGCCGCCATTGCCGACGATGTGTTCCGCCACGCTCAGGCCAAGTCCGGATACGCCGCCGCTGATGACGGCCTTGACGGTATTGAGTTGCATGATTCCTCCGTGGGCGCGGGGCCAACGGGCCTGCGCAAGGGCGCGCATTCTACAACGTGAGCCGACTCTCGAATCGTCGTGTCTGGCCGGACAGCGGATCGGTGAATGCGATGCGCTTGGCCAACAGTTTGAGCGGCGCGTCGAAATCATCCTCCTCGCCTGAAGCAAGCTCGGGATAGAGCGGGTCGTTGAGGATAGGCGCACCGAGGCTGGCCATGTGCACGCGCAGCTGGTGCTTGCGGCCGCTGACCGGGCTCAGCGCATAACGCCAGATCGGACAGCCTCGATCGACAACATCGACGCGGGTTTCACTATTGGCCGGACCATTGCATTCGGCCATGCGGAAGAACGGCTCGCCCGCCAGCAGACGTGATCGATGCACCAGCGGAAATCCAAGCTGTGGCAGCGCAGGTGCCAGCGCCTCGTAGTACTTGTCGACCTGTTGCTCGCGGAACAGGGACTGATAGCGCGAGCGCGTCGCCGGGTTGGTGGAAAACAGCACCAGGCCGGCAGTCAGGCGATCAATGCGATGCAACGGCACCAGGTGCCCATTGCCGGTCTGCCGGATCAGGCGTCGCAGCAGGGTTTGCTCGACGAAGCGTCCGGCCGGCATGACGGCAAGGAAATGCGGTTTGTCCGCCACCAGCAGGTCTGCGTCCGCATGCAGCACGCATGCCTCGAAAGGCAGTTCGGCTTCCTGCGCAACCTCGCGGAAGTAGTGGACCTCCAAGTGCCGCCGATAGGCAGCGCTCACGTGCAGCGGCCTGCCGTCGGCGTCCAGCACGCGGCCACGAGCAAAGCGGTCGCGCCAGACTTCTGAGGGGATGTGCGGGAAATGCGCGCACAGGCAATCCAGTACGCTGTTCCAGTTTCCTTCGGGAAGGTGCAGCGTGCTTGCTCCCGCCCGATCGGCTTGCGGGTTTGATCGGTTCGCCATGCCGCTATTATGTGGAACCACGTGTCCCGTCAACATCCCATACGCGGAATCCCGAACATGGCGAAACTCCTGTTGAACCTGCGCCATGTGCCGGAAGACGAGGCTGCGGAGATTCGCGCCATGCTTGAAGAACACGACATCGGTTACTACGAGACGGAACCGAATCGCTGGGGCATCAGTGCAGGTGCAATCTGGATCAAGGACGATTCACGGCACCAGGATGCGATGGTGTTGATGGCTGCGTATCAAGGTCAGCGAAGCGCCCATGCGCGTGCCCAGCGGGAGCAGGCGCGCATCGACGGAAGTGCCGAAACCCTGGCGCAGCAGATCAGGAAGCAACCGCTGCGCCTGGTGTTCATCCTGTTTGCGCTGGCCATCCTGGTCGCAATCAGCCTTTGGCCCGTCTTGTTGCTGGGATGAATCCCGGCAGACGCAGTTCAGTCGCTGCCGATGAAATCCGACTTGCCCAGTTCGACCCCGCAATGGCGCAGGATGGCGTAGGCCGTCGAGCAATGGAAAAACACATTCGGAATGACGAAATTCAGAAGATAGGCCTGCCCCTTGAAGCTGAGGTCCCGACCGCCGATGGTCAGCGAGATCGCCTTTTCTTCGCTGCCGTCGACCTGGGCAGGCAAGATGGACTCGATGAATGCAACCGTGCCGGCAATGCGTTCCTGCAGTTCCTCGAACGTGGCTTCGTTGTCGGCGTGTGTCGGTCGTTCCACGTCCGCGAGGCGGCCCGCGCATCCTTTCGCCATGTCGGTGGCAATCTGTACCTGGCGTGTGAGCGGGAACATGTCCGGGTACAAGCGCGTGGCGAGCAGTACCTCCGGTTTGATCTTGCGTTGGCTGGCGTGCGCAGAGGCCTTGCCGAGAACATTGGAAAGGTTGCGCAGTGCGCGGGCAAGAACGGGAATGGACGCTTGATACATCGAAATGGTCATGGCGATCTCCACAGGGTTGATGGCTGGTTTGTCCGGTTGATCCGGCTCGCTACTGGTCGGTCTCGTAGAGCGGAGCTTGCTCCGCTGATCGCAATGCCTGGCACAACAGCCGGGCAAGCTCGGCTCTACAAGCGAAGCGGGCTCTGCGCCAGAAAGCGTGTACGCACCCGCGGGCCGCAACAACCGGCTGCCGAAATTGAGGCGCCCCCGGCATTCACAAGGGCTGGTGCCCTGGCTCTGCCATGCGATCATGGTGCATGACTGAATTCGCCACGCTGGCACTGGAGCCGGCCGTACTCGACGCCCTCGCAACATTGGGCTACTCCAGCATGACGCCGATCCAGGCCGCCAGTTTGCCGGCAATCCTCGACGGCAAGGACGTGCTCGCCCAAGCACCGACCGGCAGCGGCAAGACCGTCGCGTTCGGCCTGGGGCTGGTTGCGCGCCTTGATCCGGCAGTGGTTGCCGTGCAGGGGCTGGTGTTGTGCCCAACCCGCGAACTGGCCGATCAGGTCAGCCGGGAAATCCGTCGCCTGGCCAGCTTTGTGCCCAACGTGAAACTGCTGACCTTGTGTGGCGGAATTCCATTGCGGCCGCAATTGGCGTCCCTGGTCCATCCCCCGCACGTGGTGGTCGGCACTCCGGGACGCATCCAGGAATTGATCGACCAGGGCGCGCTGTCGCTCGAATGCGTGCGTGTGCTGGTGCTGGATGAAGTGGATCGCATGCTCGACATGGGTTTCCAGGATGCCGTCACCCAGTTGCTGAAACAATGCCCGCAATCCCGGCAAACGCTGCTTTTCTCAGCCACGCTGCCAGATGAAATCCGCAGCATCAGCCGCAGCATGCAACGAGAGCCCGTCTCCGTGACTTGCGCCGCAGAGGAGGAAGCTCCCGAGATCGAGCAGCAGTTCTTTGAGGTCGATGGACGTGGCCGCTTCGACGCCCTCGTGCAATTGCTGGGCGTGAACCGACCCGAATCCTGCCTGGTGTTCTGCAACACCCGCCGTGACGTGCAGGATCTGGCCGATGGACTCGGCAAGCGCGGGTTCTCCGCGCTCGGCCTGCACGGGGATCTCGACCAGCGTGATCGCGATGAGATGCTGGTGCAGTTTGCCAATCGCAGCTGCGTGATCCTGGTGGCCACCGACGTGGCTGCGCGTGGACTGGATGTCGAGGACCTGCCCGTGGTGGTCAATTGGGAGCTGTCGACGGATGCCGATGTGCATTTGCATCGCATCGGCCGCACCGGGCGCGCTGGGCGCATCGGCAAGGCCTGGAGCCTGGTGGCACCGGCCGAGATGCCGCGCATTTCCGCAATCGAAGCGCGCGCAGGAAAGCCGCTGCGCTGGTCGAAACTGCCCGGCAGCGCATCGATCACACCATTGAATGCCGTCATGCGGACCCTGGCCATCGATGGCGGTCGCCAGGACAAGCTGCGTCCGGGAGACATCGTCGGTGCCTTGACCGGAGACGCCGGCATCCCGTTTGACGCGGTCGGCAAGATCACGGTGTTTGCGACCCGCAGCTATGTTGCAATCCGCCGGGGAGAGGCCAACGCGGCTCGCAAGCGCCTCGGCGAGGGCAAGATCAAGGGTCGCAGGTTCCGGGTTCGAACCCTCGATTGAGGCTTGTCGAGCCGTGCGCGGTTCGACTCAGGCTGCGTCCCGCGCGGAAATCGCTCGTCGGCCGGCAGACTGTTGCGTGAGCGGGTGCGTTGATCGCGCGATTGGCGCATCATCGCGTGCAGAGTCACCGGATTCGCGCCTGGGGTAGGGCGATCGGCGTTGCGCATGCGAAAGAAGGTAACGACAACACTGGTGTTGGTCGCAGGCTTGCTGGGTGTCGCCGTGCCCGTGCTGGCGGCACTTTACCTTGCCCATCGGCAAAGCATGGATGCCGAAGTTCGCCTGGCCATGACCATGGCCGAGGAAGTCCTGCGTCGCGCCGATGATGTTGGCGACCAGGCGATCACCGCGTATCGCAGCTTGGCCGAGGTCGATGGGTTTGGCCCGTGCTCGGATGCGGATATCGAGCGCATGCGGCGCCTGGAACTCCAGCTCAGCTCGATTGAAGTGGTTGGACGTGTCGATGGCGACCGGCTGATTTGCTCGTCCATGGGTTTGCCGCCCGGCGGCATTCCACTCGGTCCTCCGCTGTGGACCAGTTCGCTGGACAGCAGGATTCGCCCTGCGGTCGACCTCGGCCTGGGTGACGGCAATCAATTCCTGGTGCTGCAAAAAGCAAACTTTGCCGTGGCCGTGAATCCGCAGGTGCTGCTCGACAGCTTTGAGGATCGCCAGGATTTTTCGATGGGCATCGTCGGCTACACCAGCCGGAAACTCATGAGCGGTCGTGGCGCCTTCAATGAGCTCTGGTTGAATCGGCTGGGCAACGAGCACAGCGCGGTCCTGTTCGACGGCAATCATCTGGTCGCCCTGCGCAAATCGAATACCTACGATGTGGCTGCCTTCGTCGCGGTACCCGTGGCACTGCTGCGTTCTCGCCTGTATTCCTTTGCCAAGGTGCTGGTGCCGATAAGCCTGATACCCGGGGCGCTGCTGTGTTTCGGCATCTTTCGTCTGGCCCGCCATCGCGCCTCACTGGCGAGTCAGTTGCGCGCAGCGCTGAAGCGGCGCGAGTTTTCCCTCCACTACCAGCCCATCATGGAGCTTGCCAGCGGTCGGATCGTGGGTTTTGAGGCACTGATGCGTTGGCGCAATCGCGAAGGCACCCGTTTGCGCCCGGATCTGTTCATTCCCGCAGCCGAGGATTGCGGTTTGATCCCGCAGTTCACCGAATACGCCCTGGAGTGCGCGACGCGCGAAATTCCACGCCTTATCGCCTTTTGCCCGGGAGTGTTCGTCAGCATCAACCTGGCATCGTCCGACCTGCATTCCGAACGAACCATCGACCTGCTGCGCAAATTGCTGCAAACGCCAGGCATCAAACCTGAAAACATCGTTGTCGAGGCAACCGAACATTCATTCCTCGACCCGCAGCGCGCGGGTCTCATCGTCGCCGGCATCCGTGCATTGGGAATCCGGGTTGCCATCGATGATTTTGGTACCGGCTATTGCGGACTGTCGCACCTGACCAATCTGGAGACCGACTTCCTCAAGATCGACAAGGTGTTCGTCGAGGCGGCGGGTACCGAGTCGGCGACCGGCCAGGTGGCCCTGCACATCATCCGCATTGCCAAGACCCTGGGTTTGAAGATCATTGGCGAAGGCGTCGAGAATGAAGGCCAGGCCGCCTTCCTGCGCGAGCATGGTGTCGAGTTCGGCCAGGGCTGGTGGTTTCATGCGGCGATGCCGCTGGAGAAGATCCTCAAGCTGCCGAGCGGGAATTCGGGTGCGGGCTAGCCTGACAGCATGCGCCAGCTGGTGATGCCGATACCGACGACCAACAGCATGAGCACCAGGCTGGCGATGCGCAGCCAGCGCGCCACGCGCAGCGCGGCCTCTCCACGCAGGATCCTTGTATCGCGCAGCACGCGCGTGCCGGGCAGTGGCCATTGTTCATGCGCATGTATTCCTGCCGCCTTGTGCGTGGCATACCAGGCCAGCATGGCGAGGCAGATTGCGCTGCCGGTCATTGCCGCACCGATCATCCGGCGCAGCTTGAGGATCAGCAAGTCATTGCCGGGCAACTGGCCGATATTTTCCAGCCATGACTGGAAACCGAACAGGGCGATCAAGGCCACGATGGTGGCAGCGACAAGCGCAATTGCAGTCTGCACGCGCAGGCGTGGGTCTGCGCGCAGCATGTCCTCAGCCAAGCAGCACCTCCCTCCGGGGAATCTCTGATCAAGCACGGTTTTCGTCGTTCCCGCGAAGGCGGGCAGCAAAATGCTCCTGCATTTCCTGCATGCAGGCCAATCCATGGCCTTTGAACACAGTGACTTTGGCGCAATCGTTTGGCCTACAGAGGCGCTGGGTCCCGGACATCGCTTCGCGATTCCTGGATGACGAGCAAATCAGCGCTTCCTCAGGTTGAGCGCGAGGATAGTCGGTCGAAACAGGTTTGGCGTACCGTATATCGCCGAAACCCTGCGTCGGTCTATCCTTGACCAATGAACATTCAAAAATTTCCGCTGCTGGTGTGCGCGATCCTTGCTTTGGCGCTGGTCGGGTGCAAGAACAATCCTCCACGCGCCGATGTGCAAGCCGCCGCAAGCTCCGGTCAACGCGCCTTGTTCGATGGTGAATACGACAATCATGAACAGGTCGTGCGCGCGGACACTGCCGTTGTGGCGCCGGTCCGCATCCGGATTTCACCCATGTCAAAGGCGGGCTGGTATGTCTGGACGGTCGACTTTTCGGGTTCGACGCCATTGAGTGCCCGTTGGTTGATGCGCTCTTTCAAGTCGGTCGATGGTTCGGTGACGCTGACCCCGTATCGCGCACCCGCCGATGCCGTGGATTCCGGCAAGGAAATCGATCCCGATTCCTGGGTCGCATTGGATGCATGTTCCCTGCACGGTTCTGCCACGGCCGATGGTCTGCATGTGAAGGTCGATCTCGCCTCATGCACGACTCTGGCTCCCGGCATTGGTGCCAGTGCCGCGTTGCTGCCAATCGACATTCATCACGATGGCGAACGTCTGGACGTGCGCCTGTATGCAGATCAGGCGCGCGGGCCCGATGCCAAGGTTGAAGCACGTCGCGTGCGCTGGTTCGAGGGCTGGGCGGCCCTTCATGGCGGAGGACGCAGCGGTGATGCCAGCAGCAAGGATTGGCACATGAATCGCGAGCTTCGACTCGGCAGCGAAGGCGGTCGGGTTGCGCTCAAATGGCGTGATGGCCAGCCATCGGGTTATTCCCTGATGCTTGAGCGCGCGACCTATCGGGACGGCAATGTGCACGTGCTCAAGTTGTCCGTACTCGAAGACGCAACAGGCTCAACCATTTCCTATGCATGGTCGAATCCGGAAGCGGTGCGCATCGGCATCAGCCTGGGATGGATCCAGGTTGGACTGAGTCTTTCCGCAAACCAGTCAAGCCCATGAGTGGAGCAAAGGACAACACCGCAACGGATGGGACGCCACTCACCTGGAAGGAGTTCGAGCGGGTCTGCCTTGTGGTCGGAACGGTGCTGCGCGTGGAACCATTCCCCGAAGCACGTCATCCGGCCTGCAAGGTCTGGGTTGATTTCGGCCCCTACGGAGAACGCAAGACCAGCGCGCAGATCACCGACCTGTACACAGCCGAACAACTCGTCGGACGCCAGATCATCGGCGTGATCAATTTTGCGGAAAAGCAAATCGGTCCATTCCGCTCGCAGTTCCTGCTCACCGGATTTCCAACCGATGCCGGCGTGGTGCTCAGCGCAGTCGAGCGGCCCGTGCCCAACGGAACCCGCCTGGCCTGAACCCGTTTGGCTCACCCCGTCACGTGCGCGGGCCTTCAGTCATCCGAAAAGCCTGAAAGCGCAAGGCAAGAGCATCAAGCTCCCGGTATTGACGGGGAGTCTGCTACGAGTTTTTAGCTGCTCTGCTGTACAGCGTGTTGCAAGACTTCAGTCGCCCATTGATTCAGGCTCTTTCCAGATGCCTGCGCTGCAACAAGCGCTCGACCATGTATTTCGGGTGGAACGCGAAGCAGCAATTTGCCAGAAGCTGGCTTTTCCGGGGTGACGCTTTGTTGCTTGCAGTCCGTCAAATAGTCTTTGATGGCTTGCTCAAATTCAGTTCGCAACTGCTTCACGGTCTCACCGTGGAAGCTGATGATGTTGCGGATGCCAAGAATACGTCCAACAAAAATATTGTCGCGCTCGTCGTACTCGACGCGAGCGGTATAGCCTTTGTGCAGCATGGTGTTCATGGTTTGACTCCTACTCGCTCCAGGAGTTCTCGGGCTTCTTCTACCTGATACCGTTTTGCTTCTTTCCCTGGATGAGGGCGATGGCAGCGCCAAGTCTCGCCATTGATCTCAATCTTCACGCGCGATCCTTCACGCTCGGTTATGGAGCCGCCCAAGCCTTTGATTAGCGACACGATGTCTGAAAATGGAACGGTCGCAGACGTAGGGCGTGCAAATACGGCGGCCAAGGTTCTGCGCTGTTTTGCATTCATGACGGAATGCTAGCATTAGATGATATCATCCACAACCGAAGTGATTGGGGCGGCTAACGCCGCCTTCCGCAGCGGACTTGACTACCCGAAGCAACGCCAATTCCAATTGGCGATCAGATCTTCCGTGCATTGAAAGCCTCACTATCGGCGTGCTCAGCAGTTTCTGGCGCGCCCTAGGAGCCTGCGCGGCAGAAGGAAGGCGTCGCTGATGAAATAGGTCGCGGCGGGCAAGAAAGGGTGGGGTGGAATAATTTCCCGAGATGGGAAAATGGAGTAATGTCGGATTCAAACGGATGATTACTCCGGCCCCTTTCTCTCGTTAGCGGTAAAGGAAAATGACGGCAATCTTCAGCATAGTTCTACTGCTCGTTACGCCAATTTTGCTGCTTGCTGCTCTTGCAGTTCGCTTTGCAGGCAGTCGGCGAGTCCTAAACAGTATTGATTATTCAGCTATCGTGGACCCCGCTGGGCTCCATCGCTGGTCTGGCAATCGGTTGCTCTTGCTTCCTCTGCTTTCGCTACTGTTCGGCGTGCTATCGCTTGGTCGCCCGGCCCTCAGTATCATCGGCGCTGGCGTAGTGGTTTTGTCTGCCGTCGTGGTAATAGTCTGGATCATGGCCGGCTCAGACAAATTCCGGGGCAGCCGCTGACAACCCCCTGGGAGACATCCCGTCAATAGTAGACGCATGATCCTTTTGCCTTGAGCCTTTGGGCCAATACGGTTGGTGAAGCTGTCCCTGTGGTGCGTGACAGTACCTTGCGGTGCGCAACAGAAGTCAGACTGCATTTCCTTGGACGGCCTTGTTGCATCGGGTGGTGCCAAGAGGGCCGAGCAAGCTCGCCCTGGGGAAACTCTGAACAAGTACGGAACTCATTCGTCGCGAGCAAACTCGCTCCCACAAAATCAAGCAATGGTGGG
>ERZ795061.126-NODE-126-length-74318-cov-6.355211_pt1 | contig 74318 bp, 46 predicted proteins | sample MGYA00375145_ERZ795061 | MGnify/ENA primary metagenome ERZ795061 (study PRJEB30190, sample SAMN05720144) | anaerobic digester metagenome | isolation source: active sludge of municipal wastewater-treating anaerobic digesters | place: USA | collected 2014-12-22 ... | reverse complement strand
GCATGGCTTGCCGAGGGGGACTAAGCTACGCAGCAGAAACAGCGGTGTGTCCCTTTTCGGGAGCGCTGATCTGAGCGACAAGTGCGGCGAGGACGGCGAGGCTCGCACACATGGCGTACATCACCTGATATCCCCATATCTGGGCTACCTGGCCGCTGACCACGCTTCCCACCGTGGAACCAAGTCCGTACGCGAGGGAAGCCAGTGCAAACTGCCCGGTCGCGGAACGACCGGGAGGCGCCAGTTCCGTTACGAGAGTTACCGCCCCGACGTGGTATGCGCCGAAGGTAAACGCGTGGAGCACCTGCCCTGCGATTGCCCCGGTCGGCGTTGGCCAGATTGCGTAAAGCGCAAACCGGGCCGCTGAACCCACCAGCCCAAGAGTGAAAAGCCATCGAGCGCCGAAGTGTCGAATAATCCTGCCCGTAAAGAACATCATGCCGATTTCGGCAACAACGCCGATAGACCACGCGATGCCTTTCAGCGTATCGCTGACGCCGATTTTGTCGAGGTAGAGGCTGTACAGGTTGTAATGGCCGATGGCGGATATCCTTCCCAGAAAGGCGGCCACAAGAAATACGATGAAAGGCCCGGTCAGAGAACGCCAGAAGTGGCGGTCCTTTACGGCGGCGCCGGGGCGGTTGATTTCTTCGCTGGAAAACGTTGCAAGAACAACAAGCGCGGCGATTTCCGCGGAGATGAATACAAAGAACTGGCCTCCGGCAACTCCGTGCCCCAGCAACCAGCCAGCTGCGGTACTTCCGACGATAAATGCCGCGGAACCCCACAGGCGTGTACGGCCGTATTCTCCTCCGTGGATCCGGATGTGGGTAAGCAGGAGATCATCAAGCAGCGGGATCACGGGCGTCATGAACACGCCGAGAACGATCGTGAGTCCGATAATCTCCGGGAGGCCCCGTGTCAGCATATACGCGGGGTAGAGCGCCGCGCTGGCGATCATCCCCATGACAAGGGTACGTCTCCGTTTGTCGGTTCTGTCAACGAAGGGTCCCCAGACGAATAAGCCCACCAGGCTTACCAGGTTTGATATCGCGAGCACCCACCCGATTTCTATCTGTGAAAGCCCGGCGGCGCGTCTCAGATAGAGAGGGAGAAACGGGACGAATGCGCCAAACGAGATGAAATGCGTGAAATAGAGCAGGACGAATCGCATGAAGTCAGATAGCGGCCGACACAGAGGTGTGAATCACGAAGGCGAACGCAGACCCATTGCGGAAGAATGACAATAACGCGTCTCGACCTGCGGCGCAACGGGACTCAAACGACGCGGCATTCAATGGGCCCGCCGTCGAGCCCGAGAAAGGCGAGCCACGCTTCCGCCACTGGGAGGCCTGTGGCGACGTTGAGCGCGTTGACGTATTCATCCAGTTGCGGTTTGTACTTCAGCTTGAGGTTGTCTGCGTCCTGCGGGGAACCCCTGTCCGTCTTGTAATCCACCAGAACAAGTTCGTTACCCTGTGTGAACACGAGGTCACAGACTCCGCGTATAATATTCCTTACGCCGTTCCTGTCTTCGCAGAGCGTTACCGGTACTTCTTTCCAGCGTTGCGGTGCGGAGTATGCACGATTGATCACAGAAAGCGAAAAACAACCGCGCACAAGCGCTGTCGCCCTCGCCAGTTCCTCGTCATTCAGATCCTCTTCTTCCGCTTCGCTCTTTACCACACGCTCGACGTCTGAAAGGTCTGCCGGGTGTAGTTGCTGCAGGGCCCGGTGAACTACGGTTCCCAGCCGGCGGCCCGAATCGTCTTCCGGAGAGCCATGCGCCGGGAGAGTCGGCGATTCATCCGTCCACCGTTCTGGCTCATCGGGATGTTCGGAAGAGGGATAAATGATTCTTACTCGGGGTCGCGATGCCTGCTGCGTTGCGTTTCTGCGTTTCTCTTCAAATCTCCGCAGTTCCGTCTCAAAGGCCGAGATACCCCTGGCGTGTTCAACGGCGAGCGTGGCCGATTGTGAAGTTGCAAAATCGCGCGGCTGCCAGACCGGCCACTCCTTTGAATCCGACGCAGACTCGATGAGGCTCTGCCAGGTCGCGTCCTTTGTGACCAACACTCTGGGCAGCAGCAGGTAATCGCGCGCCCGTGTCAGTGCCACGTATAGCAGCCGGGTCATCTCTGCCGATTCCCGTTCTCGATCCGCCTCCCGGACTTCCTCCCAATCGCGCGTGCGGAAAGAGGCTCCGCCCGGAAGCTTTTTCACGGACAGGCCACACCGCGGGGGTGAACTGGCGTTCCCGCCTACCATTATCAGCTTTCTACTGTTTGGTGAGTTGTTCACAGGCGCTCCGAGGTCGAGGACAAACACCACCGGGAACTCCAGCCCTTTCGCCTTGTGGATGGTGAGGAGTTGCACGCGCCCGCCGGCTTCATCGTCCAGTTCGGCCTCGCTTTCCTCCGCATTCAACAGCCGCAGGGTTCTTAACCAGTTACAGAAGCCTCGGAACGAGTAGGAATTCCCCGCTTCGTAGCGCCTGGCTTCGTCAATGATTTTCAGGAGATTGGCGATCGATTGTTCCCCGTCGGGCTGCTGTGCATACGCAGCCAGAACACCCGTCTTCTCGAACAGAAACTCAATTACTTGGGAAGGTCGCAGCTCGTTCAGGCTGGCGTGAACCTCACGCAGAAGAGCGAAAGCCCGCCCAATCGTTTCGGGAAGCGGGTTCTGCCGGTCATCCGTGTAGTCGAAGCTCGAAGCATCCGCAATCGCCGCAAGGGCAAGCTCTGCATCCGATACGCCGAAAAAGGCCGATCTCAGGGCCGCGATGACGCTGAGACTGTCATGGGGCTGCTCCAGCGCACGAAGCAGCGAGACGAGACGGACCACTTCCTCACGTTCGAAGAGGCCCTTTCCGCCCAGAATGCGGTACGGAATGCCCCGGCGGCGAAATTCGTCTTCCAGTTCCTCAGTAGCCGCCCAGCGCCGGCAAAGGAGGGCGACATCCCCCCACCATGCGGGGCGCAACTGCCCTGTCCGGGGATCGCGCACCTCCCACCCTTCCGCTACCACCTGTTGAACCGCGTTTGCAACGAGTGCCGCCTCCACAGGGCGGGCGTCTTTCAATGCGTCGAATCGCCCGGTGGCCGGTTCTACCCACAGGACACGTGCTTCCGTGTCCTCCTGCGTTCCCGCGGGCGGCTCCAGCGGCTGGTACGCCGGAATGAACATTCGCGCCTCGTCGGGGAGATCCGGTGACGAGAAAACGCCGGGCTGCCCGAACACGGCGTTTACGGCGCGTATGATGCTCCCGTGCGAACGGAAATTCGTGCGGAGATGGCACCTGTTCTCAGCTCCGATGAGTGCGGCGACACGGGAATATGTCTCAATATCGGCTCCGCGGAAGCGGTAGATTGACTGTTTCGGATCACCCACCACGCAGAGTTTCCCCGGTGACACCCCGGACTTTTCCCACGGAAGGGCCGGTGCATCGTCGAGGGGACTGATCCGCTGAGAGAGGAGGATGATAAGCTCTGCCTGAACCGGGTCGGTATCCTGAAACTCATCGACGATGATCGCACGAAACTGTTCCTGCAATTGGCGGCGCACGTCAGACCGGTTCCGAACAAGATCACGGGCCTTTATCAGCAGATCGTCGAAATCGAGGCACGCGACGTCATCCTTGGCCCGGGCGTAGGCCGCAAGGACTCCCTCTTCGGGATGAGTCATCCACCGGACGATGCCAGCAATCAGGCTGTGCGTGTAGCGCGTCCTCAGCTCTTCGACATACGTGAGCACCGGCACCAGTTCCGCTGCAGAACTATCGGGAAGCGGCTGCAGCAGCCGATTGACGCGATCTTCCTGCGTGGTGGCGGCGGAGAGTGCCTCCACGAATGCCCGCACTCTTTCGACTGTGGCAAGCCTTTTTTCGGAGAGCGTTCTCCCGCGGGTGTCCCGATTCGAAGCGGGGAGCAATTCTCTGAGGTGATTGATCGCGTCCTCACCCGGCGCTGCCGCAGTTTCCGGGCCCAGCATCTCCGGTACTGGATGCATCCGGAAACGGCGTATTGCTTCGGCGACGGAATGCAGGTCGTCCGGCGTCAGCCCGAGCTCGACGGAACGCTGGACTGCCTGCGGAAGATCAGACCGGTGGAACTGGGTTGTGATCCAGCTCCGCCACACGTCCCGCCAGATTTCGGCGGCCGTGCGCTCTTCCGCGACACGGAATTCCACATCCACTGCCGCTTCGATGGGGTATTGACGCAGAATCCTCGCGCAGAGGCCGTGGATGGTGCCTATCGGTGCTTCTTCAAGATCATTCAGCGCCTGCTGAACCAATCCCCGCTGAGCGGGAGAGACGCTGCTGACTGTTGCAAACAACCTCGCGCGCAGACGGTCTTTCAGTTCCTGCGCCGCGCGCTCCGTAAACGTGATTGCCACAATCTCGGTCAGCCGCGGCGGCCGTTCCCCCTCTGGGGTCGGTGTTGTCAACAGGAAAAGAAGCCTTCCCAGCATGGTGGTGGTTTTGCCCGTGCCAGCGCTGGCCTCAACAAGGAGTGTTTCGCTGATACTCCTTTGTGCGCGGTCGCGTGCATCCTGATCGAACAGAGCGCTCATGGGGCACCGCCTTTGGCCCGCAGAGAAAGGAAACAAGCACCGCGCGTGTCCTTTTGGTACCTCTTCCAGCGGCTTGTAAGGCCGGAGAGGGATCCACAGGCGACCGCAACGTCACAATGTGCGCAGGTGCAGTGCTCTCCGTTCGGCGGATCTTGCGGAAGCGGAAGGAAGAAGCCCGCCCGCATGCAGCGGACGATCACACTGAGAACCCGATCCAGTTCCTCCTGACCGTCGCGCAACTTCTCAGCGGAAAATGCGAGTGTGTCAAAAATCGGTACCGAGTCCGTATCGTCAGTTTTGACAGGGTTCCTGAGGTACAGGTACCACGCCTCACTCACCTCCTTCGCCAGCGCCTTATCTTGCAACCACTGGTTCAACATCCGCGCGTAGAGCAGCGCCTGGACAAGCCGTCCGGAATTCGTCAAACCGTTCAGTGTGCGGGGTTTGCGACCCGATTTGTAATCCAGAACGCGGGCGCGGGACGTTTCCCGGCAGAAATCCACCCGATCGATTATCCCCCGGACAGCCAGTGTTCCACCGTCCGGGAGCGGGAGATACGCCGGATCTTCTGATGAGGCTTCATCCACTCGTCCACCAGGCACACCGAATCCCACTTCCACCAGCGACGGTTCCCATGAACGCGCGTCTCCCAGTGACCATGCGATCGCCGCCCACGCGCTTTCCAGAAGAGCAGTCCAACGGATTTGCCAGATGGCGCCGGGCGGAATCGTGCCCTCCCGTTCCAGCTCACGTCGTTTTCTTTCGGTGAGTTCATCAAATAACGGTCGGAGATTCCGCGCGGATTCGGTGCGCTGTGGACAGAGCTGCTCGCGAATCAGGCGGCGGAAAAACTCCGCGAGGAGCTCGTGGAGAACAAGTCCAAAATCCATCCCTGAAAAATCAAGCACGATTTCAGGTTCGGGCAGCGGCTCAGTTTTCAGAATTCGCATCACGAGGAAGCGGAATGGACATTCCGCGTACGTTTCCAGCGCTCTGGCGGAGAGGGGATTGTCCGCGGTTCCCAGTGACGAAACGTGATTGAGCAGCACGTCATCCATCGCCCTTTCCGCAAACCACCCGTCGTACGGTCCGGGGAAAGAATCACGGGCGCGCAGGAGCGCCATGCCGTCGCGTGCGTGCCGACCAACGCGCCCGGCAATCTCCTCTCCTGCGGAAGTGCCCGCGGCGCTCGCGGCATGCGCCAGTATCAGTTCCTGCGCGTTGAGCCAGCTCTCTTTCGGCTTCGGAACGGGCTCTCGTACCGCCCATTCTCCCCGTTCGGAAAGCTCGCGGTGAAGGGCATTTTCATCCCAGAGTGACGCCACAGGGGACGACTCCTCAAGCGGGATGACTCTGCGGATGACTTCCATCAGAGCAGAGGATGGAAGCTTTTCGCCCATCGCGGTATCGGTCCGGCGGGAATAGCTGAGGCGAACGCGGTCAGATGCCGCAGAAAGAACCATGGCAAACATGGCGCAGTCAATCGCCTTCTGCGGATCGAGTGGAAGGCCAGAGAACTCGTGGCAGAAACCGTCGTCAGGTTGGACTGAAAGTGCCGTGCGTGCGCTGGTTCGCGGAAATTCGCCGTCGGAAAGTGCTACCATGACAAGTGCCCGGCATGGACGAATGCACGCCCCGGCCAGGTTGGTAAGCGTTACACCGTGCGGATCACTGCGGGCGGTGGAAACCCTTCTGTGTCCCAACGCCTCCTCAAGGATGGTCCGTCGTACAGGTGCAGGCGGCAGCTTGCCTGCAGCATCGTACGTGGCAATTTCGTCCAGAACAAGTTCAATTTGCCGCACCTCTTCGCTGCCGCGAACCTCAGCAGTTTTCTGCCACCCCTGCTTCACTGCGGCGACCCATCCCTCCCACGAAGAAGCACTCTCAATGGCTTCACGGCTGGCGTCGAGCTCGTGGATCAACTGGCGAAGCTCGCGCGTTGCCTCATGCTCTCTGCGGAGCGAGGCTACGTTCTCGACTGCGTTCTCCTCCCCCTCCGTCGGCTGATGTTCAATTCTCCACGCGAGAGCACGTTCGTAGCGCGCAAGTCGGTCATCCCACTCGCTGCGTACGCTTCTGTCGGGTCTGATGCCGCCAGACACTCCGGCGAGACGGGCGATGCGGTCCCAATCTGAAGAAGTCACAGACCGTGCCTGTTCACCTGGCGGGTGGGTACCGCGTGGCCTGCACGCACTGAGCAGGTCCATCACCCTGGTGCGAAGGAGATCGCTTTCCACCGCCTCCAGGAACAGCATAAGGCCCCGCCCGGCGTCCGTGTCAGAAAGTGGTTCTTCAAACGCCACGTTCACCGGAATGCCGGCTTTCCGTAACACATCCGCGGCGAGGCGCGCACTGTGGCGGTTATCGGGAACGATGACCTGAAAATCCTGAAACCTTGAGTCGTCTTCTTCAATGACTTTCCAGATCCACCGGGCTGCCTCACGGATCTCCTGAGCTGGTTCCGGTGCACTGGCAACGCAGATTGCGGGATTCTCGTGCACTTCTTCCGCGTCCGAACAGAACAGATCGCCGACGATATCCCTGGCAACGCCCGATTTCGCCGGTATCGAGCTTCGTGTGATGCCCCACTTCGTCTCGAACAGCGCGATGGTCGGTTCCGCCACGGCAAATGCAACACTTCCCGGCACCGACGGAACGTACGCGCAGGCGCGGGAAGCAGCGTCCGCCAGCGCACCGAGACAGCGCTTTTCCAACTCGTTGAGGTGAAGAAACCCGAAAAAGAGGTACAAATCCTCTCCTGCGGCGCAGGGATCCGTTATCAGTCGTTCGGTTGCGAGGGCCAGAATGTCGCTCTGGTCAACCCACTTGTTTGATCGGAGGATAGCCTCGCTCGCGTCGTAAATTGCCGCGATTTCCTTGCAATACCGCGCCGCTGAGCGTTCCCGGAGATCGCACGGCGACACACATGCCTTCTTCAGGTCAACGATCTCGCGCAGCACCGCCCGCAGGAAACTTGGACGATCTCGCGGGTCGAGCGTCGCACCGTCAACTTCGAACGCTTTCGTCTGGTGTCTGGTGCGCCGGACCGCCTCGGAAATCACCGCCAGTGAGGCGGAACGCGGAAGCGGTCCCAGCCCGAGATGTTCAATCCGGGGTCGGGCAATCTCGCCGGCCCACGGGGGCAGATAGGTAATCCGCACATTGAACAGGCCCGCGCGCGCCGGTCCCGCCGGTGGAGCTTCCTGCGCCACGAAAACGGGAAGGGCATCGCGTACCACGTTGCGCGTTTGTCGATCCGGAGTGAGGACGGTTATCCTCGCGAACTTTTCATGCGTGCGGAACTCAAGAATCTTTCCAGCAAGCCGTGAAAAGAGTGCGGGGGGAGGTCCAGTAACGATCTCGTGCATGCGGGTTCCCGAACCGAAATGAGTGCCCGTTCTGCCAATTACTCAGTCTGGTTTTCTACCAAGTCTACCCCTTTCCCGGCGAATAGTGCAACCGCGCGCGAGAGGCTGTCGGCGCTTGTCCCCTGCCGCAAGCACATCGTACGTTTTGACCGATCCCTTTTCCCGTCTCCCGGGGGAATCACCCCGATGAGTTGTCGGGATCCGACGCGCGCAGGAGGTCAAATCGTGCTGGAAGACGCGCCGTTAGAACATGAACTCCACAACCTCGGCAACGATTGCTACCGCAGCGGCCAGTTCGAGAAAGCAGTGGAGTTTTACTGCCGGGCGATCGAGGAAAACGGTCGCATGGTGGAAACGTTTTTCAACAGAGCCCTCGCATATGCTCGCCTCGGGGAGTACGACGCTGCTCTCAACGATGCGACCTACGTAATCGAACAGAACGCGAGCCTGCCCGACGCCTATTATCTGCGGGGTCGAATCCACGAGCTGCGCCTTGACGATCGCGCTGCTCTGGCTGATTACGACAGGGCGATTTCTCTCAACCCCGATTTCCACGCAGCAGTGGAACAGCGCACGACCGTTGTTTCCCGCGAATGGACCTATCGCGATTTGCGTAACCTTCGTGCCCAGATCGCCATCGAACCGGGGAACGCCTACCTCTGTTTTCAATTCGGTCAGCGGCTTCTGCTGATCGGCCATGTGGACGACGCGATCCGCTACCTGGAAGCCGCCCGGGAACTCGGTTTCGCGTTCGGCGATCTCTGGGGCGAACTTGGCAACGCGTATCGCCAGTCGAGGCAGTCTGTGAAGGCCATCGCGGCGTTCCGTCAGGCAATCCGGTTGAACCCGACTGACGTCGCTTTGTTTGCGCACTTGGGCCAACTCCTGACCGAATCGGGTCATTATCGCGACGCGGTACAGGTCTTCCGGCGAGCTCTCGGTATGCCGGGCGACGATGCAGCCACGCTTTTCTGCGGTTTTGGTGCCGCACTTTACGGACTGAAAAAATGGGACGAGGCACGTGAAGCATTCCAGCGGGCGCTCGATACGGACCCACGGCTTCCTGAGGCTGCGGTCGGAATGGGGATGATCGCCTGGCGTCTCGGTGACCGCGCCCGCGCGGCACAATGGTGCAGGGCGGCGCTGGAGCTGTCTCCCGGGGCAACGGAGGCGATTGTATTGTCCGTGAACCTCGCGCTGGCAGAAGGCGCACTCGCCACCGCGATGGAGATGCTGTACGAGGTGTTTCAGGCGAACTCGGAAGATTACCGTCTTGCGTACCTCCTGTGGACCGTCGATTCGTACGCTCGCAAGCAACCCGGTTTCTTGCCTGATGAAGGCAGCGCAGTTTGGGCGCGTCGCAGAAAAACGCGTGAAACAGCGCGGCGGGTGGTCCGGTCCGCGTTGAAGCACCGCAACGACCTCTCGTTCGTCCAGCGCAATCTTTGTGACGAATTGCTCGCGTCGTGCCCCGTATGCGAGGAGGCGGGGGAGGCGCTGTATCAGAAACTGATCACGGCAGGAAATGACGTGCTTGCGGTGCTCTACCGGGAAATCCGCCAGCCCGCGCTGGTTCCCTCCGCGGAACGGTTGCAGGGCGCGGCGCGCGTTGCGGGAATGCAGGACGAAGGGTGGCTGGCCGACGTATGCCTTGCGTACGCGGAAGTGCTGGTCGGAACGCCGGAAGCGCCGCGTGTGGAAGGGCTTGTACGTGTCCTGACGCGACTGAGTCAACGTGGCGTGGACCACGCAGAAGGAATTCGTGACCTGTACCGGTTCTGCCTCGAGGGAACGAAAGCGGGAACAGTGCACACGATGATCGGTTTGGCGCCACGGGTGTTCCGCCTCGCTCTGACCATCAACAAACCGCCGTCAATCCTCCCGGAGACGGGAGAGTTCCTGATCCGTCTCTCCGAATGGCTTGAAAGGTTTGAACGAGCGGCCAGATGGGTGCTTCCCGCGCGGGAATGGCCGGAAGTGGGAGATGATCTGGCCGAACTCCGGAACAACCTGGTCGAGAATGTTCCGCCCCCGGAAGGCTGGGCCCTCGCCTCGGTGCTCACCAATTTTGGGTGTATCGCCCGCCACTACGTCCCGATCAACTGAGCCAGCCACGGGCCAATCACCACCGGAGTTTTCCGCGCTTCTCGCCGGCGCTTATCCGCCAAGTTCAACAAACGGCCGCGGGGTTCCGGTCGCGTCAAATCCAAACACCACGTTGCCGCCCGCCGCTTTCGCGCGCTCAAGTGCGCGCCGCGCCTGCCAGTACAGCTGTTGCGGGTCGTCGAAATACGAAGGATAGGTGACTACGCCGACGGAAAGTGTCGGGCGCGTGGCGATTCCCTCCGGCAACGTTACCTTAAGGGTTTCCTTGCGGAGAAGCTCTGCTCGCATCAAAGCGAGGGTGTAATTCATCCCGACGAGGAGTGCCCCGAATTCATCTCCCCCGATTCGGGCGACCACATCCGTGGGACGGTATCGCTTTCGCACCACTCCCCCCATCTCACGAAGGAACATCTCACCTTCCTGGTGGCGATCGCCGTACGCTTCCTTAAGACCGTCCAGATCGGCGAGCAGCAGGCTTACAGGTGGGGCGGTGACCGTTCTCTGACCGCCGATGTCCAGTCTGAGACGCGCCACCGTGTCGCGCAACGCATCCTCGAAAAACGCCCGATTGAAAAGACCGGTCAAACCGTCCGTCCGGACCAGCGCGTCTGCCTCGCGGACCGCGACTACCCGCACCATGATCGTGGTAAGGGCTGCTTCGGTAATCGGCGTCTGAAGGAAATACCACGCACCGGCTTGCAGAAGCTCCACCAGACGCCCTTCGGTTTTCTTCCCTATCACCACGACCACTTCTGTCGCCGGGCAGTATTTCTTGATCTCCGTGATCGTCAACACGCGGTCATCAACAAGAACCGGGTCGGTTGCATCGAGGAAAACAGCCTGGTACCGCGGGTCGATACAATCCGCGATCTTGTTTGCGAGAGGTTCCCCGCTTTCTGCAGGTGCATGGTCCACGTACACCGCGCGCCGGAGCTGCGCTTTCGTCAAAGGCGATTCAAAGGCGGCTCTCAAATCCTTCGCGAGCTTCGCCGCCCCTACCACGAGAACCGGGTACTCGAACAGCGTCAGGGTATGAGTTGCTTCGGGCATAAGTACCCCCTTCACCTTCCTTCGGAGACGACAACTTCAGTGTGACGAGGCGATTCCAAAGACTTCTTTCAAGTATCTGAGACTTCGACGCGCTGTCACTTCCGGATCAATCGAGAAATCGAACACCTCGACAGACACCCAGCCGTCGTACCCGATGTCGCGCAGCGCCGCAACGATGGGAGCGTAGTCCACATCGCCGAACCCAGGTCCGCGCAGGTTCGCGTCGTTCGCGTGGAAATGGGCAACCCAGGGCCCGCTCGCCCTGATTATTTCCGGGATGGGCTTGTTCTCGCCCGACATGGCCTTCACGTCCAGAATGATCTTCAACTTCGGGCTGTTGATTCCCTGGACGAGTCGGATTGCCTCTTCGGCAGTCTGTATGAAGTTGGTCTCAGCGGGCGCAAGAGGCTCGAAGCAAAGCGTTACTCCACGTGCCTCGGCGACAGGCGCGATGGAACTGAGGAAATCGAGCGTCCATTCCCAGCCCCGTTCGTGCGAGACACCTTCCATCAGGTTCCGTTGCTTTGGCGAACCCAGGATCATTCTGTTGCCCCCGAGATCCGCGCAACAATGGATGAGGTCCACGAAATAAGCTGCCGTCTCTTTGCGTACCGCTTCGTCCGGGTGCGTGATGTAGAGACCCTTCGGACTGACAAGCAGCCAGTGGAGCCCGACGATGGAAATACCGGCGTCCTCGGCCTGCCGGCGGATCTCCCGTCGGCGCTCTGGGCTGAGATCACGGACTGAATCGGCGAGCGTGAACGGCGCCAGCTCTACGCCGTCGTACCCGATCTCCGCCGCAAGCCGGAATACGTCGCCCACATCCCAGTTTTGAAACATTTCATTGCAAATGGCAAAACGCACAGGACACTCCTGTTATTCAGAGGTCCGGGCGAGAAGAACATCGAACACATGGACGTTGAGGTCAGCGAGATCAAGAAGTGCTGCCGTCGCCCGACCGTTCAGCCACCCGCCCGCTTCGCCGGGGTTCAAAATGAGCGTTGATCCGTTTCCATCCGCCCACGTGACTTTACGGACGTCCGTTTCGTGGGTGTGACCGTAGATGACTGCGTCAAACCTGCCTGATACGGCGAGAGCGTCAAGGGCAACGGGCTCGTGCATGAGGATAATCCGGCGACCCCGAGTGTCAAATGCGTACGGTCCGACGTGCAATGTCCCGAATTTCGCGAACGCCTTCGTCAGACCGGGGCGCTCCCCGTCGTTGTTCCCAAAAACACCCGTAAATGGCACTGAAATGCCTGAAAGATACCGGGCGTTGAAAGGCGCTACGAAGTCACCGGCATGGATGACGTGCACGACGCCCTCGTCCACGAACCTCCGCAGAATCGCCTCAAAAGCCCATCTGTTGTCGTGAGAGTCCGCGAGTACCCCCACCAGGCCACTTCCGTCAGTGGCAACTCCGCCTTCCATTCCGCCCTCTTCCGTGCCAGACCTCCACAACCCTGCATAAATTACGCGTGGACACCGATTTCGTCAACCGGAGGGACACACGCGCCAACACAGCACACGAACCTTCGCGTTAGGCATTCCGGAACTTCGCGGGGTACATTTCGTCATGTTGCTCCGTTTCTGGCGGCTTCGTGTGGCGTGATTGCGACGAGGTGTGGCACCAGTGGAATATTGGCATCGCAGGCGCGCAGTTCGCCCTGCTCTCTTCGTGGCGATTGTCTTCGTGATGGCCACGTTGCCCGGATGGTTGGGCGCCGGCGACGATTACCCACCAATCCAGATCACGGATCTGCAGACACCGGTCGAACGAGCCACATTTGTTGTCCAGACTCTGTTCGACTCCACAAGCGGAATCGAAGATGTCTACCACGCAGCCTGGACGGTTGCCGGAAAACTGTATTACCGCTCGGGGGTGATCACAAGCCTGGCACGGCCAAAACAACTTGTCACAGGGCAGCAGACCTGTGCCGAGCCGTTACTTTTTATGCTTCGCTCCGGAAAACCGGGTCTCGTCTGGGCGGAGGAGCGGACCCCCAGCCTCAGTATCATTCCCGGTGAGTGGAACCTGCGCTACACGGCGGATGTGAATATCGCACCGCGGTGGTTCACCGAAGACGCGGGAATCGGAGGAGTCCACCCGGATCGCAATCCTTCGGTGGCGGTTCAGGGAGATACCGTTCTGGTTGCCTGGGAACGGGACGAACCACCGCAGGTTGCATATGCATTTCTATCTCCCCGGGACATCTTTCCTCTCGTGCGCCTCCTCACGTCATACCCGTACGGGGCTTCCCGCCCCACTGCCGCTGCTGACGCGCAGGGCGCGTACTGGATTGCATGGACCGCTGAGACACCAACCGGTGGGGACGTATGGGTTGCGCGGGTGAGCAGGAGCGGCGCGACATCCGCGTCGCCTGTGAGCGCGGGGCCAGAGGATGCACGAAACTGCGCCATCGCCGTGAACGCGGACCGAGAGGTATACGTCGCATGGCAGGAAGGCGTCTCTGGCGGCAGCATCTACCTCGCGCGCGCGCTGGCCAACGGGCGCTTCACCCCGGCCGTCAAGGTGTCCCCCGAGGGGAGCATCTGCGCGACACCGCAACTCTGTTTCGAAAGTGGCACGATTCCCTGTGTAAGCTGGCGAAATGTGCGCACTGGAGACCTGGAAATGGTTCGGGTGTACGGAACGAGGCCAATGGGTCCCGTGAATCTCGTTTCCGGTGCGTACACACCACGACAGGAGTTCGTCACACCCGCACAACTTCGTTCTCATTCCGGGTGCGTGGTGAGCGCGTTCCTCGGCCCTGATCCCGTTCGCGGCGTGACGAACCTGTGGATATCGAGAGGGAAGGAGTACATCCCCGGCGCCGATTCGGATTCGAATGGCGGCAACAAACCGGCAGCGCCTTCCCCGTTTTTCACGCGGGTGTCACCGAACCCGTTCAATGGCTCCGTTCTGCTGGAAGCCCACATTCCAGCGTCCGTGGCGTGGCGACTGGAAATCCGCTCCATTGACGGGAGGCTTGTACGGAAGTATGAAGGATCCCCCGTCGCACCCGGGCCTGTTCGCGTAGTGTGGAATGGCGCGGACTCATTCGGACAGATACCGGGAAGCGGCGTATACCTCGTCCGCTGGTCTGTGGGGCTGGCGAGCGGCGAGATTTGGACTCACACCGGACGAGTTACGCTGGTGCGGTAATCCACACGGGGTTGGAGTACGCGTGTCTCCGCATGTCTGTGTGCGCTTCCGCACGCACATACCCCTCGCCCAATAGTGGCACATCCACATCAATCCCGAATCGCAGGGCCGGCTTCTCCGGCTTCTTCCACGTGATGGACTCAACCCCTCCCGTCTGTCCGACCGCGATCCCTATGCGGTCCACATATCCCCATTCCCGCGTACTTTCGGCTTCCACGTGGACCGTTGCATTGCCTGCGGGCAGTTCCTCCCCAACTCCGACGCGGGTTGTCCCGCGGGAAACGTCGAGGCAAATCGCTGGACCGTCCGTTATGTAACACTGCCCCGCGGCAATCGACTCAAGCAGATGGGCGTTGGACAGTGAATGGGCACGAACGACCGTCCGAACGTCCCCAAACACATATGATGAGTTCTCTGTGATCGACCACCACGGGACCCTCACCTGACGCGCGCGACCAAATGCCCCGTGGGAATCGTTCCCTGCCACGACACAGACGTGCTTGCCCGCAAGCAGGAGCTTCACCCACTGTTCCATCCCGCGCCGGAATCCCGCGTCGGAGAAACGTCCCCCGGCCTGAACCCCTGTCAGGCCTTCCCGCGCAAGGTCATCGGGCTTCCATACGCCGCGCCGGAAAACAACCCGTTGAATGCGCGGCGGAGTGAAGCCGGGGTGCGCTGCCAGCGCTAACCCTCCCTGCCGCCCCACAAGGTCAATCACTTCCGTGATGGAATGGTCGGGGCGGTTTCGGAACGGTCGCTCCGCGCTGTCCCCCTTCCCCGGAATATGTCTGTCGATGCCGAGCGCCAGCAGGTGGACATTCCTTCCCTCCGCGTTGCCGCAGGATATCTCCTCTCCCGGGATAACGCAGAAATGTTCCCGGGGAACCGTGCAATCCCGTAACATCCGGTTCCAGCGGGGAAGCGCCGGGTCGTTTCGCAGGAAATCGTCTTCCCGATCATCGAGGTCGTACGAATGATCGGTTGCGCAGAACCAGTGCAACCCCATGGCCTGCGCAATGGTGGCAAGCGCTGCCACAGGTGGCCCGAACTCGATCTGATCCCGGGTATACTCGGTGTGAACATGCACATCGCCGGAATACCAGCCAGCAGGAAGGGGGTACGGCTCCTCTCCGACGTGCACACGAAACGGCTGGTGTGATGTTCCACGATAGTTGTCCGCCACCATCTCCCGCGGGCGTCCGTTCACCGAATACCGGATGGCGGGTACGATTTCAGCCGTGGTTCCGGCGGCGAGCGGAGGAAGAGTGAACACCTTCCACCAGTACTGGGTGCCGATTGCAGCGTGGAGGGGAAATTCCGCAGTTGTGCACCGGGACCTGCCAACAGTGACTGTCACGGAAACGGATTCTAGCAGAACGGGGTAACGGTTCGCGTGGTGCACGACAAGCAGAACAGGAATCCCCGCGCCTGGTTCCACACGCCACGGAATATCCACCACGATTTCTGGCTCAGCCCTTCGTATGCGGCTCAGCCAGTATCGCGGGTAATGGGTTTCTGCGTAGAGAAGCATGGGAAAGCGTCGCGTCAGTCGGTTTCGACGCTCTGCGAGACGGTGCTCCGTATGCGTACCAACCGCCGCGGAACAACGGAGGCGGTCCCCAGTGCCGCCACAACCAGCGCAACCACAAGCCAGGGCGGCATCACCCAGAAACCGCCGATGACGCAGAGAAGGAATATCCTCGGAATGCGGCCAAGCATGGTCGCCGCGGTGTACCGTTCTACCGGGTACTGGGCTGCCGCAGCGAGGAATCGGACGAGAAAAAAGGGCAGCGGCAGGAGAGCGAACGCGAAAACCGTCCCGAACGGCCATATGCGGAACCATTCGACTGCCCGCCCGGTGAAGGAATGGTTCAAGAAGCCCCGAAGTCGGTCCTTGCGAGCAAACCATTGAAGCACCGTCTGGTCTATCACGCAGGCTACTCCCGCTCCGATCGCGGCAGTAAGCGCTACCAGCAACGCAGCGTCGTAGAGGGAGGTTCTCCTGATGAGCATCTGAACGGCAGCAATTGCCGCTGGTTCATTCGGAACCATAAGCATCGAATGCGTCGGGACCGACCAGAGAAGGAAAGGAATCAAGACTCCGCGGTCAGGGTGGAGCGAACAGACTGCGGCGGCGACAAGAAGTCCCAGCACCGCCCTCCTGATAGACTTACTGGACCACAGACGACGACCCAGTTGCAAATTGGCGACTCCTATAGCGGCAGTGCAACTCGCCGGATCTGGTGCCCGTCGGGCAACAGCGCGGTCACCGTCTGATATCCCGCCGCACGCATGGACGCGCGAACTTCGTCGAGCCGCGCCCCCACCTGATCGGGCGCGTGGGAATCATCTCCGAAGGTGGCCGGAATTCCCATTTCGCGTGCCTTCCTGAGCAGCTCCGCGCGGGGATATATCTGCTTACACGGTTTGATAAGCCCCCGCCCGTTCACGTCAAGGATGACGTTCCAGTGCAATGCTGCGGAAAGTGTTGCCTCCTCCGCTTCCGCCACATCGTCTCCGGAAATTGGCGCAGGGGAGAATATGTTAATGAGGTCGAGATGCCCGAGTACGTCCGTTACTCCGAGGGCCAGCAACCCCCTCACGTTCCTGTAGTACGAAACCGCCAGATTCCGGTAGCCTCCGCACTTCTGAGCCGCCTCGTCATACCATTCCCGGCAGTGATCGAATCCGATTCCCGCCACATAGTGCACCGATCCCACCACGTAGTCGAAAGGGTAACGGGCGAGAAAATCCGTGAGATACTCCTCTTCGTCGGGAAGGTACTCGACCTCTATGCCGAGCAGAAGCGGCAGTTCATCTCTGTACGCAACCTTCAGTTCCTGGACGGTGCTGACATAGCGGTCGAATTTCCGAACGGCCTCGTCCCAGGAAGGCTGATCAGGGTACGGGTAACGGGGGGGGGCCGGCATGTGCTCGCTGAATCCAAACCCTTCGAACCCTTGCCGGATCGCCGCGAGCACAAAATCCTCGAGCCGCCCCGTTCCGTCGTACAGCGTGTGCCCCCCATGATAAGACACGAGTGACCCACGTTCAGCTCTTCCTGCCACAAACGCTCCCGCATATATTCGTTCTGCGCGCGCTGATTTCGCCTTGTACATGATAATCGCCTCGTCGGCATTTACCAACAGAAAACGTGCGTGCCGAACCCGCACGAGGCGTGCCGAACGCGCACGGTCCGTGCCGAACGCGCACGACGCACTGTTGACGGGAGTTCAAGCGATGCGCAACGTTGAGCATTGTCCAGCAGCCATTTGACAGGAATCGGCCTGTATGATCCATGCGCAGAGCACCTTCGCAGCCATATCGGCGGTCACGTCCGCCGTCACTGCCGTGATCGCGTTGTACGCCTGGTTCCAGCGCAAAACGCCGGGAGCAACCTCTTTTGCGTGGTTGATGGTATCTATCACCGTGTGGACGTTCACCGGGACGGCAGAAATGCTTACAACGTCCACAGCGGGCAAGATTCTCTGGTCGAAAGCAAGCTACCTCGGCATCCTCACAATCCCCCCGGTCTGGGTTACGTTCGCGCTCACCTTCAGCAGATTCGAGAGGTGGCTGACTCGCGGCGTTCGGGCAGTAATCTGGGGTATTCCAGCGGCGCTCCTGCTTCTGGTGTTCACCAATGAACTCCACGGTCTCGTCTGGCCTTCGATTGCTCCGCTCACCGACGAACCGGGTTCCGTACTGATTTACCAGCACGGGATCGCTGTCTGGTTGGTGATGGTGTTCTCCTACACGGGTGTCGTCTTCGGTTGCATATGGCTCTTTTACGCCGCGATCAGTTCGCCTCGGTTGCGGAAAGGTCAGACCGTGGCGCTCGTCGTGGCCGCGCTCATTCCCGTGGCAAGCAACTTCCTCTACATGGCGGATCTGAGCCCTTACCCGGGCTTCGACCTCACTCCCTTGTCCTTCGCGGTTTCAGGAGCAGTTCTCGCGTGGGCCATTTTTGGCGTGCATCTGCTGGACGTTGTTCCGGTCGCGCACCACGCCCTTTTCTCCGGTGTTACGGACGGCGTGCTGGTAATAGACCTCGAGGAGAGGATAGTCGGTGCCAATCCGGCAGCGACGAGTATGTTTGGGCTTCAGTCCAGCCCGCTCGGGAAAAGCATTGCCGAAGCGATGACACACGTCACGGGTTTGGAGTTCAGATTTGAAAACGGGCGGCGCGAACACGGTGAAGTAACCTTCCGCCGCGGCGAAGAACAGCGTTGGGCCGACGTCCGGGTGTCGCCGCTCGTCGATGGCCGCGAACGGAAAATCGGAGAGCTGATCATCTTGCGCGACGTGACGGGCCGTAAACAAACAGAGGAAAGGCTCCGCCTTGCACAGGAAGCAACCGCCGAGGCCAACAGGGAACTGACTGCGGCCATCGCCCAGGCGCGGGAGATGGCGGAGCGCGCGGAACGCGCAAACGCTGCGAAAAGCGAGTTTCTGGCAAATATGAGCCACGAGATCCGGACACCCATGAGCGGCGTGTTCGGTATGACGCAGCTTCTGCTTGATACCGACCTCACCCGCGAACAACGCAGTTACGCGGAGATGCTGCGGTCAAGCGCGGAGAGTCTCCTGAACATCATTGACGAAGTCCTCGATTTCTCAAAAATAGAGGCAGGAAAACTGGCGCTGGAAATCACTGAAATGAACCTTCGCACCGTGTGCGAGGATGTGTCGGCGGTTGCAGCGGTACATGCACAGGCCAAGGGACTGGAATTCGTGTGCGACGTGGCGCCCGATATCGCCGAAAATGTGCGCGGCGATCCGACGAGAGTCCGCCAGATTCTGAATAATCTCGTTGGCAATGCGGTGAAGTTTACGGCACAGGGTGAGATCGTGCTTTCCGCGCGCATCGAATCGCAGATGAAAAACGCCCTGAACGTCCGGTTTTCGGTATCCGACACCGGTATTGGCATCCCCGAAGAAAAAATCGGGATGCTGTTCAACCCCTTTACGCAGGCCGATATGTCGACCACCCGGCGCTTTGGTGGAACAGGGCTCGGGTTGTCCATTTCCAAACGCCTCGCGGAGATGATGGGCGGGCAGATAGGCGTTGCAAGCGAAGAAGGCAAGGGATCGCGGTTCTGGTTCACTGCGCAGTTCATTCGCCCGGAAACCGGTGAGGAGCGTTCACCGGACATGTTCGCGCAATTGGCTGGCCGACGTATTCTTCTGGTGGAGGACAACCTCTCTGCGCGCAAAGCTGCCTCATCTCTCATCCGGGCGGCCGGTTGCGTGTGCAAAGAAGCCGGAAGCCTTGAGGAGGCACGGGAAATCTTCGCGTTGGCCCGCCAGAATGCGGAATCCTTCCACGCGGTGTTGCTCGATGTTCCCCTCAACTTCGGGGACCCCCGAACCGCCGTTTCCCGTATTGATCACGGATTTGGCGGAACTCCGATTGTTCTGCTGGTTCCGCTGGACAAGCAGGGGCGGGCCGCCCGGGTGGAATTTGAGGGCGTGGCTGCATCGGTTACCAAACCATTCCGAAGAGACGATCTCCTGCGCTGTCTGGCATCGGTCACAGGTTCTCCGGATCCAGCACACCCGGCCCTTCAAAGATTCGTACCTCCGCCCACCGCGAAGCATCACGCGCGCGTGCTGGTTGCGGAAGACAACCCGCTGAACCAGAAACTGACTCAGATCATGTTACAGAAACTCGGTTGTGAGGTCGTAACCGTCTCAAACGGTGTTGAAGTGCTTTCAGAACTAGCGTCCAATTCGTTTGACCTGATCCTGATGGATTGCCAGATGCCGGAGATGGACGGGTACGAGACTTCGCGGCGGATTCGCGAGTCTGCCGTCCCGAGGATCCGCGAGATTCCGATTGTCGCGCTGACCGCCAGCGCGCTCGTTGGCGACCGCGACCGGTGCATCGAAGCGGGTATGAACGATTTTCTGCCCAAACCACTGCAAAAGAGCGACCTGATGGCAACGATATCACGGTGGGCTTCGGGGGACCGTTCCGACGCGAATGGCAGATCAGGGGCCGAAGACGCCCTGGTGTTCGACACGGAAAAACTCATGGGCCGCGTGGGAGGAAACTTTCGGGCGGCGCGCCAGCTCGTGGAAGCGTTTCTGCGGGATGCGCGCGATCATGTCGCGTTACTGGGCAACGCGGTTTCAGAAGGGAACGCAGCGCTTATGGCGGCGGAAGCGCACGCCGTAAAGGATAACGCGCTGCACGCCTGTGCGCCCGCGCTCGCCCGTGCGGCGGCTGCTCTCGAAACAGCGGGCGCACGGGGAGATTTCGCGCAGACTGTGGAACTGACCACGGCTGTTCGGCAGCATTTCGCGGACGCAGAACGCGAAATGTGCGTGTTCATCGGTTTGGAACCGAAAACCGAGTGAACTCAACGTGGAGCGCGCGGGCACGTAATGCGCTGCCCGCGCGCCGCTCAGAACGCTCATCCGCCATCCGCGCGGCGTATTCTCTTCAATCCTTCCCGAGATACGGCGTGCAACCCGGTATCGTCGCATAGTTCTTGAACGCTTCCGGAATGCTTCCACCCGCGTCCTGCACCGCGCGTTCACGCATCATCGCGCACACGGCGGGCTTTTTCTCCGCGAGGTTGGTCACCAGGTTCGAATCCTCCCTGTGGCGGTACAGCAATGCTCCCTCTCCCCAAATGTTCGCGTTGTACCACCAGGTATCGTCGATTACCGTTACCAGCGGACCCCAGGCCACCGTAACGTAGTCGCGCAACGGCTTATTTGTATCACGGATCGCATCCCAGACGTTGATCCCGTCCAGCTTCTGCTTTGGCTCCACTCCCGCAAGCGCAAGCATGGTTGCGGATAGATCCATGTTGTAGATGAGCTTGTCGCAAGTGGTTCCGGCGCCTTCGCCTTTGGGGTGGCGGATCATGCACACGAGCTGGGCAACTGCTTTGGTCATCGGGTGACCCTGTTTGCTCACAAGGCCTTTGTCGCCCGGATCATGCCCGACATTATGACCGTGGTCGCTGACAATCACCACCAATGTGTCTTCCAGCCTGCCCGTAGTGCGCAGTGTCTCCATGAAGAAACCAAACCATCGGTCTACAAGGGTGCATTCGCCGGCATAGTTCGCCTGAATACGCCTGAGCTCACGTTCTGTCAGCCGCTCTTTCCACCGGCGGTAAGGAGACTGGATGACGTTTGTGCAGTCGTCGTCCGGGTCGTACAACTTCCGATAGTGGTCCGGCGGATCCCACGGCTCATGCGGATCAAACGAATCCACCGTGAGGAAAAACCTTTCGGCGTCCTGGTTATCCCAGAGCCACCGTGATGCTTCCGCGAAAAGCCGGGCCGGGTAGTAGTCCTTCTCGGTCATTCGGTAGGTGTTGTTGCGGAGATACGAGGTCATGAACCGGTGGAACCAGACGTCGTTCTTCTGGCTCGGCGTGCTGCGAGCCATTATCTCCGCCTCAAGCACCGGAGGTCCGCTCAGGTACTTGTCGGATTCCTGTCCACGAATCCACACCCACTCATCAAAACCGCGGTGGAAGTTCTTCGACGGTTTGAACTGGTGGTACGTGTCCGTGATGAACGCCGTGCGGTATCCCTGTTCGCCGAGAAGCTCCGAAAGTGTGTCCTGTTCCTCATTGATGGGACCCCACCCCGGTGCCCCGACGAAATCCCCCTTCAGCGGCCGGTGGCCATGGAACGGAAACACTCGTTGTCCGGTATGCAGCGCCCGCCTCACAGGGAGCGTCGGCAGGCTCTCGGGATACGCCTCGGTGAACAACACACTCTCCCGCGCGATTGCGTCAAGGTGGGGCGTGTGGATCCACGGGTTGCCGTAGGCGCCGACATGGTCTTTCCTGAACGTGTCCAGAATGACAAGCACGAGGTTCATGGTTCGGTTCCCTCCGGTGTGTGGTTGCAAAACGCGATATCGGCAAATATGACGGCGAAGAGAGTCCGCCGCAACGGGACGCCGTGCAACCCGAAAGGCGACGACAGGGAGAACTAACCGCGGATGGCGCTTCAGTCCCGCGACGAGGTTTTCCGCTCAAGGCGGCGGCGCGCCCATTTCGTCAGGACGGGGTAAAGCCACAACACGACGCCGGTGAGCGTGACGATGGCGAGGAACAAACCGGTGAGGTCGCTGTACGTGAACGCGAGTTCCCGCGGAAGGAATGCCTTCCCGGTGTGCAGGTCCAGCATCGTCACATACGGAAGGCCGCGCACATGGGCCACGACGATGCCGGTGATTGCCATCAGTGTCAGTCCGATGATGCCGGCAACCCCGATCCAAAGGTGCAGTTTGCGATTCCACCGCATCGCCACCTTCATTGCGGTCTTCTCGCCGAGGAGGTAGTCGTATACCGCAAGGCGGGAGAGGGATTCCTGCAGTGCGGCCTGCCGACGCGCAAGTTCCTCTTTGTGAAGAAGCAGGTCCAGAAGGTCGCTTATCTGTTCAACCAGTTCCTTCAAAAACTCCACGTCCTCATCGGAAAACTCCTTGTTTCCAGTCATCTTGTTCAGTGCCTGGACAACTCCGATGCACGTACCTCGCTGGTTGATGATGGGCATCGACAGGAGGCTTCTGGTCCGGTACCCCGTTCGTCTGTCAATCTCACGGTTGAAACGGGGGTCGTCGTACGCATCCGCCAGCCGCAGCGTCTCGCGCGAGGTAAACACTGCGCCGGCGATCCCGGCTGTGGACGGTATCCTGATCTCCCCGTACGCGAGGCCGCTCGCGATGTAGCTGTAGAGCTCGTCGGTGTCTGAGTCGTGGAAGAACACCGTGAAGCGATCCGCTTCGACGTACTCGCGCACCTCCTCGTTGATGCGCTGAATCACTTTGGCGCGGTTCGATTCGGCATTCATGATTTTGCTGACACGCAGAAGCGTCCGCAGTTTGCGTATCTCCGCATCGCGGTCAGCGGGAGATTGGCTGGCGATTCCGTTCACGCGTAACTCCTCACGACACAGAAACGAAAAGGCGCCCTGGAAGGGCGCCTCGAACCGGGAAGGAGTCAGGTCCCCTGCTGTTGTGCCCGCACGGAATCGGGAACAAGGTCGCTGTGCTCGCTCAACACCCAACGACGTATCATATCCACTTCTGATTGCTGCAACTGGAACTCTTTTGGTGCGTGTTCGGCGATTGAGCTGTCGCCCATCAACATGTTGTAAAGTGCGATATCGTCAAACAGCTGCGAACTGGAAATAAGCGGCAGGAGGTTTTTGGGTTCCGTGAGATCGAGGTTGCCCTTTGCGTCCGGCGCGGTGTGGCATTTCACGCATTTTTGATCCAGCACCTTCTGGATCTCGCGTTCCTGCGCGCTCATCGCCGCGAGTTTCGCCTCGCGCTCCGCATTGTTGTTGCCGCACGCGACGAGCGCGCAGCCCATACCGGCAATAATGGCAATAAATGCACCTGTTCGCATTGGCGAAACTCCTCATGATGGATGAAACGGTCGAACTCCCGCGCTGCACACTCGCACAGAAATATAAAAGGGCCTGGCCAGAGTCCCAAGCGTGCGCCGCAGCGCACAGGCAGTCCCTGAAGGATCACCGTTCCCGCGACAGCGGGTATTTGCCGTACTCACGGCCCGCGTCGATGTACGCGAGGAAATTGGCTACCGTCTGCTCGTCGCAGGTAGGCCATTCCTGAAGACCGGCGCTCGGGCACAGCACGAATCCACCGCCTTCTCCCGCGTCCAGAATGGCCTGCCGGACCCGTTCGCGAATCTCGGCAGGGGTGGACGTGTACATCTCGTGCTTTTCGAGGTTTCCTTCCAACGCCATCCTGCGTCCCACCTGACGTTTGATGTCTCTCAGCTCGATATCCCCCCAAGGCGGTGGTTCGAGCGGCTGGAGAACGTCGTTGCCCGCGCGATTGAAGCCCTCAATTACTGCTTTCATATTCCCGTGGCAATGACACCACACAATGCCCCCGAATCCATGGATCAGTTCGATCCACTGCCGGTCGTAGTGCACGACGAAATCCTCGAAGTCCCGAACAGACTGGCTTGGTGGAATGCACACTTCCGGCCCCACATACGCGAACAGCGGCCCCACGCCGCGCTCCAGTACGTAGCGCAGGTACTCCAGTGTCATTTCGAGTTCCCGCTGGATCATTTCGTGCAGAAGCGGCCGCTCGTCAATACTCCAGAACGCGAATCCCTCGGGGCCGAGCCGGTCCTGAACCGCATACATCGGATGGGAAACACCGGACATGATGACACCCCGGTCACCCATCTCACGAACTCGCTCGAAAAAGCCACTGACTTCGCCCTGAATGGGACCGAAAGAAATGGACAGCCAGCGTTTTGCGTCCTCCGGGGACTCGATCAGGTGCTTCATGCAATAACCCGGTTTCCCGGACCGATTGAACACGTCCACTCTGGTAAGCGGTCCGGCGGGGGTATGGATAGTGGTCACCCGCTCTTCGAATTCCGCGATTCGGCTGGGACGCTCTTCATGCGTAACGCGGCACAACATCTCCCGGCGGGGGCCACCCCCCCACCCACCCACGAGGTCGGTCTTTTCCCGGGCGGCTTCTACAATGGGGGCGTACGACGGATGGATCGGTTGCGTCCGATCATCCACCGCCCACACCCGTACCGGTACCCGGTCGGGTTCTTGCTTTCTGTACGCCGCCATGAGGCGCTCATGACTCGTCATCGGCATCAGATGATTCCTCGTTGAGGGGTATCGCAGTCCACAACAAAAAAGGCGGGGTCGGAAAACACCACCCCGCCTCGAATCTCACACCGGCGCTCACGCAAGCTCGATGTCCTCAGCGTCCTCGGGAACCATGTCCAGAGAGGCGCTGGTCTGCCTGTACCACACGACAAGCGCGACCGCGGCCCCAACAAGGGCCAGAAGCAAGAGGAGCTTCTTCATAGCCTTTCTCCCACGGCAAAGGTCCACTGCCCACTTGTAAAAAAGTACGGCAATTCCGGAGAAAAAGATAGTCTTACCATCCATTTTTCTTGCATTAGTTACGGCAATTTGGCGGAACCGCGTGGCGCTCGTCGTCTTCCATCTTCGTAGTTTCCGTGTGCCTGCTTCCAGTGTCCCTTGAGGAGGCGTCGCGGGCTTCGTTTCTTCCTGACTGTCAACGTTCGAGCATGGCCCGGTGAAGGAGGTGATTCGTGATGGGTGCGGATATTCGGGCAGAATGGCCAAACTACGGCGGGGCTCTTGACCCAACCGTCTGGATGCGGATTCGGGCCTCCATGAACCACGAGGAAGGGGACCGGGTGCCCATCTGGGATTATCTCGATAACCGGCCCACGTTTGAGTACTTCCACCGACCGGGCGACACGCATGACGAAACCATGCGACGCGCGTACCACGAACTGGGGATCGACTTATGTCGCGGGTACGGGAGCAGTTTCTCGCGCGAGGACGAAGGGCGGGCGGGTGACCATGAAGAGTGGAAAATCTCAGGGCTCACCCAGTGGGCGACCAAAAAACCGATCTCGAATTATGCGGAACTGAAGTCGTTTCAGCCGCGGCTCTTCACGGAAGAAGACTGTTCCCGCTGGCTGAAGCACACGCAAGAAGCCCAGGCGCGCATGGCGCCACTTTCTTACTTCGTCCCCGGAGTGGGAACAGGGTTCCATGAAGTGTACGACCTGATGGGTCAGCAGCTTTTCAGCTATGCGATATACGACGAGCGCAGGGAACTCGATCGTCTCTTCGAAGCATACGGCTACAATTCGACGCTGATAGCGCGTTATGCCGCTTCGACAAAACCGGGCCCCCTGTTTTTCACCTGGGCGGATATCGCGTACAAAGGGCGCCTGCTCTTTTCCCGTTCTTTCCTCCGCGAAACATTCATTCCGATGTTGCGAAGCGTCTGCCAGCCGCTTGCGGAGGCTGGGATCAAAGTGGTGTTCCATTCGGACGGTGACGTTACGGAAATCCTTGACGACATGCTTGACGCAGGCATTACCGGCCTGAATCCTGTGGAACCGCAGGCCGGAATGGATATCGGACGCCTGAAAAAGCGGTACGGCAAACGCCTTATTCTGGTGGGGAATATCGATTGCTCTCAAGTATTGCCGCTGGGCAGCGTTCAGGACGTGGTGGAAGCAGTCAAAACATGCCTGCGGGAAGCCGGTCACGGCGGCGGGTTGTTTGTCGGCTCGTCAAGTGAGATAGTTCCGTCTACCCCGCTCGAAAACGTGCTGGCTTTTTTTGAGGCCTGCCGAACCTTCGGGCGCTACCCGTTGGCCGTGTAACCGCGGAACACTTGCCAGACCGTTCCATGCCCGCGTGTCGGCCTTGCTCTGGAATCGGCCTGATGACCACGGATGCGTGGCAGAGAACAAAGACAGAACACGCGAGCGGAAAACCGGCTTCCCGGCGGTGGAAATACCCGATCCGTCCTTGACCCCGCGCCTGACAGCGACTATTTTCCCTATTGCTTAGACAGGAGAATCTTTTTAGCTCCCACCCTCCGGAATTTCTGCACGTCCGTCTGGAAGGAGCGTTCTGGCGTACACACGCTGCCGGTGTATGCGCCGGGTCGCTTTTTTCGCGGGCACGGAAATCACGGGTGGCCGCAGAAACGTGTACGGTTCCCCGCTCGCTGTTTCCTTGGAACGCGGGGATCATGCGCGCGGTTCCATGCACGGCTGCGAGCTCGGAAGAGCCGGGAGGAGAGATTCTCACCCTGATGCACAGTTTCGTTTCGGTACGCGTGTGTCCGCTCGTCCCCCGGAATCTGGACTTGATGCCGGGGAATTCACCGAGGTGGGTAACCACCGCATCATTAGGAGGCACCTGAATGCAGCGACAGCGCTATGTGTGGCTGGCAGGCCTCGTCGTCAGTCTGATGGTCCTCGTTGCAGGAACCGCGCACGCGGTTACCGCGGGGAAGATCATCGGGAAAATCACCGATGCCCAGACGAATGAGCCGGTTCTCGGAGCGGCCGTGACCGTCGAGGGCTTGCGGATGGGCGCGACGACTGACGCCGACGGACGGTACTTCATCTTGAACGTTCCGGCAGGTCGTTACACGCTGAAGGTCCAGATGATCGGGTACGCCCCGGTTACCCAGCTGGATGTTCTCGTGAACAACGACCTGACCACGCGGGCAGACTTCCGGTTGCGGTACCAGGCAGTGGAAGTCGGTGAGGTAACGGTTGTCGCCGAACGACCCCTCATCGAAAAAACATTGACAGGTACCCGACGGACTACCCTGCGCGAACAGCTCGAGCTGATGCCGGTAATAACCTCGGACGACATCTACCGTGCCGCCCCCGGTATCGTGTTTGACCCGATCGGTGGACCGGTGCAGCAGGTTACCGACGGAACCATCCGTGTCGAAGACGAGACGCGCTCCGGAAACACGGCAAACCCCGGGTACTACATCCGCGGAAGCCGTCCCGGCGAAGTGAACTACTACCTCGATAACTTCCCGGTGAGCAATGTCCTTGCCCTCCCCGGAAAAGCCATCGAGGAAACCAACCTTCTTACCGGTGGGTTCAGCGCACAGTACGGCAACGGAACCTCCATCATCAACACCGTGACACCCACCCCCGGTGCCGCTTATACTGCCTCGTTGAACTGGGAAAGCGACCTTCTTCCCGGCCTGGTCTCGGATCGCTACAACTACGGAACCAACGTGGTCACGGCGACCATCGGCGGCGCGGTTCCCGGAACCAACAACCGCCTGCGTGTCTGGGTTCTCGGCGACGGGAACATGACCGACGACTGGGATCCCCGTCTCTCCACGCAGGACGCGAACTTCATCGAGGACGGTATTTACGAGTTCACACAGCGAGCCAACATGGTGGACACGCTTCGCACGTTCTGGGCCACGCTCAAACCGTGGGACGTGTTTGAAGGCGATCGTCTCATCCTGCCGTCACACAAGCAGGACATGTATACGTTTATGGGCAAGGCGATCTACAACGTGGGCGGGTTCCAGTTTACGTTGAGCGGCTTTTCGTGGCGGCGGCAGTACCAGCGTTTCAGCCCCAACGGTTTGTTCATGGACTGGGACAAGAACAACTTCCGGAACATGCCCTACGCTACCACCATGCAGCAGGCAACGTTGTTGCATCGAAATCTCGTCGCCTTCGGTGTCCGGTGGGCGCTGAGCCCGCGCACCATCGTCGACGCGAAGTTGAGTTTCTCGACGAGCGCCACCACGACGGGTTCGCTGGACCTGAAGAGCGGTTCATTCGGCCTGTTCAACGATTTCGATTACTCCTGGCACGAATATGCGCCTTCGTGGTCGCCCTTCTATGTGGATCCGGCGGACTGGGCTACCACCAATCGCGCCAAGTACACGCAGCAACGGCGCGAAGTGTATTATCCGCTCGGCGTGACAAACCTGTTCTTCACGAGCGGGAATTCCCGCAGTGCGAACGCGGTTGCCGGAAACAACGTTACTGGGCAGTTGCACGCCACTTCGCAGATCAACAACAACCACGAACTGAGTGGTGGTGTCGAAATCACGCGCAGCATGACCAAACAGGACCGTCTGAGCGATCCGTGGTCGGGCACCCCGTTCTTTGACCAGTGGGGTCCATTCAATCCGATCTATGGCGCAGCCTTCCTGCAGGACAAGATTGAATACGAAGGTCTTACGGTTACGGCCGGCCTGCGCATGGATTACTACGACCCCGACGCGTACGTCTGGTCTGATCCTCTGAAACCCGGCGCGGGAAGCATTATGCCGGACGGTAGCATTAACGTCAACGGCCGACCGGACGTCAACGCGGACAAAGTGAACGCCTTCCGCGATAAGCGCGTAGACCCCAAGATGACGCTCAGCCCTCGTCTGGGCATCAGCCATCCGGTGTCGGATGTCGGGCTGGTGTACTTCAACTACGGTCATTTCGTCACGCAGCCGGCAAACCCGTACGAGAGCTACGTGCCGGACCTCAATCGGTCGAACTCTCGTCTCGGTAACCCGGATCTGCCGTTCATGCGAACGATTTCCTACGAAATCGGCTATTCGCACGAACTCGTCACCAACACCAAACTCGACGTGGTCTTGTATCGTCGTGACATTCGGAATACGAACACCTATCAGCGCATTCCCGCCATGAATGGCGCGTACACCTACGCCATGGCGTCCGCCACTACGGTGGTGAATGGCAGGGAAGTCAACATCGGATACGGCAACTCCAAGGGTCTCGAACTTATCCTGACGAGATACCGTGGAGCGGAGGGCATGTTCAGCGGTTGGTTGAGCTACTCGTACCTCAAGGCCGAAGCGATTTATTCTGACGCCAACGACGCGTACGAGCGGTTCTCCCGAAGCGCGCTCGACCCCGAAACCGGCGAACTGGCGTATCCGCCTGACGTTCCCGGAATCGCCGATTACGATCGCACCCACAGTTTCAAGGCGAACTTCGACATCCGGTTCCGCCAGGGCTTCGGACCGCAGGTGGCCGGGATGTTCCCGCTGCAGAACATGGGTATCAACATCCTTGAAGTCATCAACTCCGGATTGCCCTACACGCGCATCAACATGAGCGGCAAGCCGGTGGGTATCAACAATGGATTCCGGAAGCCGTGGACGTACGAGACGGACCTGATGCTGAACAAGCAGCTCCGCCTTGCCAACGTCCCGGTTACGCTTTACGCGAAAGTCGAGAATCTGTTCGATACCCGCAACGTGCTGAACATCTACGAGCGCACGGGTAACCCGATCGACGACGGAAGAATCATGCCCCAGGCGCAGCCGAACTCCGTAACGCCTGCCAGCCCGACATGGGTGTATGAAGGCGTGAAGGACGGCATTGACGGCAGCACGCCCGACGGCAGAATCAGCATCGCCGAAGACGAAACGGCGTACCGGAAAGCGTGGTCAATCTACGCCCGCGACCCCTTGTTCTTCTCGAATCCGCGCATCATCCGAATCGGCGTGGGGATGTCGTTCTGAGGGTGGTTAGATGCGGATTTCAAGAAAACATATTCGAATGAAGGAGTGCCAAATGAGATTCTCGCCTGACCGGCTGAATGCACGCCGGTTCCCGTGGATCGGCATTATGGTCGCGGTGCTGGTTGTCGCTGGAATCGCATCCGCCGTTCCCGCGCGCAACGCAGCTCGCGTGGCGCGGTCTGGAAGGATCGCGTCCGACCATGTGTCGCTCGAAATGCGATGGCTCGATATCAACAATTTCAAGTGCCCGATTACCAACTACGGGTTCATCGGCAATAACAATGCCGAAAACCGCGCCGGTGGCGAATGGCCCGCCGGGTCGGGTGAGTATTACCTCTACGGCGGCGGAATCTGGATCGCCGGAACCGTAGATCAGGGTCCCTTCACCGAGGATTTCGGTGGGAACACCGTCTACACGTTCAGACCGTCCACGACAAACCCGCTCGGTTGGCAGGGCCTTGGTGCCGGCGGCCGCGCTATCCTTACGGATCCCCGCGCGGTGATCGGGTACGAACCCTCCGGTGGAACTGCGGAAATGGCTCCGTTGACGAAGGTGTTCATGAGCACCGAGTCGGACTGGCCGTTCCCGAACACCGTGTCGATCCTCGACACCTACACGGAGTACGACGACCAGGATCCGCAGCGTTGGAACACCGGAACCGGCTCGAACTCCGGGAAGGACACCGGGAAATGGTCCGGCACGCCGACTGCCAGCACGATCGCCACTTACGGGCTTGGCGTGAAGGTGAAGCAGACGACGTATTCATGGAACTATGCCAACAACTCGGATATCCACTTCGTGGTGTACGACGTGGAGAACATCCGGACCGATGGCAAAACAATTAACAACTGCTTCGTCGGTGTTGTCTCCGACCCGGATATCGGGAACGAGGCGGCAGACGACATGGCAGGGTTTGACGCGTCGCGCAACCTCGGATACGCCTATGACAGCGACTTCTCCGAGGCTGAGTTCCGTGGTGTTCCCGGCTTCATCGGGTATCGCTTCCTGAAGAGCCCGGTTGCCGAGCACGACATTGACAAGAACGGCGACGGCGTTATCGACAACAATCCGGTGCTCATCAACAGCGTGCCCGTGTCTGACGTTCGCGCAGGCCAGCAGATCGGCTTGCATGCGTACAAAATCTTCGGGCGTATAGCGGGCGACCCGGATACCGAATGGGAATGGTACATGACGATGGCGGGGCACAACTTCCGCGAAGATCAGAATCAGGTGTACCAGCCGTTCGATCTTTCAAACACGCCGGAAGATCAGCGTTTTCTCCAATCGACGGGACCTTTCACGCTGAAACCGGGTCAGCCGGTGCAGATCGTGGTTGCGATGATGGTGGCGAAAGCTGCCGGCAACCCCGGTGATCCCATCAGCGTGCGCGTGGCGGAGCTTCAGCGGGTTTCCGACGTCGCGCAATCCATTTTTGACAACAACTTCCTCCTTCCCGTTCCGCCAAAGGCTCCGGCCCTGACGGCGCGCGCGGGAGACCGCACCGCGTATCTCTCGTGGGATACGATTGCCGAAACGACTCCCGACCCGTTCTACTCGGTTGCGTCGGACCCTGCGAGTGCCCTGTACGACCCCAATTACAAGCAGTACGACTTTGAAGGCTACCGTGTCTGGAAGAGCCTGACAGGTCGTCCCGATGACTGGGAGCTGCTGGCCGAGTACGACAGGCAATCGGTGGTGCCGAGAAACGCAGAGATTACGGTGCAGGCGGGAGTGTATGGCGGAACACTCACGTATGATGCCGCTACGACGGAAGGCTACTTCGGCGGTACCAGCCTGTTCAACGGGCATGAGTTCCTTGTCATGCTGGATGGTGCCACGCAGAAGATGAAGGTCTTCGACGTCAGCCTCGGTGGGCAGGAGATTCCCTGCAACACCTATGCGGATGGCGATGACTGGTGGTACTACCACGGTGACAACTCTCAGTTCGAATTGTTTGATTCGAGTCTGAATTACCTCAGCTCGGATTCGACGAGAAATGCCAACGGAATCAACGACCAGTACGTGCCCGGTATGATCATGTATCTTGCCGGTATGGCGCTCCAGTTTGATAACGTGCCGGCTCCCGCCAGCACAGTGATCTGGCGCATCGTGCCGTCGCAGGAAGAGGACTTCGGTGCCAACACCACCGTAGCCCACAGCTACATTGACCGCGACCTGATCAACGGACAGAAGTACTACTACGCCGTGACGGCGTACGACTTCCAGCTTTCGTCGCCGAGAAGCCTCGAAAGTGGACGGACGCTGAGCCAGGCGGTGGTAGTGCCGCGTTCGGAACCCAACGGCCTCGCGACTCCTGATGTCGCTCCGATCACCCGGATCAGCGGGTCGAGCGACGGCATCGTGAACCTCGAGGTCGTGGATCCCGTGTCGGTAACAGGTCACACGTACCGGATCGGATTCAAGGCCGATCAAACGTGGTTCGTACGGGACATCAACAAACCGGCCGGGCAGGACACCGTCGTCAATAATGTGGCTAACCAGGCGGGCGGGTTTGATTACCCGATCGTGGACGGTGTGCTGGTGAAAGTCATAGGGCCGTCAATCGGTATCGAATCGAGCAGGTACGTCCCGAGCGCGAACAAATGGTTCCAGGAACGCGCCGCCGGGTACGAAGTGATGACGGGTGTGGACTGGGGTTGGGGTACCACGGTAACCGGTGCGGACTACGCGCGGATCGAGGTTCGTTTCAACGGCGGTACGACGCGTGCGCCCGTGTACGTTCGCGGTGCGAGCCCGAACTACAGCTATCAGGGCGCTGGAACGATTCCCGCTGAGATCTGGGACGTAACCAACAACCGTCGTCTCGCCGCCGCGTTCGTGGAACAGAATGGCGCAGCTTCGCGGGACGGAGTTTGGACGCCAAGCACCGCCGCGGACGGTGGGCGTGAATATCTGTTTATCTTCGCGCAGACGTACGACCCCGATACCACATCGGCGCAGTGGGCGTTCTACAAGAGCAAGAGCATTTACTCAAATGCGGGCCAGTTCCCGATCATGACGGCCAGCTGGCTCGTAAGCAAGGCAGGTATGACCTTCACCACTGGTGACGTGTGGAAGATCAACCCGTACCTCGTCAACACGCCGAATGACGTGTTCGAATACAAAACGACGGCCCGTGTCGCGGTGGATTCGCTGGTCGACATGAGCAAGATCACCGTCGTTCCGAACCCATTCATCATTCGTCATGAGCTGATGCCGAATGAGAACAACCCTGCGCTCTACTTCACGAATTTGCCACCTGTGTGCACGGTCCGCATCTACACGCTGTCGGGTGATCTCGTCACGGTGCTCCAGCACGCCACGTCCGGCGCCGCCACGAGCGGAACCGCCGTGTGGGATCTCCGGAACAACAACTTCCAGCGTGTCGCCAGCGGTCTCTACCTGTATCACGTAGAGGACGCAAGCGGACGCACGTTTGTGGGCAAATTCGCGGTTGTGCGCTAGGCCAATCGGATGACGGAAGGAGTGACATCCATGAGATATCATCGCATACTCATCGCTGGCCTGGCTTCTCTTGCGCTGTGCGGAGTTGCATCCGCTCAGTCGAACATCGGCCGCTCGGGGGCGCAGTTCCTCAAGATTTCCCCGAGCGCCCGCGCAACAGCGCTGGGCGGCGCGTATGGCTCCGTCGGCAGGGGTGCCGACGCCGTGTACCACAACCCGGCTGGCATCGCCGGAATCCGTGGCATGAACCTGAATCTCGCTCGTGTCAACTATGTCGCCGACATCAGCTTCAACTACATCGCCGCGGCAATGCCGCTTGGGAGCGGTGCGTTGGGCTTCCAGTTCGGCTCCATGATGATGGACGAGATGCCGGTTACCACCATCCAGGATCCCACAAACCAGCTCGGCATCACGTTTGATGTCGGTTCGTGGGTCGCCGGTATCACCTATGCACAGCCGCTCACCGACCGCCTTTCCGTCGGTGTTACGGGGAAGTACGTCCGGGAGAGTATCTGGGACATGTCCTCGTCCACCGTCGCGCTGGACGTCGGAACGTTGTACTACACTGGCTTCTGCAACTGGCGTTTCTCCGCGGTGCTGTCCAATTTCGGGCGCACGGCGAAGTTCTCCGGCGGACGTCTCGTAACGCAGTACAACAAGTATGACAACCCGAACCAGTCAGAAACCGTTGCTGAGGACGTCTCGATGGCCTACGAACTGCCGCAGGCGTTCAAACTCGGCACGGCGTACGACTTCACGTTCACCGATCAGATGATGGTTACCGGGTCGCTGGAAGGCGCACACCCGATTGATGCTCCCGAGTATCTCTCCGGTGGCCTCGAGTACACCTACGCCATGCCGCAGGTGAAACTCGCGGCGCGCGCAGGGTACCGCATCGTTCAGACCGAAGCGATGGGCTCGTACAGCTCTCTCCGCCTCGCGTCGGATTCCGCGGTCCTCGGCCTCGGCATCGGAGTTCCGATTGCCGGAAGCAACCTCCAGTTCGATTACACGTGGCAGAACTACATGAAGCTGGGGAACAACCATCTGTTCTCAGTTAGTGTGAGCTTCTAAGTCTGTCGGGTTTCCTGAACAAAAGAGCGGCGGGTGTCTTGCGACACTCGCCGCTCTGCGTTTGGTCCGCTTGCCCAACTGCCGGCGGACCACTATCTCCCCTGCGCCTCCCTCCACAGGCGCCACAGCACCCGCACCACGCGTGCGGTATCGCGAAACGGATGAAAATGGCTCGTCTCATCCGCGTACACGGTCGGAATGGGGACGGTGCAGATCGCAAAACCCCGGCGTGCCGCACGGACGAGCATCTCCGTTTCCATATCGTACCGGTTTGTGGACAACGGAACCGTCTCCCACACCTCGCGGGCGATCAGGCGGTACCCGGACTGGCTGTCCCGCACGCGTTGCCCCGCCAACCAGGATACGACGGACGAGGACAACCGGTTTGAAGCTCTCCGGACCAACGGCATCCCGCCGGTCCGGCGCCGCGTGCCGATGATTATCCCTGCGCCGCAACGGTTGTACTCCTCGATGAACGCCGGAATCGCGGCTGGATCGTGCTGCCCGTCCGCATCTATCGTGATCGCAGCATCCCATCCGAGGCGCGATGCTTCTGTGAAACCGGCGCACAGTGCCGCACCCTTGCCGCGGTTCTGCGGGTGGCGGATACACGTCGCTCCGGCGTCGCGCGCCTTCGCGAGCGTATCGTCCGTGGACCCGTCATCAATGACGATGATACTGGAAGGTCCGGCAATCTCCCGGCATGCGGACACCACTCCCGCCACCGTCCGGCCGGCTTCGTACGCGGGAATAAGAATTCCCACCTCTGGCATGAACCACCTCCCCCCTTCGCGAGCAGTCGCCGTTCCGGAACCCCGGGCACGGGATTTGCGTTCAATTCTCGCAGGCTTCAACGGATGATGTCGCATGTCGCCTTGACACATGCGGGATTTCCCATGTAAGTACATACAGTGGGTAGGCAAACCAGACAACTGCAACAACGGACCATCTTCCAGGAGCAAAATACATGTTCCCGATGTTTTTCGATCCGACGATGCTTCTCCTTCTCCCTGCACTTGCCTTCGCGATCTGGGCGCAGTGGAAGGTGAGCTCGACATTCAATCGGTACAGCCAGATGCCGTCACGCTCGCGGCTCACCGGACGTGCCGTTGCGACGCAGATACTCCGGCAGAACATGCTGAACGACGTCGAAGTCGGCCACGTGAGTGGACACCTGTCCGATCACTACGATCCCTCGTCCAAAACGGTGAACCTTTCCGACAGCAACTACGCCAGCTATTCGGTGGCAAGCCTTGCCGTCGCCGCACACGAAGTCGGTCACGCGTTGCAGCATGCGCACGGATATCAGCCCGTAACGTGGCGCTCCCGCCTCGTGCCTGTGGCCAACATTGGCTCGACGGCGGCCTTCCCGCTCTTCTTCATCGGGCTTTTGTTCGGCAAGGGTCTCGGATTGTTCTTCATGGATCTCGGTATCGCGCTGTTTCTTTTTGCCCTTCTGTTCCACATAGTCACATTGCCCGTCGAATTCAACGCGTCAAAGCGTGCGCTGGCGATTCTTGAAGACAGCGGAATGCTGGCGGCGGACGAAATACCCGGGGCGAAAGCGGTTCTGCGGGCGGCTGCCCTTACGTATGTCGCGTCTGCCACAATGGCGCTGATGAACCTGCTGCGCCTCATCATCCTGAGAAATGCGATGTCGCGGGATTGATCCTCCCGACCGCTGCGCGAAGAGAATCGTGGGAATGCGTCTGCGTTTCCACGATTTCTCTTTTCAGGGCCTGACCGGTATTCTCCGTTCTCCCCGAATCATGACGCTACAGGGGATGTCATGCCCCTGCGTGTCTTCCGCCCGTGTCCAGACGGTTCCGTCCTCGTCAACGGTGCAGACAAGGTCAACCGGGCGAATGTCCTCCCCGGTTCTGGGCACCGGCCCGACGAGCAGCTCCTGAACCAGCGCGGCATGGTTCGTAGCGCCCGGCGCCACGGAATACAAAACAACGGGAACCTGCTCCTGGTCCGCCCGGGCGGTGGAAAGGGTCTGGACGCGGCTGGCGGGAGGAACCGTTCCTGCTTCGATGATGGGAACAAACGTCCCATCGGTGAGCTTGACGCACAGGGCCGCCTGGAGGCCGCTGTATCCATCCCAATCCTCCACCTGCAATCGGGGTTTGAGTGGCTGGGGAGTGAAGCCGCCGACCCCGACGGGAAACCCCTCGCGGGAGACAGGACGTGCGGAAATGTCCCGCCTCCGTCGATGCAGCAGATACGCCACTACGGCACACGCGATAAGAGCCAGTGACAGGCTCCATATTGTCGTCGTCACTCTTTCCGCTCCGCGCGTTCGAGATGGACTCGCACGACAAACACGGCGTCTACCGCCCCGCGAGGGCCCGGCGCTCCATCCCACCCGTTGCCCGTTCGATCATACGCGATGAGCACCTCCTCCGGACCTGCCGGAACCATTCCGGTATAGGCGGTGCTTTCTAGCGGGTTCGGCGTTTCCCTCGCCTCAAGAAACACGTCCGAAAAATGCATTGCCGGATCCGGGTACGTTGCGTTGTGGTGGGCTCCCAGATTGACGCGTTCCCATGTGTTCCCCTCGCCATCGGCACAGACGAAAAGAAACAGCCCCTCCCTTCCGCCGGTAAGTGCGAGCAGACCATTTTCGAGCCGCACCATCCGGGGCTCGACCGACCAGGCTCCGCGAACGGCCTCCGGTCTGGTCCACGTGTGTCCTTCGTCTTCGCTCAGCACACGGTGGAACTCGTGGCGGCTTCCAACCCGGAACACGCACAGGATACGGCCATCCGCCAGTCTCACCAGGTTTGACTCATCTGCACCTTCGGGGGCGTCCGGTATCTCCCCGCCAACCGCGGCGAGGGAACGGAACTGCCAGGAAAACCCCCGGTCGTAACTCACCATGGCCAGCAGATCGTACTTCGTTTCGCCCGCGAATGTTGCGTAGACGGTCGAAAGGAGGCCTCCATCCCGGGTTGGCAGGAGGTTGCCGTTGGTGAAGAGCGCGAGCTCGCCTTTGTGGTGATCCGCAAGATCCCGGGGGAACCCGTGGAAGGTCACCGCGGCAGGTTCAACGTCCAGCCCTCCCTGTGCCGAATCTCGAAGAATCGTGCCGTTCGCGCGCGTGTTGCGCCTGTCGCCGGGCGCGAAGGGCCAGTTCTCGTACGGCATGAGGAGCATGGTTCCGGGTCCGAGTCTGGTCGCGGCGGGTCCTGCAGTCACCACGTCCGCAACGCGACGCCAGTGTGCTCCTCTGTCCTCGGAAAGAAAGAGCACCGCCGGCCAGTCGCCCTGTGCCTCGTCGGCCGTTACGGTAACTTCGCACAGAATGCGGTTCCCTGTCAGACGGAACAGGTGTGGGAACCAGAAGTAACCTTCCTGGCCACCGACGAGAACCGGTTGGTCAGCGGAGACCCTGCAACTGGGAAGCTGATATGTGACGCTCACTGCCAATGCCCCTTTCAGCCCGCGTTGTCATTCTTTCGTGGAAACGCACGGATTTCCCCGTATCCAGAAGCGCAGGGGTTTGTCCGCCCATTCCCCCGCGTACGCGATACCGATGCGCGGGCCAGCGGCGATGTCCCGGTCGGGAACAGGTGGCATCAGCTCGATCCGGAGGGCTTTGCCCGCCAGATCAGCGCCGTTGAAGCTTCCGTCAATCCCCAGCGCCTCACAGAGCTTCCCCGGCCCATTCGCGAGTTCGCGGTCAGCCGGCGAGCTTCTGCGCCGCCTCCGACTCCTGTTCCCGCGCATCCGCTCCAACCCCTCGACGGGTTCCATCGCGCGGATAAGCACCGCCTGAGGATCGCCCTCCGGTCGCGTCACGACATTGAGACAATAATACATGCCGTAAATCAGGTAGACATAGGCGTGTCCCGGCGGCCCGAACATTACCTCGGTCCGGTTGGTTCTGCCTCGCGCCGAGTGACAACCGAGGTCTTCTGTACCGAGGTAAGCCTCCGTTTCCACAATGATACCCGCCATACGCTCGCCGTCGATCTCGCGGACAAGTCTGCAACCGAGCAGCCGACGTGCCGCTTCTGTCGTGTCAGCTTTGTACAGTCTGCGTGGGAACGCATGTATCATGGTGGAGACAAAGGGAACGCGGGGTTGTGGGCGAGGGCGCCTGCGACCACTGGCAAGCGCCCTCGCGCGTGACGTCAGCCGTTTGCTTTCAGTATCTCTTTGATTTTCTTGATGACGCGTCCGGCACTTTTCGAGGGGACCTGACACGTACCGGCTCCGCGGTGGCCGCCGCCGCCGAATGTGCTCAACAGTTGACCGATATTCGTATTGCAGGTGCGGTTCAGGATGCTGTGGCCCAGCGAAATCACCGTGATGTCGGCTGTCCTGCCCTTGAAAAGGTTCATCCAGACGTTTGCCTCGGGGTACAGGGCGTACACCACAAATCTGTTCCCCACCGGCCGCTCCGCCAGACGCCTGAAGTCCGTCACCACAATGTTTCCATCCAGCTTCGAGTGTTTCTTCAAGGCTTTCTGGAAATCCTTCTCATTTTTCAGGATCGTATCAACTTTTTCCTTGACTTCGGGCATCTTCAGAACTTCGCCGATCGGGTGAACCTTGAGCCAGTCGAGAAGGTGCATGAAATAGGAACGGAAGGCACCGCCAAGGCCCGTGCGAGGGTCGAGCGTGTACGAGAGCAGAATGTAGCGCTTCGGGTGGAGAATGTCGTCCAGCGTCAGTTGTGCCGCGTCGACCCGGTCCGTTTCGCCTACCAGCTCTCCGAATTTGTCAAGGCTCGGATGGTTGTAGTACTCGAACACAAGCCGCGCTGCGCTGGGCGAAACACCATATTTGCCCTTGAACTTTGCCGGCACTTCCTGGGCATCGTACCCGAAATGATGGTCGAACCACATTGCCGCTTTCGGATGGAAGGGGAGATTCACCACGATATCGTTTCCTGTAACCTCGACCTTCCCGTCCTGCATGTCTTTCGGGTGCACCAGTTCGATGCTGTCGATCTTTTCCATTGATGTGATCAGAACCGCGCTGGTCAGACCATCAAGATCGCCACGAGTGATAAGACGCATGGCAATATCCTCCCTTGTTGTGTGTGAGATGATCCACCTGAAGCAATGCGCGCCGATTCAGATCTCTTTCGCGCAGGCACGTGTGCCGAATGCCTTAAGTATATTCTTTCCTTACCTTTTGTCAAGGAGCTGCCCGAAATGGCGTCGAACGGTGAACGGCGTACCTTCACTCTCCCCTGAGGCGTGCGTGTCTTTCGATGGACGTCTTGCCGCCGTTTGGAAGGGATGTGGCCCTGGATTTGCAGGGAACGTACTGCGAACGCGTCCGGTATTCTAGAAAAAGTCCTCATGATATGTTCATTGGAAAGGTCCGGTAACGGCACGTGAAAATGCGATTCCTCCGCATCTGTCTTTTTGCCTCGCTCATGGCGCTCGGCCCCGCCAACGTCTCAGCGCAGGCATACCAGTCAGTCGTAAATGATATCAGCGATCTCATTCTTATCCATCGGTACCCGGAAGCCCAGGCGAGGCTCAACGCCCTTCAGCGCCAGTATCCAGCCGCCACTGATTTGCAGTTCCAGGAACTGGTGCTGCTGTTCACATGGATTGATGACTACGGGATCGCGGATTCGCTCAATCGTGCGTTCAGGAGTCAGGTTGACGCGGTTGTCACCTCGGCGAATCGGGATCTCGCGCGGAATCCGAACGACGCGCGCGCGCTATTCTATAAGGGAAGTGCTCTCGCGTACCGAGCACTTTACCGGAGCTACGTGGAAGGTATCGGTCGGAATATCGGTAGCCTGCTGACCGACGCCTCATCAGGGATGGCGGAACTCGAAAAAGCCCGTGCGGCCGACCCCAGTTTCGCCGATCCACTCATTGCGATAGGGAAGTACAAGCACTGGAAGTCGAAAAAGCTTCCGTGGCCGTTCGCCACTGCGCAGGAGGGAAGGGATGGGATTCGCATGCTCGAGCAGGCCGTGCGGATGGGCGTCCTTTCCGACGGCGGCGCCGAACAGACGCTGGCCTGGATCTACATGTCGGAGCGCCGCTACGACGATGCGATCGCGCTCGTGCAACCGTATGTCGCGAAGTATCCTACGAGCCGGTTCTTCCTGGAAATCATTGCGCGCGCATACCAGGAGAAGGGTGACTATGTCCGCGCGGGAGCGCTTTTCGGCCGGATCATGAACGGCTTTTCTCCGGATGAACGCGCGCGGCCGTTCGTAGTGATGAAATATGAGCGATGGATCGCGAAACTTCGCCTCCAGCAGGGCAGACGCGACGAAGCCTGCGAAATTGCCCGGAGGCTGAGATCGCTGAATTATGCCGGCGTCCACCGGGATTGGCTGGACAGGAAAATGGAAGAGGTGCACCGCATAGAACGGGAAGCGTGCAGGTGACGCAAACCGACTCGGGGAGACGCCCTGCGCTTATCGCAACAGAAACACCGCAACGCGGCGGCAACGCCGGGGAAGCAGGTCGCAAGATCATTTGGGTGGGTACCCCTCTAATGCCTCGCCACGGCGCAGCCCCAGCATTTCGTCGAGCCATTTGTAGGCCAGTGCACGTGCTTCTGGAGGATACGAATGCCCTCTATCGTGGTAGAACCACGCGAACTTGCCTCGCGCGCCAATAAACTGGTAGAGCCGCGAAAGCTGAGCGGCGAACTCTTGAAGTGCGTCCGGATTCACCGGCATGCTTTCGTCAGTCAGGGAACTGATGGTCAGGAAGGCACGCGGTGCGATAAGTGCAGCAAACTCGTGCATATCGAACGGGGGACGGCGGTTCTCGAGAAAAACGGGTCGCAGCGCGGGGAAGTACACGTACCAGCGATCGCGAGCCCAGGCAAGAGGATTGGGGCTTCCTGAGAACGTCGACACTCCGCAGTTGGACACACACGCGTTCAACCGTTCGTCGAATGCCGCGGCAAAGAAAGCGCCATGCCCCCCGAGTGAATTTCCGATCACGCCTATCCGCGTGGGATCTACTTCGGGAAGCGTGGTCAGGTAGTCCACCGCCCGGCGCGCATCCCATATTGCCTTCCCCACCGCCGACCAGTGTGGATGCCGCGGGTAGAACGCCGAAGTGTCGTACGCGTCGAGACCGGGTGGGATCCTCTCGCCCGCGGCAAGGTGGTCCGGCGCAATGCACACGTATCCCCTGCGAACAAGGTGGAGCGCATATGCTTTGTGCGTGTCCTGCAGCAGCCCGACGGTCTCGCGTTTCCCTTCAGCGATGGTCTGGTGCAGGCATAGCGCCGCAGGCGCAGGGGCTTTCTGGCCTTCCGGGATAAGGACGTACGCGGGAACGCGCTCGTCAGGTTCCGAAGTGTACCTCACCAGTCTGCGCACGTACCCGTCCTCGCGGACTTCCTCAAGGACTTCGGGATCCAGATCGGGAGTTCCGGCAGGGGCCGTCCCGAGGACGCTCAGGATACGTGCACGAATGTCCTCGGTCTTGGCCTTCCAGTCGCTCTGGGAGGTGACGGGGCGCCCTCTGTGCGTCAGAAGATCGGAAAGCAGCAATCCTTCCTTCATTCGCGCTCTCTCCTCACGGGTCATCCCACTCGAAGACCGCGTAGCCGTGGTAAGGGAGGCTGTTCGAACACTCGTACCCGGTCTCTCCGGACGGCCCGCGGAGGGGGATCGCCTCTGCCGCGACGGGATCGCAAAGCGGAGCCAGCAATGTGACGCGGGGCGGCCGCACGCCCGTCCGGCTATCCCACACTACAGGTCGCGCGGGATCCGGGGAACCGTTGTACACCACGATTCGGTGCATCCCGTCGTGTTTGAGGTGAAGGGGCATCAAGTATGCGCCGCCCGTGACTAGCGTGAGTGGAGTATCCCTCGAGACAAATCTTGCCGCCTGGTGGACGATCCGTTGCCGTTGAAAACTCCTCGGGAGGCATGCCGGTCCGGGCGTTGCGTATGTTATCACGCGCCCGCCAAGTCTGTTCTCGAAGGCCACAATGCCGGCCCCGATTCGCTGACGTGCCGGCGCAATGATCCGTGTCCATTCCTCCGCATCCGGCACCGCGTCCGCTCTGGCAACCCGCAATACCACATTCGTGTTGAACACCAGCCCGACATCGGTACCGGCACGGGGGGAGACCACTTCCTCGATAGAATAGAGGCTGTGGTCACGCTCTTCCCATCCAGAAAACACCACCCCCAGCAACTCCGCGAATCCTCGCCGGGTGAGAATGTCGAGAGCCTCTCCATCCACCAGCGTTCCACCCGCAAGCACACCGGCGATTTCTTCGTCGGACAGTGCCCAGACCGCGTTCCCCATGAGCGCTGTCACCGGTTGTTCTCTCATCGCAACCGTGACGCCGTAGGGCAGCAGGAAACTGCCGGCAACGAATGGATCCGCATTCAATTCGGACATGGAGATCCCGCGAGTCGTCCGGACATGCGCGTGCGCGTCTTCCTTCCACACAGCGCCGATTCCTTCGGTCTGCATGTCCTTCGAAAAACGCGAAGCGATCCACTCGAGCGCCGGACGGCTCCGATCGAGCAGCTCCCCGATTTCCGGTTCCCTGTTGGCGGAATTGCCCGTGAACGGGAATAGATCAAGCAGTAGCGCATCCGACGCAAAAAACTGACAGAGCGCCATCTCGGACCATGTCTGAACGTCGCTTTTGGACCATCGAGTGAACGGGAAGTTTTCGATTTCCGGGGCGACCTCGCACTGTGGTGGGCGGAAATTGCGCTGGACGTCCAACATCATGAAGGACCAGTCACGCGTTTTTCCCGTTGCTTCACTGTACGGCGCGAAATGAGGCCGGTGCGCGACGCGACCCGACACCGTGAATGCTTCGAAAAGGGCTTTCCAATCGCGGCCTTCGGTGCTGTGCGAGCTGGGGTGAGAGCTCATGAGGCCGACCGCGCTGTGAACAGGGGAGGAATCCGCGACTGCCTTTGCGATGATGCGTGCGGTTTCTAGATGGATCTCCCGCCAGGTTTCCATCCAGACCGCCCGCCACGGATGGGGTTTCCCCGGCGCAAGAATCGCCTTCACGATCTCTTCTCGTGTCACGGGTTTGCCAACCTTCGCCGCAAAACGCTCGATGACAGGTTGCTCAAATCCTCCTCCCCATGTAAGGGGCGCGTGGTTGTGGAACCGAAAGTCATCTTCCACCCAGAGTACGCGAAATCCGAGGCTGGCGAAGCGGCTGTAGAGATGCTTGATGTAGTCCCGCCAGGCCGGGTCGGCAAAGGACGCACAGGCGGTACTGACTTCCCCTTCGGGAGATACCATCGGCGCGAAGGTCCGATCCTGCGGGAAGTGGCGACCCCGGTCAGTGTGCAGAACCGTCATCCACGGATTGAGGCTCACCACAATACCCGCGTTTTCGAGAATCTGCTTTGCAGTTCGGATGGTGTCGAACCACTGCGCTTCCTCTGCCTCCGAGAGCAACCCGTTGTTCAATTCCTCGGCCGCGACAAACAACACCGCCTCTTCAACATTGTGCTGATTGCAGAAATCCGCCAGAATCTGCGAGTCTGCGACGAGGTTCGGCCCCGGAGCGACCTGGAAACGAAGGTGGTATCGAGGCTTCATGCGTCTGTCTCCCGCGTCTCCGCAGCCATGCGTGGAAGCGCGCCGGTGAGATCGGGGATTTTCGAAAAAATCCCCGCGATCGAGCCCGCAGCGTAGGAGGCTTCCCGGAGGGCAAACAGAAGAGGAGCCGCGAAAAACGCCGCCGGGTGCCGTGTGCGGCGGGCGGCATATGCGCCAAGCGCCGCGCCGTACGCAACGACGACGCCGAAAAACGATCCGGTGACAGGCCCGATGTTCCCCGAAATCACTGCCGCCCCAACCGCGAGTGCGAGAGCGGAGCATTCGAGCAGTGGGACAACATAAAGCGGCTCGAGAAGGCCTCGATCATGGCGTCCCATCCACCAGCGGGCCCTTCCCATACGGAAGAGCTGACGGGCCCACGCGCGGACGGTGGTTCGGCGACGGTGATACACCCACGCTTCGGACGAAAACGCAAGTCGCCAGCCTGCCCGTGCAATGCGCCGGCTGAAAAGGATGTCTTCGCCGTACCAGATGGTAGGGAATCCTTCCGCCGAAATCGCGGCTTCACGGCGGACTGCCATGTTGAACGAGCGTGGATGATAGGATCCACCGTGCGTCTTCTTCGCCCCTCGAATGCCACCGGTGGTCAGAAAGGACGTCATCAGGTAGTCTATCAGCTTCGTGAAAAGGGGGTCGTCTGGTTGGCTTCTGTCCGGTCCGCCGACCGCGCCGATTTTCGGATCCGAAAACGGTTCCACGAGAGCGGAAAGCCACCCCGGATGGACAACGCAGTCAGTATCAACGAAAACGACGATCTGTCCTGATGCGTGCAGTATGCCGCGGTTGCGCCCGATTCCGGGTCCGGAATTGGCCTGCCGCAGCACGGTGGCGCGCTCGCCAACCGGTGCAAGGAGGTGGGAGACGCGTTCAACTGTGCCGTCGGTAGATCCGTCGTCCACCAGGATCAGTTCGACGTTCGGGCTGGCGAGGTCGTTCTGAAGCGACTGAAGGAGGCGAAGCAGTTCGTCCGCACGATTGTAGGTGACGATGACAAGCGATACGCGCACCGTCTCCGGGAGATCGGCCATCAGAGAACGCCTTTCGTGGAAGGGATCTCACCGGATTCGCCGCCAACAACGCTCCATGCCTCCGAAAATGCCCGTGCCGCTGCTTTGAAACACGCCTCCACCGCATGATGGGCGTTTCCTGCCCTCAGGAGGTCCATGTGAAGGTTGCACTTGGCGTGGACAGACAGGGCACGGAAAAACTCCCACGCAAGCTCCACGTCGAAATCGCCAATCTTCGCAGGCGTGAGTTCGGCGCCGATCACGCAGTAAGGACGCCCGGAAAGATCAATCACCACGCGCGCCAGCGACTCATCCATCGGAACGAACGCCGCAGCGTAGCGTCGTATGCCTCGCTTTTCACCCAGTGCCTGCGCGATTGCGGTCCCGAGCACAATCCCCACATCCTCGACGGTATGGTGTCCATCTACCTGGGTGTCACCTTTGCAGTCGACGGATAGACTCATGCCGCCGTGTCTCGCGAAAAGGGTCAACATGTGGTCGAAAAAGCCGATGGAGGTGCTTCCGTGGAACACGCCGTCGCCCTCGAGCGAAAGCACAATGCGGACATTCGTTTCCTTCGTGGAACGATGTACCTCAGCAGAACGTGCCATACCTGTAACCTCATCCTTATGTCTTCCGTTCAATCTCCGGCGAAACCGACTGGGTTTTGCCGCCGCCGGCGCGTACAATCATTACGGAAATCCCCCTGCGGCGACTACTCGGAAAGTACCCAAACGCCACGGGCAGGGGCAACAACATTCAGCTGGTGCTCGGGAATGACGCGGGACGATGTGATAGGGTTCATCGCGCAAAGGATTCTGCGCATCAACGGACATGTGCCCTGGCGGGTGCACTTCACCTCGCGGGTGGTGAATCCGGAACGGGTTGTGCGTGGCAAGAACACGTTCCCCGGAGATTCTCCCTGCTGCTACATTCAGGCGGCGAACGGCATCTACGTTGGTGACAACACCAATATCGGTCCGGGAGTCGGCCTGATCAGTGCCAACCATGATCCGACCGACAACACGCGGCACCTGCCGGGACCACCGATCAGGATCGGGAAAGACTGCTGGATCGGGATGAATGCCGTCATATTGCCCGGGGTAACTCTGGGCGACGGCGTGGTAGTGGGAGCGGGGGCGGTGGTTACACACGATTTTCCCGATCGCGTGGTAATCGCGGGCAACCCGGCACGCGTAATTCGGGAAATCCGGAACGGAACCGGCAAAAACGAGGAGAGCGCCCCCTCAACATAGAAGAGACGCTCTCAGTCAGTGGTTCGCAACTCAGAAAGGGAGATCCTCGTCCTCGGCGGACATATCCTCCGGCAACTCAATCCCGTTTTCCTTCTGCCTCCGCGGTGGCGCCCCCCGCCGCGGCGTGCTGGTTGCCGAGGAGAGCGGCTCCTCCGGCGGCGGAACGTCGCTGTCGTACCCTGATTGGTCAGAGCGCGATCCAAGAAGCTGCATGGAGGTGACCACGATTTCGGTGAAGTTCTTTTTGTTGCCCTCCTGGTCCTCGTAGCTCCTGTACGCAATCCTGCCCTCGAGATACACCGGCCTGCCTTTTCGCAAATACTGACCCGCAACCTCCGCCAGTTTTCCCCAGATCAGGATGTTGTGCCACTCGGTCCGTTCCTGTTTTTTGCCTTCCCGGTCCGTGAAGTTCTCCGAGGTCGCGAGGGAGAAGCGGCATCGTGGGGTCCCCGAGGGCGTCTGGTCGACCACTGGATCCTTGCCGAGGTTCCCGATGAGAATCACTTTGTTCACACTTGCCATGGGGCCTCCTCAGATGGTTGGCGGTGAAACAACACGAGCGAGCCGGTGGGGGCAGCTCGCTCGCGGGTGATAGATCAACCAACACCGATCACGGGTCATTTCAGTCCGAATCAACCACCCACGCCGGACGAATGGCCGATCGGCTTGATGTTGATGTGGTCGTAGGTGACCACAATTCTGAAAGTCCTTGAAACACCGCTGTTCCAGGTGTACGTAAAGTTGAACGTGTACGCCCTTCGATCCTTCTGCAGGGTGGCTTGTTCGTTCGGCAACGGATATTCGGCCTGCTGCGTTCCGTTTTTGAAGTAGTTCTCCAGCTCCGGAAGGCGGGCCATCAACACTCCCAACACCATCTGCCAGTACGCAGGATCCATGCCTGCAGGTGGATCAATGGCGGTTTCTGCCGTTCCGCTCGCACGTGCCATTTTCCCCAGTGCCACAGAGACGTTCAGGGGCTGAGTCACGGTTGTTGTACCGCTCATGACAAGATTTGCAACCTGGTCCGGCGTCAGCAGGGTTGACGTGGCGACAGTCTGCACGGCGGCAGCGATTGACGGCGTTTTGCCTATGGAAAGGACCGTATTCGTGCTGGTCAACCCGGGAACGTTGTACGTCGCCGTGCCATCAGCACCGATAGTTGCCGTTCCAATTTTGACCCACGTCATCGTGGTAAGATTCAGCCGAAGAACATCCACGGTGCCTCCTGCGGCCGCCGCAAACTCAGACGAATTCAGAGGAAGCGGGAACTTGACCGCAACCGTGCCTGTTGTCGTCGCGTCCGTCTGTATCTGCACCGCACTCACGACGGACTGCGTCGTGCTGATTGGCGGCACCTCCGATGCGGTCTGCGCGGCAACAGAGATCGTGCTTATGCCCGAACTCGCCGGAAGTGTCACCTGCGCTGGAGCCGCGGTCGCGTAAGTGCCCGTCACAACGGGTGGCTGCGTCACCGTAATGGTGGTCGGCGATGCGGGGTTGGTCACGGTGGCGCTGACCACGGAAATCGTGTTCGTGTTCTCCAGTTTGCGGAGTGTCAGCGCGACCTGCGGAACGGCGGATCCCGTAATTGAAGCCGTCGTTACCTGCATCGTGTAACCGGCCTTGACGATCGCGACCTGGTATGTTCCCGCGCCGGGAAGGTTCCCGAACGTGAATTTGAACGGCGCCGTTGTTACCGCGGCAAGCGTCGTATCCCGCAGAATGGCACCGCCGGAAATGAGCACAACGCGCGTTCCCTGGATATCAGCCGCGCCGCCGCCTGTCGGGGCGTTCAGCGTGACGTCAATAGATGTTGCGGGCGGCGGCACGACCCAGTTGCTCTCCTGGGTACGCGAAACAACACTGCGGCCGCAACCAGCGCCGATTGCCACGAGCGACAGTCCCAGAAGGACCACGAGTGATCTGTTTCTGTGTTTCATTGTTCCCCCACCGAAAAAAAGGTGCGTCTTCACTGGCGTGCCTCTGGTTGCCGTGCGCGCACCTGACTTCGCGCGCGCTCGAGATTGTTGTAAATGGTTATCGGGTTGTACGCGCCTACGTGATCTTCCACCGCCTGCCTCGTAACGAGATCCACTCCAACATCACCCACTCGGTAGCGATACGACCATGCGAATGCCGGGGCCGACGTCACGCGGAACCTGTCCGGCATTCCGCGCTCCCGCGGAGGCAATGGGATCTCCATTCGCACCCCGCCGAGAAGCCTCGTGTTCTGGCGATCTACCCGCTTCAGGTAGTCCGAGTACCCGTCCGATTTGATACCGAAAACCGTGATTTTCGTTTCCCCGAATGACCGTTCGACGTCCATCCGCCACGCGCGGTCACCCACGAGATACCTGCCCCACCGGGCAGTCATACGCAGATCGAATCCGGTTACCCTGTAACTCGCCCACGCCTCGTAAGGCGTATTGTGAAGCGGCCACACAAAAATCCAGGAACGATAACGCTGAGTGCGATCATTCAGAACCTGGTATCTTCCCGGCGCAACGTAACCCAGGCTCCCACCGACCCCCCAGCTTCCATCTGACGAATACTGCTTGGCGTCAACGACCACACCATAAGAATCATACCGCCAGTTCGCCATTTCGACCATGCCGCCGCAGAAGGAAAGGAATCCACTCCTGCCCACCGGGCGGAGATACGACAGCAACATTGACCCCGGACGCAGCTCATTGTAACGGCTGTCGTTGTCTACCGGTCCACCGGTGTTGTACGCCGGGAAGAACATGCGCCCCGACGCATTCAGCCCTGGAAGAAATGCCGTCGAGATTTCGGCGCTTACGTCGAAATTCGCACGGATCCACACGCCCGGAAGGCCGAACTCGCTGAGAATCCTGCCGGGCCCGATTGCAAGGTCCACTTTTCTCAGCGAAGAGCTGTGACGTTCTGGTGGACGTTCCGACCCGGCGAATTCCACACGGATCGATCGGCGGAATTCCTCCGTCCCGACGCTTCCGTTCAGCCACGCGCGGATATCACCCGCCCGCGCGCTCAGCCCGGTCACCGGAATCGCAAGCCGCTCCGCCACGACGTGCACCATGACGTCGTCCGGAGCCGCGGACGCCGCAACGGACAGCGCCTCGATCATCCAGACGACAGGGTACCGGATTCTTCGATTTTCACACCACACGACCACACTGGAGTCGGTGGTTTCGCACGCGAGATTCTCATACCCGGCAGAACGCAGCCGGTCCATTGCCTCAGAACAACGGTGCTCGGACGCCCCTCCGGGCACCCAAGCACCGAACAACAATCCAGCCGAGAAAAGAAGGGTTACCCAGCGCAATGGCGCCGCCCCCCGTGTTCTGAGGGGATCAGCCTTCTTCCCTTAACAACTCCTGAAGCTGTTGCAGTTCCTGCTCGGCCTGCAACCTTCTTTCGCGAATACTGCGAAGCTGCTGCTCAGCGAGGTCATCTACGGGACGCGCCGAAGTCACTCCGATTCTCGCGCCCAGCAGCTCCTCCCTGACCACCTGACGAATGCGGTCTTCGTCGACCTGTCCCGCGCCTTCAACCACCTGAACCGATTCCGAAGCGTAGGGAACCATCATGGCATAACCGCCCGATTGCATGCCACGGGACGGCGCCATTGCATATCCACCCCGGCGACGGTTGGCCTCAAGAAAGCCGGACAACACACCTTTCGTCGGACGTGACACAAGCTGACCGAAATTCACCGAGAGGCCGAACTTCATGTTCGACCCCTGGACGCTCACGCTCGCGTCTTCTTTCCTGGGCTTACCGGTAACCGCGTCTATCAACTGAGAACCGGTTGATCCCAGAACAGGGAACTGGTCGTCAAAACTACCCATAGTATAACGCCCCTGGAAGAAGAGCGTTAATCGGTCTTGCAGAACGGGGACCGTGTACTCGAGACCGGCCATTCCCACAAAGAGCGGCCCAGAACCGGTGGAAGTAACCGTTGAAAGGACGCCCGTATTTGTCAACTGGGAATTCGAGCGTTCCACAAGCACCGATCCACCGCCGGCACCAAGATAGATGTGCGGCCACCATTTGCCTGCTTCGGTCGGGATGTAGTAGAGCAACGACACGCTGATCGGGCTCAGTTTGAGCTCATTGGCCTCGTACCCGATCATGCCCCCGAAGTTCCGGCGGCTGCCCACTGATTGCTTCCACGTGTCGTACTCAACCAGCGCGAACACATCGTTGTGCAGCCGCAATTTTGCGTTCAGCCCGAGCCCGCTGGAAGACGAAAAAAGGAAGCTCTCCGGCCCCACCCGCTTGCCCCAGATGGTCTGAGCCGAATCCAGAGGCTGGCGGATATACACTGCCGTGAGCACCCCCCCCACGTTTATCATCGTCGGGTTGCTCTGATCCACCCAGCGCACGTTATACGCGTCCAGCGAAGGCGTCCAGCTTCCGTACGAAACACCTATGCTCACCGGATACCGGTTCACCGCATGAACGGGGGACACGCAGACGGCGGCGCATACTGCTATCCCGGCGACCAACACCAGCAAACCACGTCTCATTGGTGGTTCCCTCCCTCAATCACTCCCAGTAATTCCTTCCGGGCGGAACTTTCAACACGCTCCAACCCCGGCGGAATGCATCCGTTCATGCAGAGCCTGAACAACGAGAGACCTTCAAAACGCGCAGAGATGCGGGCGTTCGGCCCCGCGCGTACAACAGACAATCTCTCACACTAGATAAGGATACTTCTCCCCAATCCTCCTGTCAAGCAAGCACACAAGTTCTTTTTTCGTCAATGATTTTGTGGTGCTGATCCGGAGAAACACAGGAGCCTTCAGCAAAGACACGCCGTGCAACCTCCGTGCCCTTGACGGGGGCACACCGGGATCGCGCTGGCTTGCGTCAACCGTCGTACCTGCATTCTCGCGCCGCATCTGCGAATGCGCGGATGTTTTCCGGGTCGCCGTGAAAGAAATGATCGGAAGGGCAGCATATGTACCCACCGTCAGGGCACGCCGCATGACACTGCAACACTAGACGCCGTGTTTCTTCCGGTGTTCCCCGCTCAAATCCCTGCTGTTGATCGAACCCGCCCACGAAAAAGAGCCTGTCGCCGATCATTCTTTGTGCCGCAGCAAGATCCGCGTTGCCGCCCATGCCGGGCGGGGTCATTGTCTCCAGACCATCTGCGCGGTTGGTCGCGACCAAATCAAGCAGGTTCATCACGCCCCCGCAGAGGTGATACACGATTTTCGTGCGAGGTGATTTTTCGCGTAGTGCGGCATGGTACGCGCGGTCATACGGCAGGCAGACTCTGGCGTGCAGGTCAGGACTGATTACGGTATCGGAACCGGCACCACCCCCGGTAGAAACGATGTCCGACGGGTTCGGCGGGGACTTCTCGATCGTCGAGATTCTTTTCGCCAGGATCACATCGAGCATGTGCCTCATACGTTCCGGTTCGTCCAGTGCCGTCATGATGGCGCTCACCGTTCCCATCAGCGTACAGAGGTCCTGCCACGGCGCTCCCTGCCCGTATCCGCGCGACGCAGTCCTCACAATGCCGCGGTTCCCGACACGCTTGAGGTCCCGCACCACCGGCGCCCAATCGAATGTCGGCGAGGGGCAGAATCTCTCAAACAGGTCAAAGTCACGCTCCGTTTTGATCAGGTGTTCCGTGGTCCATGTGGTGATATCGTTCCCTGCTTCGGCACCCGTCAGGTCTCCATCGGGCGTGCGAACCCTGATTTTCCAGTGGCGGATACCCTGCTGGTCGGTTTCGTACAGCACTCTTTCGCGGATCCATCGGGATTGCTCAGCATCATCAACGGAAACGACCGGGTCCGAGTAAATGACCATTTCCATCCCGAACCGCTCATAGGCTGCCCACTGATCGATGCCGCCCAGATAGGTGCGGAGGTAGTACGGCATCCAGCGGTGAACCTGTACAGGGAGACGATCAGGTTTCCCGTTATTGATCGCGGTGAGCAGACGTTCCCGGCTGTCCATTTTCGCCGCGGGCGAGGTCGTGAGGCTTTTGCCGTCAGGCGGACCTCGCCTTCCCTCCCTTTGCTTCGTGGTCCATGAAAAGCTGGTACGCAGCGCGGAGAAAGCTTCGAAAACCTTCTGTATCAAGCTCCTCCTGGCGGAAGGCAACGATTTCCACCATCGTCCACGTTTTGATTCGGCCGTTCATCGTAACACGCGACCACGAACCGTACAGCGGAACGTCATCGAGTTCGTCAAACGGTTTCAGGTCGAGCTGTTTCCGCAATTTATCGCCGTCAAACGAGCCCTTTGGAATCCGGACTTCCATCGTCACAAACTGCCAGGAGTCTGTGCGGAAGGCAATCCAGCGACGTGCCCTCTCAGGATACACACTTACGAGATGTTGGTTGGACCACACGACGGAGACAGGGGCGATCTTTTTGATCTGGTCAATTATCCAGAAGATCAGAGCTCCTTTCCACAGCGGCTGTCGGCCTTCCCTGAGCCGGTTGTCGGATGTGTGCCACGCGATCCCGTCGGTTTTCCAGGGCGGTGCCGGGCCTTCGGACGGAACATCTTCCTCAGGCTCCTCCTCCAATCCCTGTTTCTCGGTTTCGACCAACGCTACTGCATCCCGGGCGTCTTTACTCGTCGAAACGCCCGGCACCTTCTGCGCGAGTGTCCTGCGCAAAACTGCGCCCGTGTGGCTCCTCTCGCATGCCGCCACATCCTCCGGGGTTCCCGCAACCACAATGTAGCCGCCCGCGTCGCCGCCTTCGGGTCCAAGATCGATGATCCAGTCAGCCGCCTGAATTACCATGACGTTGTGCTCGATCATAATGACCGTGTTCCCTTGATCAACGAGGCGGTTCAATACGTCGAGAAGCCGTTCGGTATCCGCGAAATGGAGCCCCGTGGTTGGTTCGTCCAGAATGTACACCGTTCTGCCGGTTGAAGGCCGTGCAAGCTCGCTGGCCAGTTTGAGCCGCTGAGCCTCTCCTCCCGACAGGGTGGTGGCTGATTGCCCCAGCTCCATGTACCCGAGGCCTACATCGCACAGCGTCTGAAGCAAACGCCGCACCCGCGGCACGCGCTGGAAATGCTCCAGTGCAACCTCTACCGGCATCTGCAGCACTTCGCCAATCGACACCCCACCGAACGTTATCTCGAGTGTCTCCCTGTTGTACCGCAACCCGTGGCAATCTTCGCATTCCACCCACACGTCGGGCAGGAAATGCATCTCAATGTGCCGCTTCCCGTACCCCCAGCAACGCTCACAGCGGCCGCCCGGCACGTTCGTACTGAACCGCCGCGCCGTGTATCCCCGCATTTTTGCTTCCGGCACCTGCGCGAAAAGGTCGCGCAGTACGTCGAAAACGCCGCTGTACGTCGCCGGATTGCTGAGGGAGGAGGAACCGATCGGTTCCTGGTCGATCAGTATCACTTTGTCCACAAAACTCGTACCGCGCACCCCGTCGTGAGCGCCCGGAATGAACTGCGCTTTGTGGAGAGCACACGCGAGAGCCCGATGAAGCGTGTCGTTTACCAGTGTGCTCTTACCGGAACCGGATACTCCCGTGACCACGGTCATCGTTCCGAGCGGGAACACCGCGTGAATGTCTTTGAGATTGTGCTCCCGGGCTCCGATGATTTCGATCGCCTTTCCCGTGCCTGCCCTGCGCTGGCGTGGAACAGGTATTGCCCGTCGTCCGGAAAGGAATGCCCCCGTGAGCGACGCCTGGTTCTGCCGGATTTCTCCCGGCGTACCGGTCGCGACGACTTCTCCTCCGGAATTGCCGGCGCCGGGTCCAAAGTCCACTACGTAATCCGCCTTGTTCAGGGTATCGCTGTCATGTTCCACGACAATGACGGTATTGTTCAAGTCGCGCAGGTGCTCAAGGGCACTGAGCAACAATGCGTTGTCCCGCGGATGCAACCCGATCGTGGGCTCGTCAAGTACATACAGGACACCCGTCAGGCCGCTTCCGATCTGCGAAGCAAGCCGAATGCGCTGTGCTTCTCCACCGGATAGCGTTGGTGCCCGCCGGTCCAGCGAAATGTATCCCAGCCCAACTTCCTCAAGAAAACGCAGGCGAGAACGAATCTCGGTCAAAACCTCCCCTACCACCTGCTGCTCGCGAGGGTTGAGCGACAATTTGTCGAAAAAGGCGCGGGTCTGCGCAAGCGGCCACGAGCAGAGTTCCGCAATGGGTACACCCCGAAGTCGGGCGGCTCTGCTCTGCGGAATCAGCCGCGTGCCCCCGCAGGTGCTGCACGGCACATCGGAAAGAACCTGTCCCAGGCGATCGCGAAGCTGGGGTGTAAGCCGCAACGTGCGATCCACCGCGGGAAACACGCCGAGGTACTGAAACTCAATGCCGCGTTCGCTGCATGAGATCCACCGAGTCTCGTCCCCGAAAAAAAGCGCCGTACGGGCAGCCTGAGTCATTTCGCGCAAAGGGGTGTGAAGATCGAAACCGAGAGCGTTCCCCGCCGCCTCCAGAAGCGCCCGGAACATGCCCTTCGGCTTGCCCCAGAGATCAATGGCTCCCTCCGCGATGCTCAGTTTGTCCGAGCGAATAACCGCCGCTTCCGCCAGGCCCTGCTGGGTTCCCAATCCCTGGCACGCCGGACACATGCCGGACGCAGAGATGTCGTGCGCACGGTTAAATGCGAACATCTGGGGAGTGAGTTTCTCGAAGCTTTTCCCGCACGAAGGGCACGAGATGTGTCGGCTGATGGCAATATCATCCCCGCCGTCCAATCGGGCTACTACAAGCCCCCCCTCGCCCTTGTTGAACGCTGTTTCAACCGCCTCCCCAAGCCTGCCGCGTTCGTCGTCCGAAATCTCAAGTCTGTCGATTACGGCTTCAAGCGAGTGATTCCTCCGCCTGTCCAGTTCGATCCCTTCGTCCAGACGGTGAACAACCCCGTCAATGCGGCAACGAAGATACCCCTCCTTCCTCAGCCGGGCGAGTGCATCATCGTAATCTCCGCCTTTCTCCATCTCCAGCGGCGCAAGCAGCATTATGCGTTTGCCCCTGAATTCCTCCGTCAGACGCTCCACAACCTCGCTGCTTGACTGGGCACCGGCGGGGATCTGGCAGTCAGGGCAATACACTTCGCCGATCTGAGCGTAGATCACGCGCAGGTAATCGTAAATCTCTGTAATCGTACCGACCGTGCTGCGGGGGTTTCGTCCCGCTCCCTTCTGCTCGATGGCGATGGCGGGCGAAAGGCCTTCAACCTGGTCAACTTTCGGTTTCTGGATGTCGCCAAGAAACTGGCGGGCATAGGCGGAAAGCGATTCAACATACCGCCTCTGTCCCTCCGCGTAGATCGTGTCGATCGCCATGGATGTCTTTCCAGAACCAGACACCCCCGAAAAGACCACCAGTTTTTCGCGCGGGACTGCGAGAGACACGTTCTTCAGGTTATGTTCCCGCGCACCCACCACCGTGATATCCGTGATCCGCTCCATCGGCCGGTACTCGTCGCGGTCGAACGCGATCGCCGAGCGCGAAGGACCGTCATTTTCGGATGCTCGGGGCGTTACTCGACGGTACACCTTGCCGCGCAACACGTCCCGGAGGACCTGCCCGGTCCACGAACCATCAATCTCGGCTACCTCTTCCGGTGTCCCGGCCGCGATCAACCGCCCACCCTCGTCGCCTCCCTCGGGGCCCAGATCAAGAATCCAGTCGGCGGTCTTCACCACATCCATATTGTGCTCGATCACAACGACCGTGTTGCCCTCGTCACAGAACCTGTGCAGCACTTCCAGCAGGTGGCTGACATCGTGGAAATGAAGGCCGGTCGTCGGCTCGTCGAGAATGTAGAGCGTCCGCCCCGTGCTCCTGCGGCACAGTTCGCGTGCCAGCTTGATGCGTTGCGCCTCCCCGCCGGAGAGCGTGGGCGACGGCTGGCCAAGCTTCATGTAATCGAGTCCGACGTCGTGGAGAGTCTGCAGAACCCGGTGCACGGAAGGGATGTTTTCAAAGAACTGGAGCGCGTCCTGTACGTCCATATCCAGTACGTCCGCAATGTTCTTGCCCTTGAAACGTATGTGCAGCGTCTCCGCGTTGAATCGCGCACCGTTGCATGCAGGGCACGGCACCCAGACGTCCGCGAGAAAATCCATCTGGACGCGAGTCGCTCCGTTCCCTTCGCACGCGTCACAACGTCCGCTCTTCACGTTGAAACTGAAGCGACCAGGCGTGTACCCGCGCACTTTCGCTTCAGGCAGTTCCGCGAACAGACGCCTGATCGGATCCAGCGCGCCGGTGTAGGTCGCGGGGTTGGAGCGAGGCGTTCTTCCGATGGGGCTCTGGTCGATGTGGATCACCTTGTCCAGATGCTCGATCCCCGTGATCGCCTCGTGCGGACCCACCGGCAACCGCGTGTGGAAAAAATGCCGCATGAGCGCCGGCAGAAGCGTGTCGGTTATCAGAGAGCTTTTGCCGCTACCCGATACCCCGGTCACGCACACGAACACCCCGAGGGGGATTCTTACATCCACGTTCTTCAGATTATTGTGCCGTGCACCCGTGATCTGGAGCCAGTTGCCGTTGGGTCGGCGGCGTGTCTCAGGGATTTTTATCCTTCTGCGCCCCGCGAGATAATCACCGGTTATGGAATCGGGGGTGCCCGTCAGGTCCTCGGCGGACCCGATTCCCACAATGGTTCCGCCCCGAACGCCGGGGCCCGGCCCGAAATCCACCACGAGGTCGGCGGACCGCATCGTGTCTTCGTCGTGCTCCACCACGATCACCGTGTTCCCGAGATCGCGCAGGCGACCGAGCGCGTTGAGAAGGCGGTGATTGTCTCGATGGTGCAGACCTATGGACGGCTCGTCCAGGACATACAGCACGCCGACGAGTCCACTTCCGATCTGGCTCGCAAGCCTGATACGTTGCGCTTCTCCACCGGATAACGTGGGTGCGGTTCGGTCGATTGACAGATATCGCAACCCCACGTTCATCAGGAATTCGAGCCGCGCAAGGATCTCGTTCAGCGCGTCCTGACCGATCTGACGCTCGGTTGACGACAACGGCAACGTGGCGAGAAACCCGTGCGCTTCCTCGATCGGCATTGCGCACAACTCGGGGAGCGACACCCCGCCAAGTTTCACAGCTCGCGCCTCCGGGCGAAGCCGCATCCCCCCGCAATCAGGACAGCTCACCGCTGAAGTGAACGCGCCCAGCTCCTCTTTTGCCCCTTCGTCCTTCGATTCCCGGAACTTGCGTTCCAGCATGGGGATGATTCCTTCGAACGTGTCGAGGTGCGTCCATCCCCGTTCGCCGGGATTCCTGGCGTAACGAAAGCGTATGCGCTGCCCGTCGAGCCCGTAGAGAAGCTTTTCCTTCGCGAGTTCCGGAATGTCTTTCCATGGCGTGTCGAGACCGCAGTCACCGAAATGATGCAGAACCCCGTGATACAGATGCCTGAGCCACCGGTTGCGGTCCACATCCACCGTCGCCAGCGCTCCCTCCCGAAGCGATTTCGAGGGATCGGTAACCAGCAGGTCCCTGTTGATCGTCACCTGTGTCCCGAGGCCCAGGCATGTGGGGCACATTCCCGCGGGTACGTTGAACGAAAAGAGCTGCGGTGTCGGTTCTTCGTAAGAAATCCCACATTCAGCGCAGGCGTACGCGGTTCCCATGACGGTGTCGGTTCCCGGGTCCTCACTGTCGCGGACCACGTTCACGATCAGCGTGCCGTTTCCCACGTTAAGCGCGGTATCCACCGCCTCCGCAAGCCTGGCGCGGACCCCTTCCCTCATGACCAGTCTGTCGACGACGACGTCAACATTGTGCTTTGCATGCCTGTCGAGACTGGGGTCCTCGCTGAGATTGACAATGCGCCCGTCCACTCGCGCGCGCACGAAACCCTGGCGCTGCAGCTCTTCAAACAGGTCGAGGAACTCTCCCTGTCTGCCACGCGCCATCGGCGCGAGAATGTTGAGGCGCGTCCCGGGGGGATGTTGCAGAATCTGGTCAAGCAGGCGATCCCGGCTCTGTCCGGTGATCGGCTTGCCGCATTGAACGCAGTGCAGTGTTCCGAGGCGTGCGTACAGAACGCGGAGGTAGTCGTACACCTCCGTCATCGTTCCTACCGTGCTTCGGGGATTGCCTCCGGCCGCTTTCTGTTCTATCGAAATCGCGGGAGGAAGGCCGGAAATCTGATCTACGTCCGGCTTCTCCATCTGCTCCATGAACTGCCGGGCGTATGCGGAAAGCGACTCGATGTACCTGCGCTGCCCTTCGGCGTAGATGGTGTCGAACGCCATCGAGCTCTTGCCGGAACCCGAAACGCCGGTGAAGCAGATCAGACGGTTCTTAGGGAGCGTCAGGTCCACCGAGCGAAGGTTGTGCACTCGTGCACCACGGATGACTATCTGATCAGCGCTCATGCGACCCTTGATAACCCGAAATGCAGACTGGGAAGCGGAAAGGCACAAACACTAAAAATACTCACGCCCCGGTGGCGTTGTGGTGTCCAGTTTTGGAAAACAACCCCGATCAACGCACGGGCCGCTTTCTTCCTGTGGCATCCGTCAGGGGAAGGAAGCATTTTCCGACGCAATCTCCAGTTTCATGTCGCGGCGTCAATCATGGTGGCACAATGATGGCAGACGATCCGATTCAGTTCTGGCGCCGCGCGCCGGTGCCGCCAGGCGGGAGAAGATGACCACCCTGCTTCCTCGCCTGGAACGGGCTTCCTCGCCGGGCGTCTTGACGCGCAACTCGAACTCGGTATTTTTGGCTTTGGCTTTCGTATGAAAATGATTAACAACACGCACAATCCAGTGTCAGGTTCTTAGTACCGGGCGCGACTCCGGGTGTTGTGTATCTGACCCTGCGGGAGGGCGCCTTTCTGTCGAGACAAGGGGTGACGCCATGTCCGCCGATCGACGCCTTCGAGTGCTCATGCCGGTCCTGTTCGGTCTGGTCTCCGCTGCGCCCATCCTCCTGGCGCCCGGAACGTCGCGCGGAGCCCCGGGCACCGTCACCAACCTGACGGCCACCGCCACGGGAACCAACGAGATCACTCTCTCATGGACGCCGTATTCCGGTAACGACTTCGCACGCTACGAAATCCGGCGCGGCACCGCGGCCGGCGTCACAACGACCAGCCCGCTGGTAGACACCGTCTCGGCGAAGATCGCGAGTTCGTACGTTGACCGCACCGTACTCCCCTACACGACTTACTACTACAAAGTGTTCGTGATCGACACGGCCGGAGTCGCCGGTTCATCTCCAGAAACGAGCGCCCGTACACTCGCGCTTCCGTATCCCTTCGCCGACACGGTCGCCGCCGCGAACGCGAATTTCGTCCCCACCGGAACATGGGCCATCGTGGGCAATTCCCCCGGTGAAGGGGACGCGTACTCCGGCCAGTGGCACTGGTCCGATTCCCCCGGCGGCAACTACGCGCCCAACGCGAGCGGAACGCTCACCCTCACAATGCGGCTTGGCACCGCGATCATGCCGGTGCTCACCTACCGCGAGCGCTTTGCGTTCGAAACCAACGTGGATTACGGCCACGTCGAAGTCTCCGCCGACGGCACAAACTGGTACACCGTTGCATCAGTCACGGGAAGCCAGACCACATGGGCAGAGCGCCGCATAGACCTCACCCAGTGGGCCGGGTACGACGGCATCCGAATCCGTTTCCGCATGGCAGCCAACGGTTCGGTGGAGAGCGACGGCTGGCACCTCGACTCTTTCTCCATCAACGAGACGCCGCTCACCTCCATGCCATACCCACTCCGGGAGGATTTCGAATCCGGCACCTCCCGGTGGCTTCTCGCCGGTTGGTCCACTGTCACCGGGGGAACAAACGGTGCCACGGCCATTCACGACAGTAAGACCGGCAACTATCCGCCTCTGGCGTACAACGGCATGGTTTCCGCCGGGGTGTTTGACCTAACCAATGCGAAAAACCCTACGCTGGTATTCTGGCACTCGTACAACCTGTTTACAGATCACAGCTATGGCCACAGTGAGGACGACTGGGGCCGCGTGTACGTTTCCACCGATTACGGACGGCCCGGCTCTTGGGTCGCCATCGCATCTTACACCGGCTCACAGACAACGTGGACACCCGTTCAGCTCGATCTGTCTCAGTACGCCGGCTCTCCGAGCGTTCGCATCATGTTTCTTCTGGACGACAACGTCGATGCGGCCAACGCCGCCTACAACCGCCAGGCTTCGGGCTGGTACCTCGATGACGTCCGTGTTGAGGACCTGCCCCGGGCGGCCGAGATTGCCCCGATTGTATCCAGCTCCATGCACCACGTGGACCTTACCTGGTCGCCCAACACGGAAGGCGACTTCGCCCGGTACGAGATCTATCGCGGCACCAGCACCGCCATCACCCGCTCCAGCACCCTCGTCAAAACCATCACAAATCCGATCGTGACAACATGGGCCGATTCGGTCGCCATGATCGAACCGACACAGTACAGCTATCGCATCTACGTCGTGGATACACTGGAAACGGTCAGTCTCGGTTCTAACGTGGTCACGGCGACTTATACGGTCCCATTGGTCGCATTCCCCTTCGCAGATTCGATGAACATCGGCACGCAGAACTGGGCTTACGGCTATCCCTGGGGGCCCACCGCCGAGGCCTACCACAGCGCCCCCACTTCCTGGACTGACAGCCCCGGCAAAGCGTACGCCGCCAACGCGAACACCGCGCTCGCAACCCGGATCAATCTTTCCGGTTCCGTCGACCCCGTTCTCACCTTCTGGCACAAACACGACCTCGAAACCAACGCAGATTACGGAGTAGTGGAAATCTCCACGGACGCCGGGCAGACATGGACGGAGGTGTTTCGTGTCACCGGGGTGGACACGGCATGGGCACAGGAACGCGTCGACCTTGGAAAATACGTCGGCTCCACCCTCGGGCTGCGTTTTCGCCTGATGGCGAATGCCTCCACCCAGTTGGGCGGGTGGTACGTTGACGACATCGCCGTGGAGAACGGCTCCAGAATGGTGGGGTTCCCTTGGCAGGACGAGTTCGAAACCGGCCACGGTGCATGGTTTGCCCAGTCGCCCTGGGGGCTCTCCAGCGAAAATTCCCACTCGGGAACGTGGCACTGGACGGATAGTCCTTCGGGCGTGTACCGCTCAGGCGAAAACACCGCTTTGCGTATCACGATAGACCTGAGCCAGGCCGCGGCGCCGCAATTGAGCTTCTGGCAAAGGTATTCCTTCGAGCCGAACGCGGACTGGGGCTTTGTCGAGGTGTCCACGAATGATGGTGCGTCGTGGACTCAGGTGTGCTTCGTCACGGGTTCCAGTGCGGAATGGGTGTCTGAAACGATTGACCTTTCCCCGTTCCGCGGCAATCCACGAGTGCAGGTCAGGTTCCGTCTCACGTCAAACGGGTCTCAGGAGAGTGACGGCTGGCACATTGACGACGTTGCCTTCTCCGAGGTAGCCCGGGCGATTCCCTACCCGTTCGTCGAACGATTCGATGATGGTAATACGGACTCTCGTTGGCTCACCGCAAGCTGGGAACCCGTGACGGGAGGAATGTCTGCACCATATCTGATGCACGACAGCCGTTCCGGAAACTATCCCGCTGATGCCTTCAGTGCCCTGACACTGGCCGGAACGATAGATCTCCGTAATGCGACGTACCCCGTCATGACGTTCTGGCATAAGTACGCGTTCTTCACGGACCATTCCTACGGCCACAACGAGGATGACTACGGGCGGGTTTACGTGAGCCCCGACAACGGCGCCGTGTGGTATCTGATGGCCTCATACACTGGATCCTTGTCTGACTGGACGAAAGCCACCATCAGCCTCAACCAGTTCGTCGGCGCCTCATCGGTACGCGTGAGATTTGTCGTGGACGACAACATCGACGCTGCCAACTCAACCTACAACAGGCAGGCGGACGGCTGGTGGCTGGATGAAATCCGGGTGGAAGAGCTTCCCGCTCCCGTAACGCTCAACCCCATCACGTCGAGCTCGCAGCACCACGCGACCCTTTCGTGGACGCAGAACGCGGACACGGACTTCAGCAGATACGAAATCCGTCGGGCCACGAGCAGCGCCGTGACAACATCCAGCGACCTCGTGAAAACCATCGCCACCCAGTCAACAACGGCGTGGACCGACACGTTCGCCCTTATCGAGCCGACTCGGTTCTCGTACCGAATATATGTCGTGGACACGCTGGAAAACGTGAGCCCTGGTAGCAACATTCTTACTGCTGACTACACGATTCCGCTGAAGACATTCCCCTTCAGCGACGACATGTCCGCGGCCGCGGAAAACTGGAGCTGGGGCGCCCCCTGGGGGCCGACTGCCGAATCGTTCCATTCGGCCCCGACAAGTTGGAAAAGCGGGCCCGGACGGGCGTACCCACCGAACGCGAACACGGCACTGGCAACGCGGGTGAACCTCTCCGGGTCCACCGCGCCGGTTCTCACCTTCTGGCATCGGTACGCCTTCGAACAGGCAACCGATTTCGGCTACGTCGAGGTATCCTCAGACGGCGGACAAACGTGGACTGCCCTGATGGCAGTCACCGGCGTGGACACCTCGTGGGCAAGCGAGCGGATAGATCTCGGGGCCTACATGGGCAGCACCATCGGCCTCAGGTTCCGTGTCACGAGCAACGCCACCACGCACCTGGACGGCTGGTACATCGACGACGTGACCATCGCCAACGGCCCACGCATGGCCACGTACCCCCTGTTCGACGACATGGAATCGGGCCCGAAGGCATGGTTCCCACAATCCCCATGGGGTCTCTCGAACGTCGGTTCGCGCTCCGGCGAATGGCACTGGACGGACAGCCCGGCCGGGAGCTACGCCCCGAACACAAACTCCGCACTCACGCTGCGCATCAATCTGTCCGGCGCGTCCGCGCCGGAATTGCGCTTCTGGCAGCGCTACTCGTTTGAACCCAACTCCGACTGGGGATACATCGAGGTTTCCGGGAACAACGGCTCTTCGTGGACCCAGGCCTACTTCCTCACCGGCAGCCAGGCAAGCTGGCGCGAGGAACGTGTTGATCTCTCGCCCTGGAAAGGCAATGCCGATGTACTGATCCGGTTCCGCCTTACGTCGAACGCGTCCAACGAAAGCGACGGGTGGCACATTGACGATATCTCCATGGTGGAGGTAGCCCGCGAGTTCCCGTATCCGTTTGTTGAGACGTTCGACGACACCGCCGTTTTCTCACGGTGGCACACCGCAAGCTGGGAACCGGTCACCGGCGGCCGCACAACGCCGTTCCAGATGCACGACAGCCCGTCCGGAAACTACCCTTCGAATGCGTTCAGCGCTCTGACGCTGGCAGGAACGATAGACCTGCGCGGCGCGACCAATCCCGTGCTCACGTTCTGGCACAGGGGTTCCTTCTTTGTTGACGAGTCGTACGGCCACAACGAGCATGATTACGGCCGCGTCTACATCAGTCCCGATAACGGCGCGGTGTGGTATCTGGTGAATTCGACTACCGGTTCCGTGTCCACCTGGACCAAAGTTTCGCTCAGCCTGAACCAGTTCGTCGGGGCCTCGGCGGTTCGTGTGCGTTTCGTCATAGACGATGACGCCGACGCCGCCAATTCGAGCTACAACCGACAGGCCGATGGCTGGTGGATAGACGACGTCCGCATCGGCGAAAACCTCGCCGTGCAGGCCCTCGCCGACTCCGTCAGGCTGGAAGGTCCGGCGCTGGCGTTTGCCGTGCCCGGGCTTGCCAGCCCGCGGTACATCGGCCGCATCTACGAGCCCTCCGTTACAAGCAACGCCGGACAGGGCGCGAACGTCGTCGGCCAGTTCGGCGTCGGACCGCGCGGTACCATGCCCAACGACACCTCGTGGACATGGTTCGCCGGCGGTTACCTCGACGATGTTTCCAGCTTCGACCGGTTCTACGGCTCGGTGCGGGTGGATTCCTCTGGCGAGTTCGATGTCGCCTTCCGTGGCTCGATTGACGGCGGCGTCACATGGGTGTACGCCGATCTCGACGGCAACAACCTCGCGGGCGGTGGAGTGAACGAATACACCACCGCGCAGGCTGCCCGGCTTATCGTCGGGCGGGGCGCCTCCGTCCAGTTGGATGCGGCCACCGTGGAACGCGGCATCCGCACCGGCACGCAGGAGTTCTGGCCGTTCACCTTCTCCAACGGCGGCCCGGATGCGCTTGCGTGGTGGCTCACCGAAGCGGACAGCAATCAGGCGGTCAAGGACATCCCCTGGCTGGTGATTGGAAAGAGTTCTGGCACACTGGCTGAGGGCGGACGTGCGGTGGTAGACCTCACCTTCTCTGCTGTCGGGCTGAATCCCGGCTTGTACAAAGCGACCCTGATGATGGTCTCCAACGATGCGGTGAACGATACGATAACCATCCCAATCCGTCTGACCGTGTACGCGGCCGGCGTGGCGGCCTTCACCGGCCGCGTTGCGTGGACGGGCGGCGGTAATGTCGCGGGCGGAACTATCGTCGCGTCGCTGTCGAGCCTGCCGGTTGACACCGTCGCGATCTCGGAAAACGGTCAGTTCGCCGCGTACGGCATTCCCGCCGGGCAATACGATCTCGCCGTGCAGGTTCCCGGTGCGTACCCGCGGTCATTCCGCAGTTTCACGCTTCCCGCGGAAAACGCGCTTCTGACCGTGACACCGATCCATCCGCGCATGGTCAGTACGTCTTTCACCGATTTCTACAGTCCCGCCTCCACGCTGGGCGGCCAGCCTCTTCCGGTCGGCAGCGTAGTTTCGGTGCGCAATGCGGGTGGAACCGTCTGCGGCTCATACGTCGTGGTCGAGGCCGGAAAATACGGACTGATGCATGTCTACGCCGACGACCCCTCCACGCCTGAAGTCGAGGGCGCCTCAATCGGCGATACCCTCGCGTTCTTCGTGAATGATGTGCCGACCGGCGCGAAGGCTGTGTACACCGCCCACTTCAGCGTAACGCGCGTCGATGTTTTCGCGACATCGGCCACAACTCGCCGTCTTGAGCGAGGGCTGCATCTGATCTCGCTGGCCGCCACGCCCAACGACACGACACTTGCCGGCGCGCTGGCATCCATTGCCGGCAAGTATTCCTTCGTTGCCGGGTTTGATAACCGCTGGGGCGGCGCGCGCACGTACGTGGATTCGCTGGCGGATTACAGCGACCTCACCTCCCTTGACGGCGTGCACGGCTACTGGATCAGGATGGAAGAAGCGGGTGATCTGGCTCCTTCTGCCGCCCGTGTGCATGACGATACCCCGATTTCCCTGAACACTGGCTGGAATCTGATCGGTTACCTGCCGGTCACGGCTCGCGCACCGGCGGACGCACTCTCCACCGTTCTCGACAGGGTTCGCGTGGTCGGCGGGTTTGAAAACGGGGCGAAGACATTCGTGCCCGGCAGTCCGTACAGCGATCTGTCCGCGCTTCGTCATGCGTTCGGCTACTGGATTTCCATGGCCGCCCCGGCGACGCTGGTGTGGCGTCAGGGCGTTGCGGTTTCTCAACCCCCGCAGGCAAAACCGGCGCTGATGGCGGAGGGGCCGGTCCCCACGCGCGAATGGGCTGACTTCTACGGAACGCTCACGGTTGATGGCGTACCGGCCCCCGCCGGGACGGAAGTTCTTCTGCGCGATCCGGACGGCGTCATCTGCGCGCGGACGGTTACCCGTGCGGCAGGCAGGTACGGCTTCCTCCACGCGTACGGGGACGATCCGGCGACAGACGTGGACGAAGGTGCGCGTCCGGGTGACGCGCTGCGCGTGATCGTCGACGGGCGTGAATATCCGGGGGAAACGCCGGTCTGGACTGGCTCGCTCTCTGTCACGCGGGCTGATCTTGCGCTGTCGTCGGCACCAACCGCGGTGAGCGAACCACGGCCGGCACGGTTCGCGTTTGACGGACCGCAACCCAACCCGTTCAATCCGTCGGTGCTGCTGCGATTTGAGCTCGCCACCCGTGGGCAAACCCGCATGGAGGTCTTCGACGGTCTCGGACGACACGTGCGCACGGTCATCAGCGCGGATCTCGGGCCGGGGCGTCACGAAGCGGCGTGGGACGGCGTTGATGAAAATGGTCGTGCGGTTGCCAGCGGCCTGTACGTCATCCGGTTGACCGCGCCGGACGGTGTGATCACCCGGAGAGCAGTCCTTGCCCGCTAGGAGCCACTGGATGCACCGACCGACGGCGTACGGTGTCCTTGCCGCGGCCTTGATTCTTGGGGGGGCAGCCGCGGCGCTTTCCCCGAGCCAGTACTGGCGGGATTATTTCAGCCCGTCCAGTACCGGCCCGGATGGCCGCCCGCTTGCCGCAGGTTCGCTTGTGCAGGTGTTCGATCCGGACGGGGTGGAATGTGGCCGCTTCGTGGTGGTGACTCCCGGCCGGTACGGGTACCTCCACGTGTACGGGGATGACCCGCTCACGCCGGAGGACGAAGGTGCGGTACCGGGCGATTCGCTCCGGTTCATGGTGGACGGTTCCGAGTGCGTGGAGGTTCCTGCCGCAGTCTGGGAATCGGGGGACAGGCTGCAGTACCGGGTGGATCTGTATCCCGGGTCGGGGTTCTTCCTGTACGGAACCGTCCGCTATGCCGGAGGGATTGCGGTGGCCGGCATAGCGTTTTCGGTCGCCGGAGAAAACGCCCTTGCACAGGCCACAAGCGGGGAGGACGGCGTTTTTGCCACAGGGCCTTTTGCCGCGGGAACCCACCGGGTGGGTGTCACGATCACGGGGGAGACGCCTTTCCGTCCCGCAGTGACTGCCTTCGACGCGGCTCAGGTGCTTCGGTCGGTTGTTTCCGGCGCGCCAATCGGCGCCCCCATGGCAGTGGCCGATGTCACGGGTGACGGATCGCTTACGGCCCAAGATGCCGCAGAGATTCTGCAGTTCGTGGTGGGTCGGCGCAAGGTTTTTTCCGGGGGGCGCCTTGTGGTCGCCGTTCCGGAGTCACTCACCATCACGGGTTCACTCGGAGAAACGGTGCCGCGGGACCTTTCCGTTCAGGCAGTGGGCGACGTGACGGGGAACTGGCGGCAGACCGCAAAGCCCGCCCGGTCTGACGCGGAACTCGTGAGGGCCGGTACGTCGGACGGCGCGGCGTGGCGCCTGCACACCGGAAGTCCCGTGTTCTCTGTAAGCGCCGTCTTTCAGGGAGGTTCTGTCATACCCGAGTTTCCATCGGACTGGCTGGTTGAAACGGTCCGGTCGGCGGATCAGGTCCTGATTGCCGCGGCCGGCGCGCGCCCGCTGGCGCCGGGATCCGTTGTGGTGCGTTCAGCAAGCGGAGAAGCGCGCTTTGTGAAAGGTTCTGTGAACGAGGAAGCAGCTCTCCGTTCCAGTGGTTTCCTGACGCCGGCACAGGTCGCTCTGTCCGTTTCGCCAAACCCGTTCAATCCGCGATGTACCATCGGCTTCGGCTGCTCTGAGCCGGCGCACGTGCGCCTCGCGGTCTACACGGTGACGGGCCAGTTCGTGCGTGAACTTGCGGCGGGACCCCGGGACACGGGCAACTATTCGGTAGTCTGGGACGGGCGCGACCAATCCGGCGCACCCATGGCAAGCGGCGTGTACCTCGTCCGGTTGGATGCAGGTTCGAGCCGCAAACTCGCCCGGGTGGTACTCTCCCGTTGACAAGAATCCCGCCTGCGGGTCTGTTCCCCACGCAAACGAGCAAAACGGATAGGACCGGGCGCGGCCTGCCGAAGCATTTCCCCGCAGGGTAAGCGTTCCGTATACTTTCCGTGAAAACGTCGCGAATCGCTTCAAGTTTCGGAGGGGGTGTGCCATGGCTCGCTCTATTCTTGCCCTGTTTTCGCATTCTCCATGGGGCGCTATTCAGGAGCACATGCGCGCGGTGGACAAGTGTGTGCAACTGCTGGATCCGCTCATGGATTCCGTTCTCGCTGGCAATTACCCTCGCACGGAACAACTCGCACGGGAAATCTCCACCCTCGAAAATGCCGCGGACGAGATCAAAAACGAACTCCGGGACCATCTGCCTCGAAGTATCTTCCTTCCCGTGGCAAGACAGGACCTGCTCGACATACTTTCCACGCAGGACGGCATTTCGGACGCGGCGGAGGATGTCGGAATGATCGTCACGATGCGGAAGATGGAAGTCCAGCCTGCGCTCGTGGAGCTGCTGGACCCCTTCGTGCAGAAAACGCTGGAATCGGTGGCGTGCTACTCGCAGGTGATCGGCGAACTGGATCGCCTGGTCGAGGCCTCGTTCGTCGGCAAGGAAGCCGAGCGCGTGACGGAACTCATTCGGAAGGTAGGCAGACTGGAACACGAAGCAGACAACGCGCAAGAAGCGTTATCGCGGAGGTTGTTCGAGATCGAGGATTCGATGAAACCTGGCGCGTTGTTCATGTGGATCGAAATCATCCGTCGTCTTGGAAGTGTGGCGAACAGGGCGGAAAAAGCCGCCAACAGGCTTCGGATGTTTCTCGCGCACTGACATCAACCCGTTTCGTTCCCCCCGAATCCAGGAGCCCGTCGTGCCGGATCCCGTCATCCTCGCCATTTCTGGCTTGGTTGCCGGGTGCTATCTGGCGTGGACTATTGGCGCGAACGACGTTGCCAACGCGATGGGAACCGCCGTCGGATCTCGTGTTCTGACTCTGAGCGCCGCGGTAGCGGTTGCATCGGTTTTTGAGTTCTCCGGTGCCTTTTTTGCCGGCGGGCAGGTTACCAACACGATCCGGTACGAGGTGATAAACGTTCCATTCGTGGAGAAAGTTGGTCCGTTCATGGGGGTCGGAATGCTCGCCGCGCTTCTGGCGTCAGCAGTCTGGCTCCACATTGCCACGTGGAAAGGATGGCCCGTGTCCACGACACACTCCATCATCGGCGCGGTGGCGGGGTTTGGATTCGCCGCGAGTGGCGGGAGTGCAGTTCGGTGGATGACACTGGCCAGAATCGGGACGAGCTGGGTTCTGTCGCCGTTCCTCGGGGGCCTTTTTGCGTGGGTGCTTTTCCGCGTGATACGGAGGGCGGTATTCGCGCACGACCATCCTGCAAGGCGCGCAAGAACGGTTACGCCGGTAATCATCGGGGTGACCGGCGCGGTACTGACCCTCTCCATGGTCTACAAGGGACTGGCGAACCTCCATCTCGATCTCCCCATCGGTCACGCGCTTGCGCTGGCCGGATGCGTGGGTCTTCTTTCCGCCATGGGCGCGCGGGTTGTTCTGGGACGGCGACAAGACCACGGAGCGGACAGGGATACCCAGTCCCGCAACGTGGAACGCCAGTTCCGTCCCCTGCTCGTGATTACCGCGTGCTACGTGTCGTTCGCTCACGGTTCGAATGATGTTGCCAACGCGGTGGGGCCGATGGCCGCCGTGGTGGTGTCGAGCAAAGCCGGTTTCCTGAGCTGTTTCCAGGACCCGGCGACGATTCTGATGGCTCTCGGCGGGGTAGGAATCGTAGTCGGTCTTGCGACGTACGGCTACAAGGTGATAGAAACCATCGGAAGGAAAATCACGGAAGTGACTCCGAGTCGCGGGTTCGTCATTCAGTTCAGCACTGCATCAATAACGCTGCTCGGGTCGAAACTGGGGCTGCCCGTGTCGACAACCCACATCATCATCGGGGCGGTTGTCGGGGTGGGGTTTGCCCGGGGGTTGTCCGCGGTCAACACGGGAATGGTGCGACAGATCGTGTGGTCGTGGCTGATTACGTTTCCGGCCGCCGGCCTCCTGTGCGTCGTCTTTTTCCACGTATTTCGACCCCTGTTTCTCTGAGAGTCGCCGTACCAGGTTATCCCGGCCTTTGCGGTGTACGGGCGCGGGTCGAGAGACTGTTTCGCGGTGTCCAACCGGCGATTTGTTCGCATTTCAGTGAGGAGCCATGATGGCGGTGGGAGCGTGTTTTCCGCTCGGAATGTATGAGCTGCCCCGCAGCGAGGAGGAATGGGCTCTCTGGAAATCCGCCGGGATCAATCTTCTGCGTTGCGCGGGCCGCGAGGACCTGGACTCCGTGCATCGCCACGGCATGAAAGGGTGGGTCTCGCTGCCCATGGTGCTGGGTGCGAACGACGACGGCGCGGCTCTGCAAACCGCTGTCGACGCCCTGAAAGATCATCCGGCGCTGTACGTGTGGGAGGCTCCGGACGAGATCATCTGGAACACCAACCGCAGGGTTACCGGCGGGTTGGCGACCTTCTGGTGGGATCAACCGGAACGGATGCGGAAGGAACTGGCGCGGGAATACGATGCGCTCGTTTGCGGTCTGGAACGCGGTTCCGCGATCGTCCGGTCTCTGGACCCGGGGCGTCCCATCTGGTTGAACGAAGCCGCCCGATCCGACATGGAGATCCTTTCCCGATGTCTTCCGTTCGTGGATATCATCAGCACTGACTTCTACCCTGTCGTTCCCCAGACGCCGGACCCGCGGCGCGCGAGGATCCGCACACACGACATGATCGCCCTTCTTTGCGACCGTTTCCGGGCGACGGCACCGGACCACGAGTTCTGGTTTGTTCAGCAGGCGTTCTCATGGCACCGTCTGGAAGGGAAAAAGCACCCGAACGTTCCCGTCGCGTACCCCACCTGGTCGGACTACCGGTTCATGGCATGGCAGGCAATCGCTCACGGGGCGTGCGGTCTCCTCTGGTACGGTTCCGCACATGAGGACCGGCCCGCGCCGTTCCTGGATGACCTTATGGCGGCTGTTCGTGAACTGTCCGCGCTCTCGCCTTTTCTCCTGTCAGAACATGCACCGGTTCTTGAGGTGCGGGTGGACACTAAGCAGTATCCCGCGACGCGAGGCGTTTCGTACTTCCTGCGGGAGTTCGGCGGGCGGACGTTGCTCGCGCTGGTGAACGAAGACCCTTACGAGAACGACGTGCTGGTGACCGGTGTACCGGGTGACGAGATCGCCGGGTGGACGGCGTTCGGGAATCCAGACCACCCGCATGTGCCTGCAGGTAACGGCTTTGTGGTCCCCTTATCGGGCCGTGAGGTCCGGCTGATGATGAGCGCTGCCTGAGGGAGGTGCGTCAAATCCAGCCCTCAACGAGCGAGTTCCGTTTTTCTGTGCAAGCCCTGCGGAACCGAGGTTCGGAAAAAACTGTACCGGAATTGGAAAATCGAAGGCAAAAGTGTTGACACGAGCACGTTTATTTGCCACAGCTGGAAATGACAGGGAAACAAGGAGAACCTGCCGAGGTCAGTTGCGGTGCTCACGCGCCAGCGGATAGTTCGTTGCCGGGGGCGGGCGGCGACAACCTCGGCGCGGGGAAGTCCGGAATATCCACCGTGCGCGGGACGATGTCGAGCTGGGGGATTTCTTTGATTTCGTCTCCGGCGGCCGCCTTCAGCTCCTTGAAGCGGCGGGCGGAAACCAGGACCCGGGTTTCGAACGAGCCGATCGCTTTGTTGTAGCTGTCCACGGCGCTTTTGAGGCGGTCACCCAGTCGGTCGAGGTGGTCTGCCATGTTGGCGATGCGATCGTAAAGCACTTTTCCCAGCTCGGCTATTTCTTCCGCACTTCTCGCGATGTCCTCCTGCCGCCATCCGTACGAAACCGCGCGGAGGAGTGCGATCAGGGTAATAGGTGAAGCCGGGATGACCCTCTGCTTCACGCCCTCTTCGATGAGCGTCCGGTCCTGTTCGAGGGCGACGGCGAAAAGGGACTCGGCGGGAAGGAACAGGACGACAAACTCGGGCGTGTTGTCGAACTGGTCCCAGTAGCTTTTGTTGCTCAGTTTTTTTATGTGTTCGCGGACGTGCTGCGCCTGCCGCGCGAGGTGTTCCTTGCGTTTGTCTTCGTTGTCTGTTTCGATGGCATCGAGGTAGGCGAGGATGGGGGTTTTCGCATCAACGACGATGTTTCGCCCTCCGGGGAGCCGGATTATCATGTCGGGGCGGATTTCGCCTTCTTTTGCGGGCACCTGCTCGTCAAAATCGCAGTAATTCAACATTCCGGCCATCTCGACCACGCGGCGTAACTGGATTTCGCCCCATCTGCCGCGAACATTGGGCGTTCGAAGGGCCTGCACGAGCCGGGATGTTTCGTTTTTGAGCTGGGATTGCTGGTCTTTCATCGCGTTGACCTGCGTCAGTAACTCGGCATATGCTGATACGCGCTTCGTTTCCAGTTCCTGGAGTTTGGTGTCCATGGAAACGAGCGATTCCTTGACCGGTTTCACCAGTTCTTCGACCGCCTTCTGGCGCGCTTCGAGATCCGTTTTTGCGCCCTCCTGGAATTTTTCCAGGTGGGTTCTGGCGAGTTCGAGGAACGCTTTGTTGTTGGAGTTGAGCGCTTCCGAGGAAAGGGCTTTGAATGCGTCGGAAAGCTCTGTCCGTGCCTGTTGAAGCATGGCCATTTTCTCGTCGGTGGCTTTCCGTTCCTCAGCGATACGGGTTTCCAGTTCGGAACGGATTTTTCCGAGGTCCGCATTGGAGGCCCGGAGTGCCTCGAGGGATGATTCAAGCTCGGGGATACGGGCTGCCTGAGCCTCTGCCGCAGAGCGACGCTCCGCCTCCTGCTGGAGTTGTTCCGTGCGGTGGCGCAGGTCATCCTGAAGCGCGGCGAGCTGGCCACGGAGCCCCGCAGCAAGCTCGTCGGTTGAACGCAATCGTTCTTCCAGCACTGCACGTGCAGTTGCGGCGTCGTTCGCTGCCTGTGTCCGGGCGCGTTCGATACGGTTTCGCGCCACGAACAGAGCGGCGGCGAGGCCGATCAGGAGACCGGCAATGAGGGCGAGCAACACGGGCAGCGCAAGCATGGGCAATTGCGGCCTACTGGAAGTGGTACGTAACGCCGATCCCGGGAAGCCCGGGACCCTGAACGAGAGCACCCCATTTGCCGAACTGGAGACCGATGCCGAAGGAGCCGATTGGACCGACCCAGGTGCCACTGTGCGTGCCGGATCCGTCGTCAAACCGCGCAGCGATGCCAAGGCCGAGTTGAGGGTACAGCACCATGGTCCCCTCGAGCGGAATGGCAAGGCGGATCAGGCCCTGAGGGGACACGATGAGGGCGTCGTTGTAAGTGCTTGCGCCGCCGAATCCGCCTCCGGTCCAGCCGCCCTCAACTTTCCAGCCCCAGCGCAACTGAGGCGTGCCGCCGCCGGAGAAAGGCTTTGTGGTGGCATACCCCACCGCAAACGGACCGAAGTACACGCTTTTGTCCAATCCCCCGGATCTCATGGCGGCGGTGGCAAACGAAGGCGCGAGGAATGAGAACCCCAGCACCACCAGCGGGACGACAGTGCGTGGCGACATCGCGTACCTCCAATATTGTTTGAGACTTGCGTCTCGGCGTGACCTCGCGCCATCTTTGACGATGGCGTGAACGGAACCGGAGAAAGCATTGTGAAAAAGCTGAATTTGGTCGCTCTCGTGTGTGGTCTGTTCGCAGCGTGTTGCCATTCCGCAAACTTAAGCCGGGCGCTGGGTTCCGTCAATGAGCGACGGGCGTTCGGGTACCTCACTTCCCAGACTGCGTTCGGCCCGAGAAACCCGGGGAGCCGGGGCCATGCAGCCTGCCGTGACTACCTCGTCCGTCAGTTGAACGCGCTCACCGATACGGTAGAATTGCAGCATTTCCAGCCGATTGACTCACACGGCAATCGCACGCCGCCGATGACGAACATTATCGGGCGGATTGCGCCCCACCGGAATAGACGCTATCTTTTGTGTGCACATTGGGATACGAGGCCGCGGGCGGATCACGATCCCGATCCGCGACGGCGCAACCTGCCGATCATTGGAGCGAATGACGGTGCCTCAGGGGTGGCCGTTCTTCTTGAAATCGCCACCGTTCTCAAACGAGTTTCGCCCCCCGTGGGCATAGATATTGTCTTCTTCGACGGCGAGGACTACGGGGAGGAAGGACGGCTGGAGGACTACTTCCTCGGGTCGAGGGAATTTGCGCGGCGCTGGAATGGCCAGA